>Ga0335085_10007166_pt1 | contig 17410 bp, 14 predicted proteins | sample Lox_Sample_45_FD_206712 | JGI IMG/M metagenome (GOLD analysis project Ga0335085, IMG submission 206712) | Soil microbial communities from Loxahatchee National Wildlife Refuge, Florida, United States - Lox_Sample_4.5 | ecosystem: Environmental > Terrestrial > Soil > Wetlands | place: USA...
ACAGTCGCGGCAGCGCACGTTTCCCTTTTTCAGTGCCTTCCGGCAGATCGAGCCGCCCGGGCTCCAGCATATTCGCGATCACTCGAACTATCTCTTCCCGCAAGGGTTCATGAACATCTTCTACAATATCGGAATCTACTTGCGCGGCCTGATCGCTAATTGGGTGGTAATCTTGCCAATAGTTCTGCTGCCTGCGGCACTCACGATCTGGCTCAAGCCGACGTCAGACGCGCTCGGTACGAACCTGATGAATGGAGGGAAGCTGCCGGTATTCTTCACGACGACGGATCTAGAGATTTCTCTAAACTTGGCCCTCATGCTCTTTTTTGTTTTGGCACTATGGGGTTTTTGGCGGTCGCCGCGCTTCACCGATCATCTGGGGGAATTGCGCGGCGTCTGGCCGAAACTTGCCGGAATATTTCTTGTCGTCCTTTTGATTTCGATCTTTTGCGAATCCCAGCCGATCGTGCTGCGTGGGATGTTTGCGCTTGCCGGGCAGGGTGACGGCATCGCCGCCAAGATTGCTGGCACATTGAAGTATTTGTCTGCGGTCCTCGCGGCCGTCAGCGCCGCAGTCGGCGCCTTCAGCCGCTATCTCGAGGCCGCTGCAAAGTCCTTTCTGGATAATCCAACGACGGGCGCCCGCATCTCGCATATTTTGGCGAAGATCGCCGTCTATCTTGCCGCCGGAGCGGTCCCATTTCTGCTCTGGGTGATTTACATTTATCTTTCATTCTGGGGAATCTTCGACTCGCACGCAAAGGTCTATCAAGCGCCAGCATGGATCATGTCGTGCGCAGGATTCTTGGCGCACATCAGTCCGCTGGACATGCCGGCCACGCCGCAAGCCTTCTATGTCGCGCTCGGAGTATTCCTGCTCCTCGTTTCGATGTTGCTGACGCCAAATGCCAATTCTCTTCATCGCTTGTACCGCGACCGCTTAAGCAAGGCATTCCTGTTCAATCCGGACATGCGCAGCAACGGCGCGCCGACCAATCAGATCGCGCCGGCTGGCAATGCCGGCCTTTGGGCATGGCTGAACCGCAACCGTTTCGACCTGATGCCACTCGACCGTTTCAAATTGGGCGACATTCTTTCAACGAAGGTGCCCTATCATTTGATCAACGCGGCGCTCAATCTGCGCGGGTCGAAGTACGCGAACCGGCGCGGCAGAAATGCAGATTTCTTCTTCTTCAGCCCGAAATTTGTCGGAAGCGAAGCCACACGCTACGTGCGTACCGGCCTGATGGAAAGCTATGCGCCTGAGCTCGATCTTGCCACTGCGATGGCCGTATCGGGAGCGGCTGCCTCCTCCAACATGGGCGCGAAATCGGTCGGGCCGCTTGCGCCGACACTGACGCTGCTGAACGTGCGGCTCGGATTTTGGTTGCCGAACCCGATTTGGATTGCCACGCGCCACGTGCGGTCGACAGTCCTGAAATTATTGGATCAATTTTATATCCTCAACGAGATGTTTGGCTGGCTGCGCGAAGACAGCGGCATCATCTTCCTTTCGGACGGCGGCCACATCGAAAACCTCGGTATTTACGAACTCCTGCGGCGGCGCTGCCGGCTGATCATCGCGATCGACGCGGAAGCCGATCCGATGATGAATTTTGTCTCTTTTTCCGAATTGCAGAAGTATGCCCGCATCGACCTCGGCGTTCGTATCGACATGCCATGGGCGTCGATCAGAGACGCGACGCTGGCAACATCTAAGGCGATTGCCGGAAGCGCGGGGCAAACGGCTATTCCGACAGACGTGTTCGGGCCGCATTGCGCCTTGGGTACGATTGAATATCCATTGGAAGGAACCGGCATTCTGCTTTATGTGAAGTCCTCCATCAGTGGGGACGAAGCCGATTACGTCTTGGATTACAAGCGGCGCTACCCGGATTTCCCGCACGAGTCGACCGCCGATCAATTATTTTCCGAGGAGCAATTCGAAGTGTATCGTGCTCTGGGCTTCCATGCATTGCAGGGCGTCTTTCAAAACCGTGACCGGGTCGCCATGCGGCCGCAACCGGCGGTTTGGCAGGGCGCGGCGCTGAACAATCCTACGGTTCAGGACTTCCGCACGCTGCTGCAGTATTGAGTGCGGCGGCGCATTTTCATTGTATCTCGTCGTCGTCGCAAAAAGCACGTAAAGGTAGACGACAATTTGCGCCATCACGGCTCGTCTCCTTCCGTGCGCGCCTTTATATTCGTGACACATCGGCTCCCACATGCCCTCCGACCGCGAAAAGAACCGCTTCACCGCCCGCGCTCGGCGCTATGCCAGCGTCGGCACCAAAGTCGGCGGCGTCGCTGCGCGCATGGCCGGCGAGCGCTTTCTCGGCATGACGCCGGACCGCGCCGGCAACGCGCTGGCGCTCGCCTCCGCGCTCGGCGGCCTCAAAGGGCCGATCATGAAGGTGGCGCAACTGCTCGCCACCATTCCCGACGCGCTGCCGGCCGAATACGCCACCGAGTTGACCAAGCTGCAAAGCCAAGCGCCGCCCATGGGCTGGGCCTTCGTCAAACGACGCATGAGCGCGGAGCTTGGCGCCGATTGGGAATCAAAGTTCAAGAGCTTCGAGCATCATCCGGCGGCGGCCGCCTCGCTCGGCCAGGTGCATCGTGCGCGCGCCCGCGACAACAGCGAACTGGCCTGCAAGCTGCAATATCCGGACATGCAGTCGGCGGTCGAAGCCGATCTGCGCCAGCTCAAACTCCTGTTCGCGCTGCGCAAGCGCTTCGACCCCGCGCTCGACACCACCGAGATCGCCAAGGAGATCGCCGAACGCCTGCGCGAGGAGCTCGACTATGTGCGCGAGGCCAAACACGTCGCCCTCTACCGCACGATGCTGGGCGGCGAAGACTCCATCCGCGTGCCGCGCGTCTGGCCGCAACTGTCGACCGGCCGCCTGCTCACCATGGACTGGCTCGCCGGCGACAAGCTGCTCGCGCACAAGGACGATCCGCTCGCCACGCGCAATCGGCTCGCCACCGCCATGTTCACCGCCTGGTGGTTTCCGTTCAGCCGCTTCGGCGTCATCCACGGCGATCCGCATCTCGGCAACTATACGGTATTCGACAACGCTAGGGGCAAGCCCGCCGGCATCAACCTGCTCGACTACGGCTGCATCCGTATCTTCCCACCGAGCTTCGTCGGCGGCGTGGTCGATCTCTACCGTGGCCTGCTGCACGACGACGACGAACTGGTGCACAAGGCCTACGAGACCTGGGGTTTCCGCCGGCTCACCCGCGAGTTGATCGATGCGCTCAATATTTGGGCGCGGTTCATCTACGGGCCGTTGCTCGACGACCGCGTGCGCACCATCGCCGACGGGGTGAAGCCGTCGGAATACGGCCGCAAGGAAGCGTTCAAGGTGCACCAGGTATTGAAAAAACGCGGACCGGTGATGGTGCCGCGCGAATTCGTCTTCATGGATCGCGCCGCCATCGGGCTCGGCGCGGTGTTTCTGCATTTGGCGGCGGAGCTGAATTTCTATCGGCTGTTCAACGAGGCGATCGAGCATTTCTCCATCGAGCAGGTGGCCGCGCGGCAAAGCGCCGCCTTGGCCAAGGTCGGGCTTTAAGCCGTCCGTCCCCTGATCTCAATCACAAGGCAAGTTGATCCGGATCAAAGTCGAGCCGGCGCAGGATGTTATTGAGCGCGCCAATTCGATCCGCGTTCATCAACTGCTTCGAGGATGGCAGCCGTTGCTCTAGACAGTCATTTGCGGTACCTGACTGCTTCCCACCCCTTGCAATCCTTGGAGAGAATCCACATGGCCGACCACGGTACAGTTGAATATGCCACCGCGACGGGAAACGACTATCCGGCGCACGAGGGCACCTACCACAACTTCATTCTGTTCACCTTTGTCGGCATCGTTCACGTGGTCAATCTGCTGTTCGGCCTCGCGGTTGGCGGCGTGATGGGTCAGTGGTTCTGGGCCGTGCCGATCTTCTTTCTCGCCATCATCGGCGCGGTCGCGAGCCTGCTGAGCGGATCGAAGACGCCGAGCTATGTGACGTTCGCGATCTCTTTCCTGATTTTCGCATTCGTCGGGCTGACGCCGCACTGAACATCAATCGGGCTGAGCGTGGAGGGTTAAATGCTGATTGCGGTGGCACGTGAGTCCGATCCTGCGGAACCGCGGGTAGCGGGGACGGCTGAGACGGTGAAGAAGCTGAAGGGCCTTGGCGCGGAGGTTGTTGTTGCGCGCGGGGCGGGGCTGAAGTCTGGGATTATGGACGCCGAGTACGAGGCGGCGGGGGCGACGCTTGCCGATGAGGTGGGCCAGGACGCCGACGTGGTGTTGAAGGTCAAGCGGCCGACGGCGGAGGAGTTGAAGGGCTACAAGAAGGGCGCGCTGGTCGTTGCCATCATGGACCCTTATGGCAACGACGCGGCCTTGAAGCAGATGGCGGATGCCGGGGTGGTGGCCTTTGCCATGGAGTTGATGCCCCGCATCACGCGGGCGCAGTCGATGGACGTCTTGTCGAGCCAGGCGAACCTGGCCGGCTACCGGGCGGTGATCGATGCGGCGGAGGAGTACGGCCGCGCGCTGCCGATGATGATGACGGCGGCGGGCACGGTGCCGGCGGCCAAGGTGTTCATCATGGGGGTGGGGGTCGCGGGCCTGCAGGCGATCGCGACGGCCAAGCGCCTGGGCGCCATCGTGACGGCAACCGATGTGCGGCCGGCGACCAAGGAACAGGTGGAGAGCCTGGGCGCCAAGTTCCTGGCGGTCGAGGACGAGGAGTTCAAGAACGCGCAGACGGCGGGCGGCTATGCGAAGCCCATGTCGGCGGAGTACCAGGCCAAGCAAGCGGCGCTGACCGCCGAGCACATCAAGAAGCAGGACATTGTGATCACCACGGCCTTGATCCCGGGACGCCCGGCGCCGCGGCTGATCAGCAAGGACATGGTGGCCTCGATGCGGCCGGGCTCGGTGATCGTCGATTTGGCGGTCGAGCGCGGCGGCAATGTGGAAGGGGTCAAAGCCGGCGAGGTGGTGACGGTGGGTCCGGCAAGAATCGTCGGCTACATGAATGTGGCGGGACGGCTGGCGGCCTCGGCCTCGGCGCTTTACGCCAAGAACCTGCTCACCTTCCTGGAGACGCTGATCGACAAGAAAGAGAAGACGCTTGCGGTCAACTGGGACGACGAGATCGTCAAGGGCACGGCGCTGACCAAGGACGGGGCGGTCGTGCATCCGAGCTTCATCCCCAAGACGGCGGCGTGACGGAGGCGCATCCATGGAACACATTGTGCAAGCGGTCGACCCCTTCGTCTTCCGGCTGTCGATCTTCGTGCTGGCGGTGTTCGTCGGCTACTACGTGGTGTGGTCGGTGACGCCGGCTTTGCATACCCCGCTGATGTCGGTGACCAATGCGATCTCGTCGGTGATCGTGGTGGGCGCCTTGTTGGCGGTGGGGGTTGCGCTCATTGCCAGCGACCACGGCACGCTGCTGGCGCGGGGCCTAGGCTTCGTCGCGCTCAGCTTTGCCTGCGTCAACATCTTCGGCGGCTTTCTGGTCACCCAGCGCATGCTGGCGATGTACCAGAAGAAGAAAAAGTAACTGTCATGGCCGGACTTGTTCCGGCCATCCCGCTTAGGAACGCAAGAAGCATTGCCGCCCTAAGCGAGATCACCGGGACAAGCCCGCTGATGACCCCTGAATGCTTGGAGAGACTTTGTCATGAGCCCTAATCTGGTGGCGCTGCTTTATCTGGTCGCCGGCGTGCTGTTCATCCTGGCGCTGCGCGGACTGTCGAGCCCGGAATCGAGCCGGCGCGGCAATCTGTTCGGCATGATCGGCATGGGCATTGCCGTGGTGACGACGCTGGCCTCGCATCCGCCGGCCGATGCGCTGGCCTGGGGGCTGGTGGCCGGCGGCATCGTCATCGGCGGCGGCATCGGGGCTGTGATCGCGCGGCGGGTGCCGATGACGGCGATGCCGGAACTGGTGGCGGCGTTCCACTCGCTGGTCGGCATGGCGGCGGTGTTGGTGGCGGCGGGCGCCTTCTATGCGCCGGCGGCCTTCGACATCGGCACGGAAGGCCATATCCACCAGCAGAGCCTGATCGAGATGTCCTTGGGCGTCGCCATCGGCGCCATCACGTTTACCGGCTCGGTGATCGCGTTCCTCAAGCTGTCGGGCCGCATGAGCGGCAAGCCGATCACGCTGCCGGGCCGCCACGTCATCAATATCGCGCTCGCCGTCGCGCTTGTTGCCTTCGTCGTGCTGTTCTACCTCAACCAGGCACCCGTCCAGTTCTGGGCGATCACCGCGCTCTCGCTGCTGCTCGGCGTCCTGATCATCATCCCGATCGGCGGCGCCGACATGCCGGTGGTGATCTCCATGCTCAACTCCTATTCGGGGTGGGCGGCGGCCGGCATCGGCTTTACGCTGGGCAATTCGGCGCTGATCATCACCGGCGCCCTGGTCGGCTCCTCCGGCGCGATCCTGTCCTACATCATGTGCAAGGGCATGAACCGCTCGTTCATCTCGGTCATTCTCGGCGGCTTCGGCGGCGAGGTGGCCGGCCCGGCGGGCGGCGCCGAACAGCGCCCGGTCAAGCTCGGTTCTGCGGACGATGCCGCCTACATCATGAAGAACGCCTCGAAAGTGATCGTCGTGCCCGGCTACGGCATGGCGGTGGCGCAGGCCCAGCATGCCCTGCGCGAGATGGCCGACAAGCTCAAGAAGGAGGGCGTCGAGGTCAAATACGCCATCCACCCGGTCGCCGGCCGCATGCCCGGGCACATGAACGTGCTCTTGGCCGAAGCGAACGTGCCCTATGACGAGGTGTTCGAGCTCGAGGACATCAACTCGGAGTTCGCCCAGTCCGACGTCGCCTTCGTCATCGGCGCCAACGACGTCACCAATCCGGCGGCGGAAGAAGACAAGACCTCGCCGATCTACGGCATGCCGGTCTTGCAGGTGTGGAAGGCCGGCACCGTGATGTTCATCAAGCGCAGCCTCGCTTCGGGTTACGCCGGCATCGACAACCCGCTGTTCTACCGCGACAACACCATGATGCTGCTCGGCGACGCCAAAAAAATGACCGAGAGTATCGTCAAGGCGCAATAACCGCGTCCGATAAGCGAATGCGGAATGGCCGGCCTTCCGGCCATTTTGTTTTCAGGCGCCGGCGACGGTCTCGCCGACCGGCTCCGCGTCCCATTTGGGCGCGCGCTCGGGCGGGTCGGCGATGCGGACATGGCGGCTGCGCAGCGCCGACATCCGCCGCATCTCCTCGGCGCTCAGCGACCAGTCGAACACGTCAAGATCCTCGTCGATATGCGCCTCCTCGAGCGGGCGCGGCACCGCGGCGACCATCGGCTGCTGGATCAGCCAGCGCAGGCAGATTTGTCCGATCGTCTTGCCGTGCGCCTTGGCAATCGCGGCGATCACCGGCTCGTCGAGCAGCTTGCCGCGCGCCATCGGGCAATAGGCGGTGAGGATCATGCCGTGACGCTTGAGTGCCGCCAGCATGCGATCCTGCGACAGGTAGGCGTGGTACTCGATCTGGTTGGTGACGAGCGGCTCGGGACAGACGCGCACCGCTTCCTCGAGCATGGCGAGGGTGAAGTTCGACACGCCGATATGCCGCGCCATGCCGCTGCGCTTGGCCTTGGCCAATGCGCCGAGCGTCTCGGTAAACGGCACCTTTGGCTGCGGCCAATGCACCAGCAGCAGATCGACGTAATCGAGCCGCATCGTTTTCAGGCTGGTCTCCGCCGAGCGCAGGAAATCCGCCTCGCGGGCGTCGAGCTCGGTCACCTTGGTGGTGACCCAGATGTCCTTGCGCGCAATGCCGCTTGAGCGAATGCCGTCGCCGACCTTGTCCTCGGTGCCGTATTTGCGCGCGGTGTCGATCAGCCGGTAGCCGTGCTGCAGCGCATAGGCGACGAGCGCGGCCCCGCGTTCCGGCAATTCCATGGTGCCATAACCGACGGCCGGCATCTGCGCGCCGTGGGCGGCGAGCGTGAAAGCTTTCGCTGGTTGCATGGCGATCTCCGCGGCAGGACCGATGGGACGGCAATAGTAGTGCGGCGATGCCGGGCGAGTAAACCCGCGCGCATTTTCACCATGCGAACGGCGTCACGTGCTCGTCTCCGCGGGCGCGCGCTCGACGGAGAGCACGCGCATGATCTCCTCTTGCACCTTGCGGCGGTCGGCCTCGCTCGCGTCGCGCAAATGCGCCTCATAGGCGATACGCGCCGGGCGATGGAACACCATGACGCGATCGCCGAGCTCCATCGCCTCGTTGATCTGATGCGTGATAAAGACCGCGGTCTTGTCGCTTTGCCGCACCAGGCGGACGAATTCGGCACGCAGATCGCGCGCGGTCATCTCGTCGAGCGCCGAGAACGGCTCGTCGCACAAAAGGATTTCCGGGTCGACCGCAAAGGCGCGCGCGATCGACACGCGCTGGCGCATGCCGCCGGAGAGCGCGTGCGGATAGTCGTTCTCATGGCCGGACAGGCCGAGCCGCTTGAGCCAGGCGCGGGCAGCCTCCGCGGCCTGCTTCGGCTCGCGGTCGAGGATTTGCAGGCCGAGCAGCACATTGTCGAGCGCCGAGCGCCACGGCATCAGCCGGTCGTTCTGGAACACGATGCCGATTTTGCCGCGGAAGAAATCGAACTCGTGGAACGGGTCGTGACCGACCACGCGCGCCGCGCCCGAGGTCGGCTCGATCAGCCCGGCGACGATGTTGAACATCGTCGATTTGCCGCAGCCGGTCTTGCCGAGCACGGCGACGATCTCGCCCTTGCCGACGCTAAACGACAGCTTGTCCATGGCGATAAAATCGCCGCGCCCGTCCGGGCGGCGAAAAACCTTCGTCACGTCCTTGAAGCTGATGACAGGCTCCGCGGTCATGCGGCCTATATCGCCCGTTCGGACACCGCGCGATAGCGCAGCGCGTAGGCCTCGATGGCGTTGATCGTCTGCTGCACGATGAGCACGAACAGCACGAGCTGCAGCGTCCAGGCCATGGCGCCGGCCATGTCGAACAATTGCTGCTGACGCAACAATTCGTAACCGACGCCGCCGGTCGCCCCGACCAGTTCGGCGACGACGACGACACGCGCGGCATTGCCGAGATTGACCTTCCAGGCGGTGAGTATGCCCGGCACGATGGTCGGCACGATGAGGAAGCGGAACAGCGTCCAGCGGCTCGGGCGGAACGCCATGGTCATCTCGAACAGATCCTTCGACATCGAGCGGAAGGCGTCGAGAATCTGGAAGGTGAAGGCCGGCAGCGTCGTCATCACCATGATGAACAGCACGCGAAACTCGATGCCCTTGAACCAGATGATGGCGAACACCACCCAGGACAGCGCCGGGATGCCCTGGAAGAACGTCAACACCGGCGCGATGAAGTTCTCCGCCGTCTTCGATTGGCCGATCGCCAGCGCCAAGACGCCGCCGAGAATAAAAGCGCCGAACAGGCCGCCGAAGATGCGGCTGGCGGTGAGTAGCACATCGACCAGGAGCGAGCCGGTGACCAGGATTTCGATGGTGCGCGAGATAATCTCCGGCACCGGCGGAAACAGGAAGTGCGGAAACATCGTCGACAGAATCTGCCAGAGCGCCGCCAGCGCCAGCATGCTGGCGGTCGCCTGCAGAATGCGCATGGTGCGCGAGTTGGTCATTGCATCGGCTTGTCGTAGATCGTGTTGTTCGACGGCATCGACTTGAAATAGCCGACGTCGATGCCGGCGCGATATACCGCGTCGATCTGCTTGGTGACCTCGCCGGCCGGCACCACGCTCATGCCGAGCCGGTCGTTTGACTTGATCAGCGACACCAGCGCTTCGCGGTCGGGCGGTGCGGCCTTCGGCGCAATCAGCAGTGCGCACTCCTCCGGATGCGCGGCGATATAGGCGCCGGCCTCCTTGTAGGTCGCATAGAGCTTGGGGATCAGCGCCTGGTTGGCGGCGATCCAGTCGTCATGCGCGGCGACGCCGAGATAGGGAATGCGCTCGCCGCCGGCAAAGCCCTTCCAGGTCTTGGCCATGCCGGTGTCGAGCATGCGGATGTCCGGCTTCTTCGCCTTCAATAGCGTGTAGGCCGGCTCCCACAGCTGCACGGCGTCGGCGCGGTCGGCGAGCGCATAGCCGACGAGGCCGGGCGGGGCGGTGTTGACCACCTTGATCTTTGCGGTATCGACGCCCTGTTTCTTGGCGAAAAACTCCGACATCACGAAATTCGTGGTCGAGGATGCGGCGGCAAGCTCCTTGCCCTCGAGATCCTTGAGCGTCTTGATGTCCTTGCGCGAGGTGACGATCGTGCCCCAGAAGTCGAACAGGTTGAACAGGTACTTCACCTTCACGCCGCGCACGTCGGCGAGGCCGACCGTTAACAGCGCGGCGCTGCCGCCGACCTTGAACTCGCCGGAATTGAACTGCGTGGTGTAGGCGTCTGGCGGCCGCTCGACGAATTCGATATCGAGCCCGTGCGCGGTGTCGAAATGCTTGGCCTTGATCACCGGCGGCATGAAGGCGCCGAGCGAGGGGAAGCCGAACACCACGATGGTGATTTTTGCCGGCGCCTGCGCCGCGGCGGGCGCCGGGTTGAGCGCAGCCAGCGCGAGCGCGGCCAGCGCGCCGAGTAGAGTAAGTAATTTCTTCATTGTCGCTCTCCTCCACATTTGGCTTTTTATCATTGAATGTTGAACAGCCGCGCCGCCAAGCCGCCATTGATCGCGGCAATTTGCGCGGGCGTGAAGCCGGCGGCGGCGACGATCTTCATCGGTTCCAAGTCGCCAATCGGGAACGGCATGTCGGAACCCATCATCAGCCGCTCGCTGCCCATCATCTCGACGACGAATTTCAACACCCGCGCGTCGTGCAGGATGGTGTCGGTGTAAATGCGCGAAAGCGCCTCGACCGGGTCGCCGACATTCGGCGTGATCGCCGCGTTGCGCTTCAAGCGGCCGAGCACGAAAGGCAGCGCCGCTGCCCCCATCGGCGCGAAGAATTTCACGTTCCGGTATTTGGCGATATGACCGGCCGAGATCAGCCGCGCCACCGCGACGGCGGCGTCGGTAATACGGCCAAGCCCGTTGGCGAGGCCGAAATCGTTCACGCGCACGTCGCCGGCATCGTAGCTCGGGTGGATGTGGATGAGCGCTCCCGTCTCGTCCGCCGCCTGCCAGAATGGATCGAGGTCCTTGGCGTCGAGTGTCGAGCCGACGCCGCGCGGCAGCGTGCCGATCATGGCGCCGGCAAAGCCCGCGCCGACCGCGGTCTTCAACACCGCCGCGGCGCGCGCGCCGTCGCCGAGCGGTACGGTCGCAAGCGGCACGAAATGCGGTTCCGCCTTGGCGGCGGCGGCAAGGCAATCATTGGCCAGCCGCGCCCAGGCTTCGGCTTCGCCGCCCGGCAATTCGTAGCCGAACATGTCAACCCAGCCGCCCACCACCTGCTTGTCGATGCCGTTTTTCGCCAGCCACGCCAATCGCGCCGGAATGTCCGATAAAGGCTTCGACACGGGGCGCGTCGGCTTGCCGCCGGAGAACGAGAAGGCGAGACTGCCATCCGCCTCGATCTGCCGCACATTGGGAAATTGCGCCGCCTCCTTGCGGATCGCGTGAAGCAGCGCAGGCGGCACCAAGTGGGCGTGGCAGTCGACGATCATTTGCGCTCCCGCGCTTCGGCGATCATATCGCCGAGCTTGGCGATCTTGATCGGCAGCGTGTTGACGGAAATGCCGAGCGGGCGAATGGCGTCGTTCACCGCATTGGCGACCGCCGCCGGCGCGCCAAGATAGCCGGATTCACCCGAGCCCTTCTGCCCGAAAACGGTGTGCGGGGAGGGCGTCTCGTGATCGACGATCTCGACCGCAGGCACCTCGTGCGAGGAGGGCAACAGATAATCCATGAAGGTTTGCGCGATGAGCTGGCCGTCGTCGTTATAGGCGAATTCCTCGAGCAGTGCCGCGCCAATGCCGTGTGCGATGCCGCCCATGGTCATGCCGCGCACGATCTTCGGGTTGATCTGCGTGCCGCAGTCATGGCCGAGCCGGTAGCGCAGGATCTTGGTCTCGCCGAGATCGGGATCGATGGTGAGCAACAGCAGGTGGAATTCGAACGAGAAGCAGGGATACATCTGCACGCGGCCGTCCTTGTCGGGCAGCGTGCCGCCAGTCGGCACCTGATAAACGTGCTCGACCGCGAGCCCGGGCTCGAAGCCGGCCGGCATGCGGTGATAATTGCGATACGCGATGGCGACGAGCTCGGCCCAGCTGCGGCGCTTGTCCGGCGCTTGCCGGTCATGGACCTCGCCGCGCTCATAGACGGCGCGATCGGGCGGAATGCCGAGATCGTGCGCGGCAATCGCGGTGAGCTTCGCCTTCAATTTCTCCGCGGCGTGGAAAGCCGCGCCGCCGAGCATGATCGCCATGCGGCTGCCGACCGGAGTGCCGCTGGGCAGCGAATTGAGCGAGTCCGGGCGCACCACGCGCACGGCGTCGGGATCGATTTCGAGGACTTCGCCGATCACCGTGCCGACCAGCGTCTCGTGGCCCTGGCCCGAGGAGGTCGTGTGCATGGTGGCGGTGACGGCGCCCATGCCGTCGATATTGATGCGGCAGGAATCCATGAAGGTCGAGGTGGTGATCGCCGGGTTAAGCAGCGCCTCGAAGGTGGCGTTGCCGCCCGACGGCTCGAGGCAGGCGGCGATGCCGATACCGGCGAGCTTGCCCTCGCGCCGCAGGCGGTCGCGCTCGCTTTTCAGCTCTTCGTAGCCTCTGCCATCCAAAACTTTAGCGATCACCGCCTCGTAATTGCCGCTGTCGTAAGTGGTGCCGCTCGGAATGAGATAGGGGAATTCGTCGTGCTTGATCATGTTGCGCCGGCGTACTTCCAGCGGGTCGAGGCCGAGACCATCGGCGATTTCGTCCATGGCGCGTTCGAGCGCGAGATTGGTCGGTCCCTGGCCGAAGCCGCGCACGGCGTCCTGCGTCGTCTTGTTGCTGACGACGGCGATGGCGCGATACGCGACGCTGTTGATCTTGTAGGGCCCGACGATGGCGCCGATCGGCTTGCCGAGCTGGAACGGCGAGCGCCCGGCATAGGCGCCGAGATTTTCCAAGGCGCGCATCTTCATCGAACGCACGATCCCTGAATCGTCGAAGGCCACCTCGACATCGAACAGCCGCTCCGGACCGTGCGCGTCGCCGCCGCGCATGTTTTCCAGCCGGTCCTCGATCAGCCGCATCGGGAAGCCGAGCCGCCGCGCCAGGTAGCCGCAGAGCACGGTGTGCTTGATGCCGCGCTTGACGCCATAGCTGCCGCCGACATCGACGTCGTAGTGGACGCGCACCGAGGTGCCGGGAATTTTCAGCGCGGCGCCGATCTGGTCGGCGTAGCGCGGCATCTGGATCGAGGCATAGACGTCGAGCATTTCGCGCCAGGGGTCCCAGGCGGTAATGACGCCGAAGGTCTCGATCGGCACCGTCGACGAACGGCCCCACTTCACGCGCAGCGACAGCTTGCGCGGTGAGGCGGCAAAATCCTTATCGACTTCACCCCAAACGAAAGTCTTATCGAGCAGAACATTGGTGCCGTGCGCTTCGTGCACGAGGATCTTGCCTTCGAGCGCCTCTTCGGCGTCGAGCACGAAGGGCAGCGGCTCGTATTCGACCTCGATCGCTTCCGCCGCGTCTTCGGCGAGCGCGCGACTGTCGGCGACGACGGCGGCGACCCATTCGCCGGAATAGCGCGCGGTTTCGAAGGCGAGCGGCCGGCGCGGCACGTTGGGCGTGTCGAGCCCGGTCATCAGCGGATGCGTCGCCGCGGCAAGCTCGGCGCCCTCGAGCACGTAGTGCACGCCGGGCATGGCGAGCGCCGCGCGCTTGTCGATGCTTTTGATATGTGCGGCGGCATGCGGGCAGGTGATCACCGCGACATGTCTCATATTGGGCAGATCGATATCGGCGACGAATTGCCCTTTGCCGGCGACAAAGCGGCGGTCCTCGCGCACGCGGCGGTCGCTGGCGACAAAGCGATGATGCGCGGTGGTCATGGCGCGAGGCTCCGCGGCCGGTTGACGCCGCGCAGACGCTCGGCGGCAAGCGCGATCGCCTCGACGATCTGCGCATAGCCGGTGCAGCGGCAGATATTGCCGGAGATCGCCTCGACGATTTGTTTGCGCGTCGGCGCCGGATTGTCGGCAAGCAGTGCATGCGCGACCAGGACCATGCCGGGCGTGCAATAGCCGCACTGCATGCCGTGCGTCTCGCAGAAGGCGTCCTGGATCGGCGACAATTCGCCGGGGCCGGGCGTTACGCCCTCGACGGTGGTGATGGCCGAGCCCGCCGCTTGCACGGCGAACATGAGACAGGCGCGCACGGCGACGCCGTCCATCAGCACGGTGCAGGCGCCGCAGACGCCGTGCTCGCAGCCGGCATGCGCGCCCTTGAGGCCGAGTTGATCGCGCAGGCAATCGAGCAGCGTGGTGCGCGGCTCGACCTCGAGCGCATGCGTCACGCCATTGACGGCAAGCTCAATGCGCATGTGGCTTGCTCCCCTGCGCATCACGCAGCGCGTCGGCGATGGCGCGCTGGGCAAGCGTTGCCGCGGCGCGGCGGCGATAATCGGCCGAGGCGTGCAGATCGGACAGCGTCTCGACGTCGACGAGCGCGCCGCGCACCGCGGCCTCGACCGCCTTGGCATCGAGCCGCCTGCCGACAAGCTGCTTCTCGGCGCTTTCGAGCCGCAGCGGACAATCGGTCGCCGCGCCGATGCCGATGGCGATGCGTTTGCACGCCCCGCCATCGTCGAGCGCGACCTGCGCCGCCGCCGAGACAAAGGCGAAGTCGCTGCGCCGCGCATTCACCTCGTGAAAGCCGACGCCGGTCTTCTTGTCGCGCCAGACCGGAAAGCGCACGCCGGTGAGACAGCCCCCCGCCGGCAGGCCGGTGGTCATCGGGCCGATAAAGAACTCGCGCGCGGGAATGTCGGCTGTCTCGCTGCCGACGCGATAACTCAATACCGCGTCGAGCGTCATCGCCACCAGCGACAATTCCGCCGCCGGATCGGCGTTGGCGAGCGAGCCGCCGATGGTGCCGCGCGCGCGCGTCGCCGCGTGGCCGATATTGGGGATGGCGCGCGCGAGCAGCGGCAGGTCGCGCTTGATGAGCGCGTCGCGCTCGAGAACGCTTTGCCGCGTGGTGGCGCCGATGGCGATGCCGTCGCCCTCGCTGCGGATATAGGACAAAGCGGCGATGCGGTTGATGTCGACCAGGCGTGTCGGGCGCGCCAGCCGCATCACCATCATCGGTACCAGCGTCTGCCCGCCGGCGATCACCCGCGCGCCGTCGTCGTCGGCGAGCAGCGCGCAGGCCTCGTCGAGGTCGGCGGCGCGGGAATACGCGAACGGTGCTGCTTTCATAAAACGCTACGCCAACCCGGTTATGGCCGCTTGTCCGCCCACATGCGCCGACAAGGCCGGCCGCGGCCGGCGAATATTGTCGATCGCCGCTGCAATGGTTAAAGTCCCTTGGGCTTTATCGCAACCGCAAAAAGCCCATACCTCTCATGAGGCGCCGCGCCCGCGGCGGCGCCGCCGCCGACGAGGACACCGATGCCCAGGCACACCGCTTACGTTCCGCACGGCGTGATTCCGGCGGTGCTGTTGCCATTCGAAAACGATCTTGCGATCGACGAGGCGAATTTCCGCAAGCACCTGCGCGATGTTGCCACAGTCGAAGGCCTCTCCGCCGTCACCGTCAACGCGCATTCGACCGAGGTCGGCTCCTGCAGCTTCGACGAGCGGCGGCGCGTGCTCGACATCGCTCAGGACGAGATTGGCGACAAGCTGCCGCTCATCAACGGCATCTGGGCCGACGGCTCGATCGAGGCGGCGCACCTCGCGCGCATGGCGGAGCAGGGCGGCGCCTCGGCGCTCTTGGTGTTCCCGCCGGCGCCGTTCACGCTCGGGCAGAATGCGGCGATGGCGCTCGCGCATTTCAAGCGCATCGCCGACGCAACCGACCTGCCGCTCATCGTCTTCCAGTATCCGCTCGCGACCGGGCAAGGTTACCCCAAGGACACGCTGCTCAAGCTCTGCGACGACGTGCCCACCATCCGCGCCATCAAGGACTGGATCGGCAACGTGCCGCATCATGAATGGCACGTGCGCACATTGCAGAATCTGCCGCGGCCGGTGAACGTGCTCACCACCCACAGCGCTTGGCTGTTCGCCTCGCTGGTCACCGGCTGCAATGGCCTGTTGTCTGGCTCCGGCAGTGTCATCGCCGATCTGCAGGCGCGCCTGTTCCGCGCCGTGCAGGCCAACGATCTCGCCGAGGCCAAGCGTCTCAACGACCGCATCGAGCCCTTGATGCGCGTGTTCTATGCCGATCCCTTCGTCGACATGCACAATCGCATGAAGGAAGCGCTGGTGCTGCTCGGCAAATTGCCGCGCGCGGTGGTGCGCCCGCCGCTGGTCAAGATCGCGCGCGCGGAGATCGCGCGCATCCGCCAGGCGTTGATCGAGACCGGCTTGCTCAACAAGAACGCGCGCGACGCCGCCTAGCGGGTCTCGCCTTTGACCGCCGCCTTGCCGCCGTTGAGCGCGATACGCAGGCGCCGCGCGAGCACGGCCTCGGTCAGCGGCTTCGAGATCAGCTCGGTGCCGCTGTCCAATCGGCCGTGATGCACGATGGCATTGCGCGAGTAGCCGGTCATGAAAATGATCTTGATGCCCGGCTTGCGCCGCTCGATTTCGGTGGCAAGCTCGCGCCCATTCTTGCCGGGCAAGATCACGTCGGTCAGCAGCAGGTCGAAAGGCTTGTCGGCGTCGAGCAGCTTCAGCGCCGTCGCCGCGTCGCGCGCCTCCAGCACCTGATAATTCAAATCGCGCAGGATTTCCGCGATATATTGCCGGACGACGTCATCGTCCTCGACCACCAAAATCGTTTCGCCGCGTCCGCGATCGTCGCCGACGGGCAGTTCGGGCTCGGCGGCCGCCACGCTGCCTTCGTAACGCGGCAGATAGAGCTTGGCCGTCGTGCCTTGGCCGATCTCGCTGTAGAGCTTCACGTGGCCGTTCGACTGCCGGATGAAACCGTAGACTTGGCTTAATCCGAGGCCGGTGCCTTTGCCGGTTTCCTTGGTGGTGAAAAAGGGATCGAACGCCTTTTCCACCGTCTCCGCCGACATGCCCACGCCGTTGTCGCTGATCGCGATCAGCACATATTGCCCCGGCGTGAGACCCGCATGCGCTCGGCAATATTCTTCGTCGAGATAGGCGTTGGTGGTTTCGATCGTCAGCTTGCCGCCTTTGGGCATGGCGTCGCGGGCGTTGAGCGCCAGATTGAGGATCGTCGCTTCGAGTTCCGAGGCGTCCACCTCGACGGTCCATAAACCGGCCCCGCTGATGGTCTCCAGTTCGATGTT
>Ga0335085_10007167_pt1 | contig 17410 bp, 16 predicted proteins | sample Lox_Sample_45_FD_206712 | JGI IMG/M metagenome (GOLD analysis project Ga0335085, IMG submission 206712) | Soil microbial communities from Loxahatchee National Wildlife Refuge, Florida, United States - Lox_Sample_4.5 | ecosystem: Environmental > Terrestrial > Soil > Wetlands | place: USA...
TCTGTGCGGCATCCCCCTCCGTCGCCCTCCAAAGGACCAACTCGTTCACACCCGGCATAACGGGAAGTTCTTTCTGGAGATCCTAGGCCATCCGAATTTTGGCCTGCCCTTCGGACAAGACCGCCTTGTCGCGATCTGGGTAGCGACGCTCGCCGTCCGCCAGAAAAGTCGCACCGTTCACTTCGACAGCGCTGCTCAAATGCTCGACTTCTTTCACCTGTCGAAGGACGGGCGCCACTATCGGCGAATCGTCCAGGCCTTTCAACGAGTCTTTGCCGCTACCATCTTTTTTGGAACAGACGATCAGCCGGACAGACATCACCTCGCCGACTCAGTGCGTTTCCACTTTTTTGACGAGCTCCATCTCTGGTTTCACGATCATGATCAGACTGTGCCCGTCTGCGAGCACACCGAAAATACAATCACCCTCAGCGAAGCATTTTACAATGAGATCGACGCGCATCGGATCCCTGTCGAGCGAGAGGTGGTGGCCGCCCTGGCGCACGCTCCCGGGATTCTGGACTTCTACATCTGGCTAGTTTGGAGGAGTTGGACGGTAAACGGCTCACCGGCATACGTTCCGTTGTTCAGTGCCACCGGCCTTTGCTCGCAATTGGGCACTACGGAATATCCCGAACGGCGGTTTCGACAACTCATCGGTCAATGGCTGGGGAGAGTCAAGGCGTTGTGGCCACAATGCCCCGCAGAACTGACACCAGAAGGCAACCGCCTCGTCATTAGGTCTTCCCGAGCCTGTCCCGCCATTACGACAGTGGAAAAACCCTGATTTTGGCTTCTACCATGAAATCGAACAACATCGGATTCCGGTTGAGCGTGAAGTCGTGGCCGCGTTGGCCAATGCGCCTGGTGTATTGGATCTTTATCTGTGGTTAGTCTGGAGAACTTCATCGCTAAACAAACCGAATGCTCAAATCCCTCTCTTCGCCGCCGGCGGACTCGCCAACCAACTCGGATCTTGTGGATATTCTGCCGACCAGTTCTTTCGACGTAAAGTCACCCGCTGGCTTGAAAATCCTCATCTATCGGACTGTCATAAGCGCGGCTTTCTCTATCCTATACTGCGGCTTCAGGGGTGGGGGCAGAATGCGATACTCAAATAACCTCGTCGGAATGGCGCGCATCGGCCGCGCGTTTGATGAGTTCGACATCGTGCAGGTCGGCGGTCGGGATGACGATCAGCTAATCTGCCCGGCCAGCACCTTCGCGACGAAGCGCGCGGTGGCCTCGCCGACCGCGTCGGGCGCTTCCTCGGGAAGGAAGTGCGAGCCCTGTACGGTGACGGTTTGCTGGTTCGGCCATGCCCGACAGAACTCGCGTTGCGCACCAATCAGGAAACCCGCCGGCTCCGCGTCAATGAACAGCTTGGGGATCGGACTGGCGGCAAGCCAGCGCGCGTAGGAGTCGACGATCGCGACGACATCTTCGGGCTGGCCGTCGATGGGCAGGTCACGGGTCCAGGCGAGCATGGGGAGACGCGCCGGACCGGGGTTTCGGAAGTGCCGGCGATAGACCTCCGTGGCTGCCTCTGAGATATTCCGAAGCGGCAAAAGATACTCAATAAACAGGTTCTTGCGGAGGATCAGGTCCTCCCCCGTGGGCGAGCGCTGGGCCTGGAAGAACGCCCGCGTCGCGTCCGGCCATTCGTCCCAGGACCGGAACGGCCGGACGATGGCTTCCATGTAGACGATGGCCTTGACGCGCTCCGGATGCCGCTGGGCCCACGAGAACCCGAGCGCCGATCCCCAGTCGTGCACTATCAGGATCAAATTGCGGTCGATCCCCAAGGCCTCGAACCAGGCGTCCAGATAACGCTGGTGATCGATGAAGCGATAGCCGCCGTTCGGCGCAGCGCCGGAATTGCCCATCCCGACATAGTCGGGCGCCAGGCAGCGTCCGAAGGGCAGTAGATGTGGAATGATGTTGCGCCATAGATAGGATGGCGTGGGGTTCCCATGTAGGAAAACGATGGGGTCCCCCTCGCCGACGTCCACAAAGGCCATGTCGGTGTCGAGTACGGCGACGCGTTTCCGGTAGGAAGGATCCTCAGTCGAGATGACGGCGTGGGGCATGCTAGAACCTCCAGTTGTGCGCTATCCAAACCTTGCGGCCGAACCACGTTGCGAGCCCACTCCTTCAGGACGCCACGTCGCGGTCGACTCGGCCTTGCGGCGCGCCAGTACGCCGACGAGAACGAGGGTCACGACGATTTGCACGAAGATCACCGTCACCAGCAGCATCGGGCGTCCGGCCATGTACTCCTCCGGGCCGGGAATGGCCGGCGACAGGAACGACAGGTTCGCGAGGTTCCCGATACAGATGAGCGCGAGTAAGCCGCGCCCCCCTCGGTAGATATACCAGCAGAAGATTCCATAGAGAAACTCAATGATGAAGGCCACGAACGGTGCCGCCTCATAAAGACCCAGCCCCAGCCTCGGTGTGGACCAACCGGGCCATAGCACAATGTCGTGGGCATGTGTCGCAAGATCCAGGATCAGATGCGACACGATGCCGAGGCCGACCGCGCGGCCCAGCGCCGCCCGGCCGAATCCTTTTTCGATAATCAGCCACGCGAGGACCGCGGCGCCGACGGCGGTACCGACCGAGTGCGAGTAGGGCATATAGGCAAGGTGGATATCCGCAACGCTACGAACGGTGGCGTTCGTGGTGGTTCGTTCGATGCCGAGGTAATTGAGCCCCACCCACGCGAGCTCCATGGCTTGAACCGAGATGAGAATGGGTGCTAGCGGCACTGAAGGGTACCGGCGCTTCACGAGCAGTGCGGTTGCGGCGTGGTCTACGGCGAACATGGAAACCTCCATTCGATTCGCCGCGTTGCCGAGTGAGCAAAGGCTAACCTCCGAGTCAAACCAAGGGCCGCGCGACGAGCCTGCGAAAAATGTGACGAGCGCCCTCCCTCCCAATTTTGATGCTCCGGAGTGACTTTTAGTCCGAACACCTTCTCCTATTTCTGGATGCACCCAATGTTCGAGCCCCACCCTGGCCTACCAAATCAATAACTTACGGACATTTGACCACTATCCGCGCAGGGCTGAACTCTTATCCCGAGAATCGTGGTCTTGTGAGCGGGTTACGAGTCACGGACGCTCGATCTCTTGGCAACTCTCCAGGAACTGGAGCATCCGGGCGTCGGGTTCGTATCGTTAACCGAGGCAGGCAGTGACCGCCGCGGCCAAGTTCGACGCGCGCGGTTCGCCAATCCTGAATGACCACAGATTCGTGACGTAGCCGAAGCCGACACCGGCATCCAGGTCGCCGAAGCCGACCGATCCGCCGGAGCCGGGGTGGCCGAACGACCCGGGCCCGATCCAGCGCATCGGCGGGCAGGCCCGCCAGAACCCGAGCGACATGTAGAAGGAGCGATCGGCCGGAACTTCCAGTCCGGGCGGCAGCCCGTTCATCCGCGTCTTGTCGGTCTGGACGACTGTCATCTTCGCGACCGTCGCCGGATTCAGCAGCCGCACGCCGTCGACCTCGCTCACCGTGGCCGCATACATCCGCGCCAGCGATCGAGCGTCTGCGAACATGTTGCAGCAGGGGACCTCTGCCGCGCGCCAGGCGCGCGTGTTCATGTAACCGCTGGCGGGATCCAGGGCGCCGCCGAGCTGGCCGGCGCGGGCTTGCACGGAGCCCGGGCCCCACACGGCCTTCATCCACGCGATGACCGTGTCCCTATTGAGGCCTGTGGTCTCGATCATCCCTGCGGTCATCTCCTCCATCGTGAACGGAGCGGCGTACTCGATCCGCGCCACTCGTCCCTCTTGCTCCTCGGGCAACCCGATCCAGGCGCTCAACCCGAGCGGAGCGGCAACCTCCTCGTCGAAGAACGTGCCAAGCGACTTGCCGGTGATCCGCCGCACAAGCTCCCCGACCAGGAACCCGAAGGTCACGCTGTGGTAGACGTGCTCGGTGCCTGGCTGCCACTCCGGCTTCTGCGCCTCGAGTGCCCGGATCACCGGATCCCAGGCGCACGCCTCCTCGAAGGTCAGCGGTCCATCGACGACCGGCAGACCGGCCTGGTGTGAGAGCAGCCAGCGCACTGGGATGTGCTTCTTGCCGGCAGCGCCGAACTCCGGCCAGTACTTGACCACAGGAGCGTCGAGATCGAGCTCGCCGCGCTGTACCAGCATGTGCGCGCAGATCGCGGTAGCCCCTTTGGTCGTGGATGCGACGGCGACGATCGTGTCCTTGTCCCACGGCCGGTTCGCTTCGCTGTCCGCAAGTCCGCCCCACAGATCGACGACGGGGCAACCACCTACGTAGACGCAGCACGCCGCGCCGACCTCGCCGGGGTTCCCTTCGAAGTTCGCCCTGAAGACATCGGCCACCTTCCCCCAGCCTTCCTCGACATGTCCCTGCACTACTGTTCCGCTTGTTGTGTCCAACATGCTGCACCACCTTTCCGAGAGTATTGAGTTGAATCGCTTGCGCAGCGCCTCGGCGCTTGCGGCACTGTGCTTCGCGGGGTGACGTCATAGGTCCGCTGCTGCTCGTGTTTCGAGTGAGCGGTGAATCGGGATGTCGCCATGGCCTGTCCGAGCACGGATCTCGACCGATCCAGTCTGCTCAGCGTGAATCTCGCCGAAACCCGTTTAGAAACGGAGCTCGTCCAACCGTCCCTCGCAGTGCAGAGTGCCCATTCCCGCCTGGCCCTCGAACCGGGATCCCGCGGGCATCGCAATCTCGACGTCGATCGATTCGCGCCACCCACCCCACCCGGAGTAATCCCGCCATCCCTTTGGGCCCTTGACGTTCAGCTGACCGTCGGAGTACTCGACGCGTGTCCGCTCCGCGGCGGCAACGTCCGCGTTGCTCGCAGGATTGGTAGGACATACCTCGACGGCGGCGTCCGACCGGTCGTTCACGACAAGCCGGATGACGCCGACTGCACGAAGATCGAGGTGAACAGAAATGGGCTGGGGTCTACTGAAATTCGGCATTCATTCCTCCCAGTTCTTGTTCGGGGTCATCGTGTTCATGGCTAGCGAACCCATCCCCTGTAGCGCCAGCCGTCGTGGGAAACGCGCACGTCTCGCGTGTCAAGCCTGGCCCCCTCGGCTGCGAGCGCCGCGACGCGGACAAGCCAAGCATTCACGGAAAGGTCGGCGGCGGTGGCGGCTGCCTCCATTCGCGTCTTCAACCGCGCAGGCAGACGCAGGTTGATGCGGTCCATTGCGCCTTGATCCGCCTCGAGCGTGATCGACCCAGTAAGCAGTTCCAAAGCTGCTCGATCGGGAGAATCAGTGGCCGGCGCAGTGACCACGAACTCAGGATCCCGACCTCGCAGGCGGAGTTCGACTCCCTTGTGGAGGTCATCTCCTTTGAATCCATCTGGCCGCTGCGCGATTTCGTTCCGCAACACTTCCGAGCCTCCATACGCACGTCCATTGTGCATTTGATTCTCCATCTCTTGCCGGCCGCTCTGGAGCGCGCGGATGCTAATGTTGAGGCAACCAGTTAACGTCTCGATAAGTCAAATCTGATACGCTTTACTGCGGGGAGCGAGTGCCCTTAATTTGGCAACTGCCCATCCGTGGGCAGGCAGCAAGTGAGGAAAGCCGGGCAGCAGAGCAGGCTGGAGCGGGTTCAATCTCCCGGCTGAATTTGCCCTCGTTCAACCCAGTCGCAAAGGCGAAGGAGGGCAGACGAAATGAAAGAACCAATAATTACTCAGACACGCGGCGTTTTTTCATTGGCATGCACGGTCGAGGTCAATATTCGCGCAAAAACCGAAGGCGTGTGGGGCCTCTTGACCAATGCACAGGACTTCCCGCGCTGGAACTCCACCGTCTCAGCAATTGAAGGTGAGATCCGCGAAGGCGAGCAACTCCGCCTGCACGTTCCCGGCACCGATCGCACCTTCACGCCAAGAGTGTCTGGCGTCGTAGCTCGCGAGCGAATGACATGGACCGGCGGATTCGCCCCTCTGTTCAAGGGCGTACGCAAGTTCGAGCTTAAACCGCGCCTGGATGGCTCGACAGATTTTGCAATGGAGGAGCGCTTCTCCGGTCTCATGTTACCGTTAGTCAAGAAGTCATTACCCGATTTCAGGCCCATTTTCGAGCGCTACGCCAACGATTTGAAACGTGAGGCGGAAAGAACCAACCGCTGAACGTCTAACCGAAGCTGGATGGGAACTGCACCCTCATTTGAAAGGCAACCGAAAAGGAGTTATCAGGTGTCACAAGGCGATCCGATGCCCGCAGATCGCCAACGTGGGTTCGTACCCCTTGATCCGGCAGAGCAATCCAAGCCCAGCATGAAGGCGCTCGCCTATCTGCTTGAGCGAGTCGCATCGTGGTTACTTGCATTTGGCAGTTGGAGTTTCGGAGGCCTGATTGCTTTCAACCTGATTGTTCTCTCAGCCATTATTAACATACGGCCGGTTGATGTTGCAATTCTGATTGCCATCACGTCCTTCGCGTGTGCTCTGCCTTTGAACGTCACCGGTATCTTCCTGCTGAGGCTGATCAAGGATCTGCAAGACATTGGCATCGACGATCTTACGCTTAAATCTTTCCAGGATGCCGGCTTCCCCGATGTCGAAGCTTTTTTTCCAACGCTTCGGGAAAGACAAAAGCAGAACCAGAGAAGATTGCACCTCACGCTAGGTTATTCCTTCGCGATGCTGGCGCTGACAACTGCGCTGACCTTAATCGGTTTTGCGGCGGCATTGTGGCATGTGGTGTGGTGGATCGGCGTGGTTATGATTGCTACCGTGATCCTTTGCACCATGCTTGTCATCGTTTTATTCGCGCACTCCCTATCGCCGGAGTCGGACGCGGAGAAGGAGCTAAAGAACCGTTACAGGGTATTTCAGATCCAGCAAGGAAAAAGAGGGCGACAAGATTGAACCTGTCCTAAGTCTGTGCCGGCCGGCAAAGGGGTCGTAGCAATCTGTTCGCCTGTCCCGATCCGCTCTCCTGATTCGAGGTCATTCCTGCCCAAATATGGGCACCTACTCATATCCGGGCGCGCTGTCAGTCTGTGTCAAGATCGCGATGTAGCACGTATAAGGCCCCAAGCGCCAGATTGGCAGGGAGTTAGCCGCCTTAATGAAGCCACAGTGGCGGGGGCGAACTTACCTTGGTGATGCTTGATGAGGCGCGCGACGCGTCATCTCGCGCCATCAAAAAAAGTGCCTCGTGTGACAAAATGCCTGAAACAGGAATCCAATATATTTAGGGTGTAGGTGAGGTGATTAATTTCGCCGTGCCGGAACTTCGAAGAAATTCGAATCGCCGTCCGGCTGGATTTCCGATGGGTGAAGCTGCGGTTAGAGGGGTCGAATCGGCAAAGGGTGCGACGCTCGGCTCACATGTCCGAAACTACGAGACACTATTAGAGGTGTCGGAGTCCATCGCCTCGCATCGGGATCTAACCGCGTTGATGCACGATCTGGCTCCCCGCCTTCATGGCATGGTCGACTTCGACGGCTTGGCGCTCCTCCTCTACGACCCTGAGCGCGAGGTCATGTGGATGCATGTGCTCGAGGCGGCCGATGCGAAGGTATTGAGACCCGGAATTGAGCACCCCGCCAAGGAAACTCCAGCCGGTTTGGTAATGGAGACCCAGGAGCCTCTGCTTGTCCCAGACGTTGAACGGGAAAGAAGATTTCCACTCGTCACATCAATGATGAAGGCAGATGGCGTGCGCTCGTTCTGCGTCCTTCCCTTGACCACTCCTTTACGGCGCCTGGGTGCGCTGGGTTTTGCCTCGCGCCGACTCGGGGCATATACCCCCCAGGATGTGGAATTCACGCGTTACGTGGCGAGGCAAGTGGCCGTAGCCGTCGATAACGTCCTGCATCACGAAGAAGCCCAAGCGTACCAACAGCGACTTCAGCGCGCACACGATCGTCTTGGTCTTCTCCTCGACATCAATCAAGCCCTCGTTTCGACCCTCGATCACTCGGATCTCTTCTGTGCCATTTCAAGTCAATGTCGGAGGGCAATGCAGTGTGACTACGTGAGCCTCTCATTGCCGGAAGGAGACAGTGGCGGACTGCGCTTCTATGCCCTCGACTTCCCCGAGGGGAAAGGGTTTCTTCAGGAGGAAACGGTCCTGCCCATAAATGGCTCGCCTTCCGGCGAGGCCTTCGTGAGTGGTAAGCCTGTAGCACTGGATAATCGTGGCATGTCTCAGCTCGATCCCAAAATTAATCCCGCAGTGATTGAGGGAATCCGGGCGGGATGCTTCCTCCCCCTGGTCAGCCGAGATCGCGTCCTCGGCACATTAAACGTCGGCAGGTTAGACGACCATCCCTTTTCTCAGGACGAAGTCGAATTCCTTTCCCGGGTTGCCAGCCAGGTCGCCATCGCCGTGGAGAACGCTTGTGCGTTCCGTCAGATTGCCGAACTGAAGGAAAAACTCGCAGGTGAAAAGCTGTATCTCGAAGACGAAATTCGATCGGACCACAATTTTGAAGAGATTATCGGAGAGAGTGCGGCGCTCAAGAATGTACTGCGATTGGTCGAAACGGTGGCTACCACTCCGTCCACAGTTCTGATCCATGGAGAGACGGGCACCGGCAAGGAATTGATCGCGCGAGCGATTCACCACCTCAGTTCGCGGCGCGACCGCACTTTCGTCAAGCTCAATTGCGCCGCCATCCCTCTGGGCTTGCTGGAGAGCGAACTCTTCGGTCACGAAAAAGGCGCCTTTACGGGGGCCATCAGCCAGAAGATCGGACGCTTCGAACTGGCCCATCATGGCACGCTTTTCCTCGATGAAATCGGCGACATTCCGCTGGAATTACAGGCAAAGTTATTGCGTGTCTTGCAGGAACAGGAATTTGAACGCCTGGGAGGGACCCGCACGATCCGCGTGGATGGTCGACTGATTGCGGCCACCAACCGGGATCTCTCGAAAATGGTCGCCGATCGTCAATTTCGCGAGGACCTATATTACCGCCTGAATGTATTTCCCCTTACTGTCCCCCCACTTCGGGAACGGCGTGAGGATATCCCTTTGCTGGTCCGGTATTTCGTACAGCAATTCGCCCGACGTGCCGACAAGCGAATTGAGACGATCCCTGCGGAGATCATGGATGTGATGATCCAATGGCCCTGGCCCGGTAACATTCGCGAGCTTCAAAATGTGATCGAGAGGGCAGTCATCCTTTCCTCCGGGTCGCTCCTGCATGTCCCCGTCTCCGAATTCAAATCCCAAGCTACCAGCAGCGCGCCTGCGGTTGGCCCCTTGGAAGCCGTCGAAAGGCAACACATTGAGCGTGCCATTCAGGAGGCCCGAGGAGTGATCGGTGGGCCGTACGGGGCCGCCACCCGTTTGGGCATGAAGCGCACGACGCTTCAAGCCAGGATGAGAAAGCTCGGCATTTCGCGCCGTCCCCCATTCGACGGCGAAAGGGCGACACCGTAGGGTAATCCGCGCCCCTCAGGCCCGCGAATTCCTGCCACGCTTGACGCCACTTGAGATTTTTGCCGCCTCTGCGAACCTGTCCATCCTTCTCCTTTCAATCTGCCTGCCCGCCCAAGGATGGGCAACTGCCAAATTACGGGCGCTAAGCAACCAGAAGCGCAGACTGACGTATCGAGCGGCTGAGTCGTCAACTTCTTCGCCATCACCTTATTGGACTTCCCCCATTCGATCGCAAAGGTATGGAGAATCGCATGCTCTAAGTAAAAGCGTAATGAAGGCACGGTACGGCCGCAGAAACCCGAGTGACAGCGGCTGGCAAAAGTCAGAAATAGTGACCTCCACAAAGGAGTGGAAAATGAAACTAGGCCAACATTCACGGATGAGCAACCCTGTTTTCGTACTTCCAGACGCCATGCAAGCCCTGCTGGCGCTGGCGAAATCCACAGAAATAGCCGGCTTGCCGACGACGACAAGAGATCTTGTCTACCTTCGAGCGAGCCAGATCAATGGTTGCAGCGTTTGCGTTGACTTGCACGCCCGCGACCTCAAGAAGGCAGGCGAGGCTGATGAGCGTGTCTTCGCAGTGGCGGCTTGGCGACATACGCCCTACTTCACCGAAGCCGAACGCGCCGCCCTGGCTCTGACCGAGGCCCTCACCCGGCTGAGTGACCGGGAAGACCCGGTGCCCGATACGATATGGGACGGGGCCGCACGGCATTACGACGAGAAGGCGCTTGCCGCTTTGGTCGTCTCGATCGCTCAGATCAATGTCTGGAACCGCCTCAACGTTGCGGTTGGACAAATGGTGGGCGAATGGAAGAGCTAAGCGACACCGCGTAGCGCATTCATCGCGGCGTCTCACTGCGGCGGCAAAGGTTCGTTCACTCGAAGGAGAACAGCATGAAACTTGTTGTGCTGGGTGCGACAGGCGGCACCGGTTTGGAGATCGTCAAGCAGGCGGTCAGCCGTGGACACTCGGTGATGGCGTTTGTCCGCTCGCCGGAGCGGCTCAAGCCCTTTGGTGACCGCATCACTATCAGACGAGGAAATCTGCTGGACGGTGTCGAGCTTGGCTCCGTTATCAGGGGCCATGATGCGGTCGTGTCGGCATTTGGACCACGGCTGCCCGTGTCGAAGGCCGACACAAATCTGCTGCGACGATTCGCCAGCGCGCTGACGAGCGCCATGCCACTGGCCGGGGTCACACGCGTCGTCGTCGAGTCGGTCGCGTTCCTGTTTAAGGACTCCCTTATCCCGCCTGCGTACCTTTTTGGACGCTTGCTCTTCCCGAGCATCGTTGCAGATGCGTCCGCTATGGAGGAAATATTCCAAAAAAGCGGGCTTGAGTGGACCATCGCCCGTCCACCCGAACTGACCGACAAGTCCTTCACGGGGAAATACCGCGTGCGAGAGGGACACTTGCCGTTTTTCGGTTTCCGTATTTCGCGCGCGGATGTCGCCGACTTCATGGTCAAGGCAGCGGAGAATCGCTCCTCGATCGGAAGGATCGTGGGAATCTCTAACTAATCAGAAGTGAGGAAAACATGACGCTCTATTCGTTAGTCTTGTTCGCACATGTCACCGCTGTCCTTGCCCTGTTCGCTTGCCTGGGCTTGGAGGCGGTCTCCCTATCGCACCTGCGGCGGGTCTCGACTTTGACCGAAGTTCAGCTTTGGATAGATCCGGTTCCCGGTCTCTCCGCAATCGCCCTCGGATCACTGATTGTCATTGTTGTTTCTGGGGTTTACGCGACGATTCAAATGTCGGGTTTCGGCCTGGCATGGGTCAAGGTGACAATCGCTTCTTTTGTGCTGATGGCGCCGCTAGGTGGTATGACGGGCAGGCGCATGGGTTACATCCGGCGCTTGTGCGCGAGCGGCAAGATGAACCCATCACAAGTTCTGGGCCTGCTGCAGCGCCCTTTTCTCAAGATTTCTCTAAGCATCAGAATCGCGGTCTTTCTCGGAATCGTTTTCCTGATGACGGCAAAACCCGAGTTGCCCGAATCACTCGGCATCATCGGTGGGTCCGTCATTCTTGGATTGGCTGCGGCGTTCCTCGTCCCAAGCAGGAGGTCTGGGCTGCCGGCGGCGAACTCTGTTGTGGGTAGCTAGAGTGCATTTCCTGGCGAAAGCATTGGGATCGGAGGCCGCCGCCATGATCTCGAACTGAAGGTTGGTTAGATACCAAGTCACGAATCGCAGACTCGTGAGGACCGAATGAAATTCGCGAAAGTCATCTTCTGGTGTGCAGGCGCCTGGGGTGTGCTGGTGCTAACACCGATGTACTTCTTGTACGGAAAAGTTGGCAAGTACTCCCCGCCCGCCCCGACGCACCCGGAGTTCTACTATGGGTTCGTGGGAGTGACTCTGGTATGGCAAGTGGCATTTCTGGTCATCCCCACGGACCCCGCGCGCTACAGGCCCATGATCATTCCTTCCATAATCGAAAAACTGACCTATGTGGTCGCGGTGGTCGTCCTCTATACGCAAAATCGCACTTGCGGCCTTCAGTTGTCGGCAGCCTCTCCCGACACCTTGCTGTGCCTTCTGTTTGTGATTGCTCTCTTCAGTACGCGGCGCAGTTTGCTGACCAGGGTCAACGAAGTAAATTCTATTCGGGGGTGAATTATGAGAATTTTCTTAGCAGGAGCAACGGGAGCGATCGGGCGAAGACTGATTCCCATTCTGGTACAGGCGGGCCACTCGGTGGCGGGGATGACGCGCTCGCCGGACAAAATACCTTCGCTGCGGAGCGCGGGCGCGGAGCCGGTGGTTGTTGACGCACTCGACGCCGACGCCGTGATGTCGGCGATGCGGAAGGCGGCGCCAGAAGTCGTGGTCCACGAACTCACCGCCATACCGGCGATGTTGGATTTTCGCAAGATCGAGCAGCAATTCGCTCTGACGAATCGGCTTCGCACTGAAGGCACTGATCATCTCTTGGCCGCTGCCGTGGCAGTCGGGGCCCGGCGCTTTGTGGCCCAAAGCTTTGCCGGGTGGCCTTACGCCCGCACGGGTGGCCCGGTAAAGACCGAAGAGGATCCGCTCGACACCAATCCTCCTGCCGCATTGCAGCAGACCATGGAGGCGATACGCCACCTGGAAAAAAGAGTGGTAGGGATATCAGGGATTGAGAGTGTGGTTCTACGCTATGGGGGATTTTATGGGCCAGGGAACACCTTAGGTGAGGGCGGTGCAATGCTGGATCAGGTCCGTCAAAGGCGGGTCCCAGTTGTGGGAGGAGGAGGGGGTGTCTGGTCATTCATTCACATCGACGACGCAGCACTCGCCACCTTGGCCGCCATTGAGCGCGGGGCGCCCGGCATCTACAACATAGTGGACGATGCCCCTGCCCCGGTGTCTACCTGGCTGCCCGCTCTCGCGGCGATTCTTGGTGCAAAGCCGCCACGCCATGTTCCTGCCTGGCTGGCCCGATTCTTGATCGGCGAACAAGGCATCATGTTCATGACCGAATCGCGTGGCGCGTCCAATGCAAAAGCTAAGCGTGACCTGGAATGGCAGCCGATGTGGCCCAGTTGGCGCCAAGGATTCGCCCGGGGGTTGGGAGACAACGTTCCGGCGGTCGACCATGGGGTCGAATTTGCTACTTCTTCCGACCGCCGCTTGTAGGAACACGCAACGTCGGCGCGCCGTCGTCGCTCGATGGCGTTAATTGGAGATGCAAAATGCTCAGGATCACCACGGAGACCACGGCTGAAGGAACTGGCATCAAGGTGGAAGGCAGGTTGGCGGGGCCTCTGGTACATGAACTCGAACGAACCTGGCACCAAGTGCTGACTGGCAAATTCGCCACACCCATTATCGTCGACCTTTGTGGTGTGACTTTCATTGATGCAAAGGGTAAATGTATCTTGAGGGCAATGTGCAACGAAGGGGCCGCGTTTAGAGCCTGCGGCCCCGACATTACTGCAACCGTCGACGAAATCCAGCACCTTTCTGAAGTTATGAATAAACACCCGGGCGGCGTACCCGTATAGAGTGTTGAGTTCCCCCACTCCGCACCATGCGTAAGGCTTGATTTCATTGCCCGGAATCGACTCACCTTTTTGTCCCACCATTGATCGACATTTCCAAACGAGATCGAACCATAGACGCAATTTCTGCCGTCTGACTCAGCAGCCATGTGCTCGTGGGCTCTTCGTTTGACGGCAATTCCTGACAACTGACCATTCTTTGGCAGCGTGCCCACAGAACGGCATTCACGCTTGGGCACATGCCAGGGCGGCGCGAAGGTCGTTCACTCATTCTTGTTGTGGCCCAACAGATTACACATGTATTGCTTCAGTGATGAGCGCTGGCACGCGACATGCATTGATAGATAGCGCAGGGCTGATACAGAAAATAGAGCAGGAAGCGAGGGAACGGTAATGAAGCATATTCCCGACAGGCTGCTTCGTTCGCTGCAAAGATTGGTGTTGATCATGCTGTTTGGATCAACAGTTTGGGCACAGACGACGCAGCCCCCAATTGACGCAGGACACAACGATGAATCAACTCCGGTGGGCACTGCTGCCGCTGCCATCAATGGTCAGTCTCCTTTTCTCGGCAGCGTCCCGACAGGGAAGCCAAGCGGGACGGTTATTTCCCTCTCGATTACCGATGCTATCGAACAGGGTTTGAAATACAACCTTGGCCTGATCGAGAGCGATGTGGGCACACGCACCACCCGAGCCGAACGAATGCGAGCCTTGAGTCAATTGTTGCCCAACGTCAATGCGTCGTTCTCACAGGAAGTCCAGCAGATCGACCTGAAAGCCATGGGCATCAACTTTCCCGGAGTGCCGGCCGTTGTTGGACCCTTCGGCGTTCAGGATGCCCGAGGTTCTTTATCGCAGCAGGTCTTTGACTGGAGCGCCGTACAAAGTCTACGGGCGGCCTCGCAGCGTCAGAAGGCTTCACACTACACCTATCAGAATAGCCGCGACATCGTGGTGCTGGCGGTCGGCAACGCTTACTTGCGGATCATCGCCGATGCGGCGTCGGTCGAGTCGCAACAGGCGCAAGTCAATACTTCCCAGGCGCTCTATCGGCAGGCAGTGGACCGCCGAGTGGCGGGGCTGGCAGCGCAGATCAACGAGACACGCGCCAAGGTCGAAGCGCAAACCGAGCAGCAACGGCTGATCGCCACGCGAAACCAGTTGGCCAAGGACAAACTCGCGCTGGGGCGAATCATTGGCCTACCGCTCGGCCAGCAATTCACCCTGACGGATACGGTGCCCTACGCGCCGCTGGAGGGGGTAACGGTGGAGGGAGCTCTTCAGGACGCTTACACCCACCGCGCGGATTTGTTGAGCGCGGAAGCCGCAGTCCGAGCCGCGGAACTGTCGCGCAAGGCGGCGGTGGCGGAACGTTACCCCACCGTTTCGACGGAAGCGACCTACGGCGACATTGGACCGAACCTGGCGACTTCCCACGGCACGGTCACCTTTGCCGCCACGCTGAATATCCCCATTTTTCAGGGCGGCAGAATCAAGGCCGACGTGTTGCAAGCCGATGCGGAGCTTCAAAAGAAGCAGGCGGAGCTTGCCAACCTGCGCGGTCAGATCGATAGCGAAGTGCGCTCGGCGCTGCTCGATCTGAACTCGGCGCGCGACCTCGTCAACGTCGGCAAGAGCAATCTGAACCTTGCCGCTGAAACGCTCTCTCAGGCGAAAGACCGCTTTGCCGCCGGGGTGACGGACAACCTCGAGGTGGTACAGGCGCAGGAGTCTGTGGCGACGGCCAATCAAGCGTACATCTCGAGTCTCTACAGCTTCAACATCGCAAAAGTCGAACTCGCTAAAGCCGCGGGAGTGGCCGAGCGAGCGGTCAAAGACTACTTAGGAGGCAAATGACATGGCTGCGAAGGTGAGCACCGAGTTTCCGGGCATCGAAGGGCTGGACGAAGGCCTGATGACGGACCGTGGGCCCCGGACAAACGAAGGCCGCGAGGCGAAGTCTCGCCTGAGACCGCGCGCGAAGATTCTTGTGCCGGTCGCCATTCTCGTCGCGGCGATAGCAGCGGGCGGTCTCTATTATTTCTATGCGGGTTGGGAATCCACCGATGACGCACAGATTGACGGATACGTAAATCTGGTCAGTTCGCGGGTGGCCGGTTACGTCACGCAAGTATACGTTGACGATAACCAGTACGTGAAGGCAGGCACGCTGCTGGCCCGGATCGATCCCAAGGATTATCAAGTTGCCCTGGAAAGCGCCAAGGCCACCCTGGCGAACGATGAAGCCAGCCACTCGGCGAGCGAAGTCAACATTCCGCTCACCGCCATCAATACCTCCAGCCAACTGATGTCGGCGCAGGCAGACGTGGGCCATGCTCACGCGGGTGTGTCCGTCGCGCAGAAGCAGTTCAGCGCGGCGCAAGCCTCACTCGCCGCCGCCCAGGCGAATTATGCCAAGGCGCAGGACGATGTGAACCGCTACAAGCAATTGGTCGACAAGCGCGAAATCGCGGACCAGCAGTACACCCAGGCCCTGGATACGGCGAAGGCTGCGGCCGCCGCTGTCGATGGGGCACAAGCCGCGACTCAGGTCGCACACGATCAAGTGTCCCAGGCCCAATCGAAGCTCCAGCAAGCGCAGGCGGCGCTGGACGCGGCACGCACAGGACCCCGGCAAGTGCGCATTCAGGAGTCTCGCGCGTTAGCGTCCGCCGCGATGGTGGCCAAATCGCAGGCGGCCGTTGATCAGGCAGAGTTGAACCTGAACTACACCCGGATTGTGGCGCCGGTCGACGGCGTCGTGGCCAAGCGTTCGGTGCAAGCAGGCGAGTACGTGACGCCGGGCGAGCAGCTAATTGCGGTAGTGCCGCTGGACGATATCTGGGTTACCGCTAACTTCAAAGAAACCCAACTCAGGAAGATGCGCCCCGGATTGCCCGTGAAGATTTACGTGGACGCCTATGGCCGCACCTTCACCGGCCACGTGGAAAGCCTGGCAGGGGGCACGGGCGCTGTCTTCAGCCTGCTGCCGCCCGAAAACGCCACGGGCAATTACGTGAAGGTGGTTCAGCGCCTGCCGGTGCGGATTCGCTTTGATGCGGGACAAGACCCCGATCATGAATTACGACCGGGAATGTCGGTCGAGCCGAAAGTGAGGGTGGACTGACCGTCCGCGCTGGGAGGGACGGTTCAGCGAGTAGATACTATGGAGAACAAACTCAGTAAGACCGCACAACACGAAGATATCGGCTGGAACCCCGGGCACAACGTATGGTTCATCGCTCTCACGGTTACGCTGGCGACCTTTATGGAAGTGCTGGATACCAGCGTCGCCAATGTGGCGTTGCCGCATATCGCCGGAGGACTGGCGGCCGGCCAGGATGAGAGCACCTGGGTTCTGACTTCTTACCTAGTTTCCAACGCCATCGTGCTCCCCCTCAGTGGATGGCTGTCGTCAGTCTTCGGCAGGAAACGATTCTACATGAGTTGCGTCGCACTGTTCACCGTGGGCTCGTTCCTGTGCGGAATCGCGCCCAGCTTGCCATTCCTCATTCTCTTTCGGGTCATGCAAGGGGCTGGCGGCGGCGGTTTGCAGCCCAGCGAGCAGGCGATTCTGGCTGATACCTTTCCCCCTGCCAAGCGCGGCATGGCGTTCGCCGTCTACGGAATGGCCGTGGTGGTGGCGCCGGCGCTCGGGCCGACGATTGGCGGCTGGATTACCGACAACTACAGTTGGCGCTGGATCTTTTTCATCAACATCCCCATCGGCATCCTCTCCCTCGCCCTCACGTCGCTGCTCGTCGCCGACCCGCCCTGGCTGCGGGGAAGGCGAAGCGCGGGAGTGAAGGTGGACTACATGGGCTTCGCGCTGCTGGCGTTGGGCCTGGGGGCGCTTCAGGTGCTCCTCGATAAGGGCGAGCGCGAGGACTGGTTTGAAACCCATTACATCGTGGTCCTCGCCGTGATTGCGGCCGTCTGCCTCATTGCCGTGTATTTCTGGGAAATGAAACACCAGGATCCCATGATTGA
>Ga0335085_10007168_pt1 | contig 17410 bp, 17 predicted proteins | sample Lox_Sample_45_FD_206712 | JGI IMG/M metagenome (GOLD analysis project Ga0335085, IMG submission 206712) | Soil microbial communities from Loxahatchee National Wildlife Refuge, Florida, United States - Lox_Sample_4.5 | ecosystem: Environmental > Terrestrial > Soil > Wetlands | place: USA...
CGCCAGACCCAGCTTTCCCGCTTTGCCAAGAACTCCCGCGAAAGACTCTATTGCAACGCCCAGATGGCCCCGCGCCACATCCGCGCCTTCTGCGAACTCTCCGCCGATTGCGAACGCCTGCTCGAGCGCGCCATGACCCAGCAAGGACTCACCGCCCGCGCCCACGACCGCATCCTGAAAGTCGCCCGCACCATCGCCGACCTCGAGCAGGCCCCGGCCATCGAACCCAAACACATCGCCGAGGCCATCCAGTACCGCACTCTCGACCGCACGTTCTGGACATAAATATCAGTTGCGCCTTGCGCGGTGAAAATCTGACGCTCGCAACCTGGAGCGACGCGAAACCTCATTGGCGCCGGGAATCTCGTTCGAACCATCACTTATCTCGACTTAGGCAACTAAACCGAGTGATAGAATCAACTAACTCAGGTGGAGCACCGCCTGAGAATGATTGCAAGTTATGGTCCGGATCCGCGTTCTTCTTACTAAAGATGAAACCCGGCTGTTTTTTTTGCCTTCTCCTGTCGTTGGCTGGATCGTCGCACGCATCCGCAGCGACGCGTAGTAAGTCCCCACCCGCGGTACAGAATGCCGCCGTCAAATATCTCCGCGCCGACATCACCCTTCGCGACAGCCAGGCTCTTCCCCCCGACGCACCCACCGCCTTGATCAAGGCTCTCGACTCTCCCCTCGACGAGAGCGACGAGAAGCTGGTGGCTGCTTCCGGCGAGGCTCTTACTGAATTTGAGCATGGCGCGGAACTGAAGCAATGCGATTGGGAACTCAGTGCACAAGACGGTCCTTCCGCCGATACATCTCATCGCGAAGCCGTCCGCGAGTTAGTCCTGGTAGCCGCTCTCCGTGCCCGCATCCGCTTTCGCGACAACCACCAGGAAGATGCCATCAAAGACTCCCTCGCCGCAATCACTGCTTCCCGCCAGTTGTCTCACGACGGCACCATTGCCTCGCTTCTTATCTCTTACTCTCTCGAGAGCCGGGTCTCTCAGATCCTCGCCCATAACCTGTCGCACCTCTCTCCAACCGAGTTGCGGCAATTAGCTGGCCGCCTCTCTGCAGCGCCCCGTCAGCCCTCAATGGCCGAGGCGCTTCGCTCCGAGGAACTCGACCGCCATCCGCTCGCCACCGTCGTCCACGGAGCAGCTTCGCGGGACGACCTGATCGCCCGTCTGGTGAATGGTGTTGCGGTTCTGGACGGCGACAATAATCTGGCGCGACAGTTAGTGGACGAGTGCGGCGGTTCGGTTCAGGGTTTTTCCCACTGCATCCAACAGCAACAGGCCTTCTGCAAGTCCTGGCTCGCGCGCTTCTCTCTCCCGCCGGAGGAGTTCGAAAGGGACTACAAGCTACAGTTGTCCAGCCAGGCCGATCCCAATCCCCTCATCACCCGCTACACCCCCTCCCTCCCCAGCCTTCGCTGGGCTGAGGCCTACCACCAGACGCGCCTCACCCTCCTTCGGGCTGCCATCGCCGTCCAACTCGAGGGTCCGGCTGCCTTGGTCCACTTCAACGACCCTTATCGGGACGACCTCTTTGCCTACATCCCCTTGGACCATGGTTTCCGCCTCGAATCCGAGCTCACGGACAACAACGGCCCCCTCTCCCTCTCTACCCAGCCAGACCCGGTACCCTAGCCATGCGGATCGTAAGTCTATTGAAATCAGATATTTCCGATTATCCGTACGAGCCGAAGAATCACTTGACGCAGCCCCTAATTCCGGGTACTGTAGTTCGTTCTAGGGAACGTTCGTACCAGTCAGCACCTGGTGTACCTCCGCTGATAATGGACTGAATCCAGAAACCCTGAGAAACTTTCCAGTCCTGCGGAGCATCTATAAGTGTAGTCGGAGCTTTCCCGCGTATCCCATCTGAATTGAGTGATTTAGAAGTGCTGGCGGGGAGACCCCGTCTGCCGGCTGGCAAGCAATCCACTGGCGGCTGGTGTAAGTAAGGAAGAGAGGACTCATGCGTTCGGATCGTGTGTTTGATGCTTTGCATACTTTGCGGAACCGGTATATGCTCTGTCAGCTTGCGTCCAAGGCTACCCGTAAGTTTCACAAGCCCAATACCAGAATCCAGGAGACGATGAACGAAGTCCTGGATAAGATCGCAAGCTCGGAGCGCACTTCGGTTCTGAGTGAACCTGAACATTTTGCCGAGGCTCAAAGGCGGGCTGCTTAGTCCGCCCGCCTTACTCCTCGCGAGTACCTGTCTTTCCTTTTGCTGCACCCCCCTTTGAAAATCTCCTCGCAGGTGAATAATGACCATCGCTGAACTCAAAGAAAAAAACATTACGGAGCTGACCAAGATCGCCCGATCTCTGGATCTGCCCGGCGCCAGCGGTCTGCGCAAGCAAGACCTCATCTTCAAGATCCTCCAGGCGCAAAGCGAAAAAGAAGGCCACATCTTCGCCGAAGGCGTCCTTGAGATCCTTCCCGACGGCTACGGCTTCCTTCGCTCCCCCGATTACAACTACCTCCCTGGCCCCGACGACATTTACGTCTCGCCCTCCCAGATCCGCAAGTTCGATCTCAAGACCGGTGACACCATCAGCGGTCAGGTCCGCCCTCCGCATGAGGGCGAAAAATACTTCGCGCTGGTGAAGATCGAAGCCGTTAACTTCGAGTCTCCCGACGAAGCGCGCAACAAGATTCTGTTCGATAACCTGACGCCGCTCTACCCGCAGGAGCGTCTCAAGCTCGAGACCGCCCGCGAGAATATCAGCGCCCGCGTCATGGACCTGTTGACCCCGCTCGGCAAAGGCCAGCGCGGTCTCATCGTTTCTCCGCCCCGCGCCGGCAAAACCATGCTGCTGCAGAACGTGGCCAACTCCATCACCACCAACCATCCCGAAGTCGTCCTCATGGTCCTGCTCATCGACGAGCGCCCGGAAGAAGTCACCGACATGCAGCGCTCGGTCAAAGGCGAGGTTATCTCCTCCACCTTCGACGAGCCTGCCGCGCGCCACGTGCAGGTCGCGGAAATGGTGATTGAAAAAGCCAAGCGCCTGGTCGAGCACAAGCGCGATGTGGTCATCCTTCTTGATTCCATCACTCGTCTCGCCCGCGCCTACAACACCATCGTTCCCCCCTCGGGCAAAGTGCTTTCCGGCGGCGTTGACTCGAATGCTTTGCAGCGTCCCAAGCGCTTCTTCGGAAGCGCCCGCAACATCGAGGAAGGCGGCTCCCTGACCATTATTGCCACGGCGTTGATCGATACCGGATCGCGCATGGATGACGTGATCTTTGAAGAGTTCAAAGGCACGGGCAACAGCGAAATCATCCTGGAGCGGAAACTGGTCGACAAACGCACCTTCCCGGCCATCGATATTCAACGTTCGGGCACGCGAAAAGAAGAGCTGCTGATTCCAAAAGAAGACCTGCAGCGCATCTGGGTGCTGAGAAAAGTGCTGAACCCGCTGTCGCCCGTCGAAGCTATGGAACTGCTGATCGACAAACTCAGCAAGACCCGCTCGAACGGCGAATTCCTGTCGAACATGAGCTCGCTGTAGCGGGGAGGGGAAGAGAATTAAGGACGGGCCTCGGGCCCGTCCTTTTTATTTCGTCTTGCGGCTTTGGCGTTAGCTTTTCTTGGCGGTGAAGAATCGCTCGATTTCGCTCCAATACTTCCGCACAATGTAGTCCGTACTCAAATGCCCACCACGCTTGAACAGCCGCAGCCTGGCTCCCGTATTCTCGGCAAATCTCTTCACGGACTCATACGGCACATACGGATCATCCTCCGCATGAAACATCAAAACCTTCTCAGCCGGAATCTTCTCGGCATGAAATGCCGGATTGAAAAACTTCCCACCGCGCAGCTTCGCCCAGTTCTTTGCTGACAACCGGTACCCATTCCCCCACGCCTCGCGGATATAAGCCGCGTAACTCGGATTTGACGTCTCAGCCTTTTCCGAGTCCCGCAGAATCCTCCAATCCGCCACCGGACAATTCGCCACGACTTTGTTCACGCGATTATCCATCGCACAAAGCAGCGCCGCCGCCCCGCCAAAACTTCCGCCGATCACAAACACTTCTTCCGCATCAACCCGAAACTTCTGCCCGAACGCTGCCTCGCGAAATCCCCGGCTCAGGCCGTCCATCACCGCCAGAATGTCTTCGTGCGGAGACGTCTTCAGAAACTCGCCTCCACTCTCCCACGTCCCGCGATACCGCGGATAGAACACCCAGAATCCCTTCTTCGCCAGAAACTCCGCCAGCCCCTGTTTCCGCGGAATCGACGGCATCCCGTCGCACAACACCATCGCCCTCTGCCGTCGAGTCCTCCTCGCTGGGGGCAAAAACTCCGTCACGATTTCCCGGTCAAACTTCGTTCTGAACATGTGCATGATTTTTCTAGGCCAGTTTGCGTGGAAGGGAAAGGCTCTCTTACGAAGCCACCGGTTGTGTCCCCGCGTCCGCCACGTACACCCGCCCCGGCGCCCCCGCGGGAATGTTATTGGCCACAAAGCGGTCTTTGATCCGCCGGCGCAACTCCCGGCTCACCGCCCATTGTTTGTTGGGACGCGTCCTGATCAGCATCAGATACTCCGCTTCGCCATTGCCCACTTTATCGATTCCCGGCACCTGAATGTCGCTGACAATGTCGTCCTCGAACTGCGCATCATGGCGTACTTCCTGCCCAATCTGCTCGAGCAACGCGACGATCTTGTCGCTGGGCTCGCTGTAAGCCACCGAGATCCGCAAGGCGAATTGCGCCCAGTCGCGCGTCATGTTCGACAGGATCGTGATCTGGCTGTTGGGCACCATGTGCACCGTGCCATCGTCATCCCGCAGCACCGTCCGCCGCAGGCTCATCTCCTCCACCACGCCCTTCACCCCCGCCATGCGCACCGAGTCCCCGATGTTGAACTGGTCTTCCACCAGCACCAAGAATCCGTTGATCCAGTCTTTCACCAGCGTCTGTGCCCCAAATCCAATCGCCAGTCCGGCGATGCCTGCGCTCGCCAGCAGCGGACCTAGGTTCAGCCCCAACAGCGAGAGCGCCTGCAACCCGGCCACAAACAGGATCACAAACACTCCCACGCTGTAGATGACCTGCGAGAGGGTGCGGACCTGCTGTCCCCGCAGCCCCGGCGTGAAGCTCTTGTCCCGCAGCTTTGCCACCTTGTTGGTGATGGCGCGCAGCACCCGGATGAGCACAAATGCGCTCACCAGCACCAGCACCAGCTTGGGCATATCGTGTCGCAGGAAATCCATCGCGTCTGCATGCCACGCCTGTAACAGTTCCGCGATGTTTTGCGCTTCTTGATCGGGGGCGGAAATCAGCAGCAAATTCATGATTGCGCGCGATTATAACAAGCCTTCGCACGTATAATTCCTGCGCACTTTTTCTGATTCGAGGTCATCGTGCGAACCACTGCCGCTTCGCTGCTCGTGATTCTCGCCACCTGTTTTCCCCTCTCCTCCTACACCCTTAGCGCGCAGGAACCACCCTACGTGGAAGGGCCGCGCAAGGACGAGCAGCGCATCCACATGGAAAAAGACATGGCCAAGCGTGCCAACCAGCAGCGCCAGCAGGAAATCCGCCGCGATTCCGAACAGCTTCTCAAGCTGGCCGCCGAACTCAAGCAGTGCGTCGACAAGTCCAACGAAAACGTCCTCTCCATGGACGTCGTCCGCAAGGCCGACGAAATCGAAAAGCTCGCCCACAGCGTCAAAGAAAAAATGAAGAGCCAGTAGCACCAGTGTCCGGCCAGCGAAGATGTTCTTAGCGGTCTTTGCGAAAACCTTAGCGTCCTTTGCGTTCAAAAGCTTTTCTGAAGCCCGAAGCCCGTTCTGCTAAACTCTAGTTGCAACCGATTTACAACTATGCCGCTCCCCGAAACCGAGCAACCCGGACGCCTGCAGGCCGAACTCATGTCCCGCGGCCTGCGCATGACCCGCCAGCGCCGCACCATCCTGGCCGTCATGGAAACTGCCAAGCAGCACCTCGATGCCAGCCAGATCCTGCGCAAGGCCCGCAAGGTGGACCCCCAGATCGACCGCGTCACCGTCTACCGCACCATCCACCTGCTCAAGCGCCACGGCCTTATCGACGAGCTCGACCTGATGCATATGCAGGGCGAAAAACACTATTACGAGCGCCGTCCGCAGCGCGACCACATCCACATGGCTTGCCTGCGCTGCGGCAAGATCATGGAATTCGAGAGCGATCTCTTCGACCGGTTGAAGGGCCAGATCCAGCGCGACTGCCAGTTCCACATCGTCGTCAGCCGCCTCGAAGTCGGCGGCTACTGCGCCTCCTGCCGCTCTTCTTCCTGACGCTCCTGCCCTGACGCCCTTACTACCGGTTGCAACAAGTTGCAAAAATCCTGAAACAAAAAATGCTTTCCCGGTGATCGAAATCACTCCCCCGCGCTTGTTTTCGCATACAATTCCACACATGCAACTGAGTTGCAATAAAAGGGGATCCCATATTCCCCGCCTCCTTCGCGCTGGTTCTTGGCGCCTTTCGCGCTTAATGCTTTTGCTGCTTGCCCTCGCACTCCCCGCCGTCGCCCAGGAGCGCCCCTACTTCGTTACGTACTCCCACGAGATGGAGGAGCCCGGCAACCTCGAAATCGAGAATTTCAGCGTGGCCGGTAATCCCACCAACGCCAACTTCTTCGTCGGCTCCAATCTCGAATTCGAGTACGGCGTCAAAACCTGGTGGACCTCCGAGTTCTACCTCGACGGCCAATCCACCCAGCACGACTCCACGATCTTCACCGGATACCGCTGGGAAAACCGCCTCCGCCCGCTGCTCGGCGAGCATGTCATCAATCCTGTCTTGTACATCGAATACGAAAACACCAGCGCCGACAAAGCCTTGCGCGAGATCGTGGGGCACGACGGGCTGCCGGACTTCGCCGGCTCCAACGCCCTCGCTCGCGCCGACGTCGAACGCGAAATGGAACTGAAATTAATTCTGGGAAGTAATTTCAAAGGCTGGAATCTCAGCGAGAACTTCATCACCGAGAAAAACCTTGGCGGCGATCCCTGGGAGTTCGGCTACGCCTGGGCCGCCAGCCGTCCTCTGGCCCTCGCCGCGAAAGCCCACGATTGCACCTTCTGCCTCGAGAAATTCCAGGCCGGCGTCGAAATGTATGGAGGCCTCGGCGACCGCTACAGCTTCGGCCTGCACAACACCTCGCACTACGCCGGACCCACCCTTAACTGGACAGCCCCCAACGGCACCACCCTGTCGTTCTCGCCGCAGTTCGGCCTCAACCACTACAGCGTTCCCCGCCTCTACCGCTTCGGCGTCTCCTATGAAATCGAACAGTTCCTCGGGATCTTTCACCGCGAGGCAAAATAATGCGCCCTTACTTCTCTATCGTGAGAATTCCTGCCCAATTCCAGAAACTCATCCCTGTTGCTTGGTTGATCCTCTTTGCCCTGGCGGCTTTCGCCTCTCTCCCCGACGGCTCCTGGCTCGAAAAGGTTCCGCCCGCCGAACGCCAGAAGACCAACCCTTACCGCGGTCAATCGGACGCCATCGCCGCCGGCCGCCGCATCTACCTGGATCACTGCAGGAAATGCCACGGCGATGACGCCGAAGGCACCAGGAAGCGTCCGCCGCTGCGCAGCGACGTCGTGCAGCGCATCTCGACCGAGGGTGACCTGCATTGGCTTTTGGTCAATGGCTACATGAAGAAGGGCATGCCTTCCTGGTCGAAGCTCCCCGACCCCCAGCTCTGGCAGCTCATCACCTACCTGAAATCCCTGAAGTAGTTCTTTGTGTTCCGGCGTGCCCCCGGTGGTTTGATTCTCCCCGAAACAAAAACGCCACCCGGAAAAATCCGGATGGCGTCTGCAAGAAAGCCAGGAAAGTTAGTCCCCGGTTGCTTGCGCTTCGATCGCCACGTCGCCCGAGCGGATGCGCATCCCGTAGAACGACCGGTAGACGAATGTAATCGATACCAGGAAGAACACCAGCGCCAGAATGTTGCTGAGGTTCGCTCCCGCTTCGTTGGTCAGCTTCACCGCCAGTTCCACCGCCAGCAGTCCAAACAGCGTCGTGAACTTGATGACCGGGTTCAGCGCCACCGACGACGTATCCTTGAAGGGATCGCCCACCGTATCGCCAATCACCGTCGCCGCGTGCAGTTCCGTGCCTTTCTGCTTCAGTTCGACTTCGACAATCTTCTTGGCGTTGTCCCATGCCCCGCCGGCGTTGGCCATAAAGATCGCCTGGTACAAGCCGAAGATCGCAATCGAAATCAGGTACCCGATGAAGAAGAAGGGTTCCACAAACGCGAAGGCCAGCGTCGCAAAGAACACCGCGATGAAGATGTTCAACATGCCCTTCTGCGCATACTGCGTGCAGATAGCCACCACCTTCTTGCTGTCGGAAACCGATGCTTTCTCCACGCCTTCCAGCTTGATGTTCGCCTTGATGAACTCCACTGCCCGGTACGCACCCGTCGAAACCGCCTGCGTCGCGGCGCCCGTGAACCAGTAGATCATCGCGCCGCCGGTGATCAGGCCCAGCACAAAGGGAGCGTGCAGCAACGAAAGCTTGTCCACATTCGCATTCAGGCCGTTGGTCAATGCCATGATGATCGAGAAGATCATGGTGGTCGCGCCCACCACTGCCGTTCCAATCAGCACCGGTTTCGCCGTGGCTTTGAAGGTGTTGCCGGCGCCGTCATTTTCTTCCAGCAGGTCCTTGGCGCGGTCGAAGTTCACATCCATGTTGAAGTCCTTCTTCAACTCGCTCTGGATGTTCGGCACCTGCTCAATCAGCGACAGCTCATACACCGATTGGGCATTGTCCGTGACCGGACCATAGGAATCCACCGCAATCGTCACCGGACCCATTCCCAGGAATCCGAAGGCCACCAGTCCGAAGGCGAACACCGGAGCTGCCACCATCAGCGCGCCCAGGCCCTGCAACGCCATCAGGTAGCCGATCGACATCAGCGCCACCATCGATAGCCCGAGATAATAGGCGCTGAAGTTGCCGCTGACAAAGCCGGCGAGAATGCCAAGCGACGCTCCGCCTTCCTGCGCCGAGGTCACCACTTCCCGCACGTGGCGTGACTCCGTCGAAGTAAATGCCTTCACCAGTTCCGGGATCAGCGCCCCCGCCAGGGTCCCGCATGAAATAATGGTGGCCAGCTTCCACCACTGCGTCGAGTCTCCGCCCAGGCTGGGGATGATAATCGCCGAGATCACATACGTCAGGATGATCGAGACGATTGAGGTAATCCACACCAGCGAAGTCAGCGGGGATTCGAAGTTCATCTTATCGGCGTTTCCGAAGCGTGCCTTGGCGATGGCCCCGTTCAGGAAGTACGCGCCCGCGCTCGACACCAGCATCATGATGCGCATCACGAAGATCCACACCAGCAACTGCACCTGCACCGTGGGATCCTTTACGCCCAGCAGGATGAAGGTGATCAGCGCCACCCCGGTCACGCCGTAGGTCTCGAATCCATCGGCCGAAGGCCCGACCGAGTCGCCGGCGTTGTCACCAGTGCAATCGGCAATCACGCCCGGATTGCGCGCGTCGTCTTCCTTGATCTTGAAGACGATCTTCATCAGGTCCGAGCCGATGTCGGCAATCTTGGTGAAAATACCGCCCGCGATACGCAGCGCCGCCGCGCCCAGCGACTCGCCGATGGCAAATCCGATAAAGCACGGTCCCGCATAATCGCCGGGGATGAACAGCAGGATGATCAGCATCATCAGCAGTTCCACGCTGATCAGCATCATCCCGATGCTCATGCCGGCCTCCAGCGGAATCTGGTAGATGGGATAGGGCTTGCCGCGCAACCCGGCAAATGCCGTCCGTGAGTTGGCAAAGGTGTTTACCCGGATGCCGAACCACGCCACCCCGTAGCTGCCCGCAATGCCCACCACGCTGAATAGCAGAATGATCGCCACTCGCACCGCGTCGTATTTCAGCAGCACCCCGAAGTACAGCAGGATGACCACCGCAATGAACGCCCACAGCAGCATCAGGAACTTGCCCTGCGTTACCAGGTAGGTTTTGCAGGTCTCGTAAATCAGTTCCGAGATCTCGCGCATCGCGCGGTGGACCGGCAGGTTCTTTAGCCGCATGTAGATGGCCATGCCGAACCCCAGCCCAAAGATGCAAAACAAAATTCCGATCAGCAACAGCGTGTGCCCGTCAACGGCCTCGTTCAGAAACTTTACCGTCGACAGGTCGGGGAGCTTCAGGTTGGCTTCGCCGCCCACTTCACCACCTTGGGCAAAAGCAGCCGACGCGCCCATCATCACCAGGGCGAAGGTCGCTGCCACAGTCTTGGTCAAACGGCATCCCTGGGACGCAAATCGAGCGAACCAGTTGCGCATGGGAATCCTCCAGAAATCAGAAGTCAGTCAGGATGACTACGTGTTTAGGCACCAGTTTCCGGCTGCGATCCCTCAGGGGCACCCCCAGCCCGCCGCATCTTCTGCGACCGGACGGGGAGATTCCCTGCGCCCTCACCGAGGGCGCCAGAAGCGCCTTGCCGGAACTCCGAACACGCTTCCACTGCAAGACAAGAACTAAGGAGTGCTGAGTTTGGCCGCGTCGGATACTTTTTGCGCCGGACAGCCCACCCGCGGCAGCCTTCCCGTCCCCGGAGCGGACCCGGCACAAAACCAGTCTTTATAGCACCTTGCGCGGGGTAGGGTCAAACCGTACCCCTACCTGCGGGCGCCCCGCCCTCCGCAGCCCCATGTCGCTCCCATCCCGTGCAGGCGCAGGGCGTCTTCGGCCGTCAATTTCTCCGGGTGCAGCACCACATCATAGGCGTAAAGCACTAGCGGATCGCGGGTGATACACCAGTTCTCGTGGCGCACCACGCCGCCACAATGCTGGCAGGCCGAGGGTGCGGCATACCGGCTCCCGTGGTAGAAGGCGGGTCTCTTCTGGTCAGCGAACATCACAGCCTCAAATCAGGAAAATCCAGCGGATCCTCTCGCTCACCCCGATGCTAGCCCCCTACCGCCCCCCGGCTTAGGTCAGGGATCACGCCCCCTGGTGACCCCAATCACATATAAACCCAACCACTTCCCCGGCCCCGTCTGAAAGCTGGACATTACCAAGGTGTCAAAGCCTGTCGTGTGCCCTTCTGGCACCAGAGGGCCATACCACCCTGCCGTCCACCCCTCTACCATCGCAACAGTACTTAGAAACCCCATGAGCATCCTGGAAAGCCGACTCATTTCCGCCCTGACCGAGAATTTTGAGCGCGATCCCCGCGGCTACATCACCCTTTCCAAAGAAACCGTCGACTCCTCCGAGGCCCGTGTCACCGTCGCCGAAATGCGCAACTACGGCTACCTCGTTGAGCAGGAGCGTGGCGTCATCCGCCTCACCCTGCGCGGCTACGAATACCTCCGCCAGCATCACCTCATCTCCGCTTAATCCTCCTCGCAACTCGCACCACCAGTTCTGAATCTACGACCCGCACCCGGACGGCCTGCATGCGTACCCGCAAACGCGCTCCTGAAACACGCAACTATACGGTTGCATATCGGCGGGGCTTGCGATAATATGCAACCTGGAGGTTGCGCAAGTGGAACAGCATCGCATCCAGAAGGAAATCGTCCTCCAGGCTCCAGTCTCCCGCGTTTGGCGCGCGCTCACCGACCACCGCCAATTCGGCCAGTGGTTCCGGGTCGCGCTCGATGGCCCCTTCGTTCCCGGACAGGTTTCCCGCGGCCATATCACCTGGCCCGGCTATGAGCACCTGCAATGGGAAGTCGTGGTGCAGAAAATGGAGCCCGAGCGGCTCTTTTCCTTCACCTGGCACCCCTACGCTGTTGACCCCAATTTCGACTACTCGCAGGAAACCCCCACCCTCGTGGAGTTCACCCTCGAGAAAACCGCCGCCGGCACACTCTTGCGCGTGACCGAGTCAGGATTTGACAAGGTCCCCGCCAACCGCCGGCTCGAAGCCTTCCGCCGCAACGAAGGCGGGTGGACGCAGCAGATGAAGAACATCGAAACCTATGTCGCCCAGAACCCTTAATCCCGCCATACCGCAGGCGGCAGTCTTTGCCGCCCTCGGCGATCGCACGCGTCTTTCGCTCGTCGCAAGATTGTCCCGCGGCCGGCGCTGCTCCATCTCACAACTTACTGCGAGCACGCGCCTCACCCGCCAGGCAGTCACCAAGCACCTCCGTGTACTCGAAGGCGCAGGCATGGTGCACAGTACCCGCGCCGGGCGCGAGAGTCTCTTTGAGCTGGATCCAGAACCCTTCGCCGGTATGAGGGACTACCTCGACTTTGTCTCCGCGCAGTGGGACCAGGCCCTGGGACGCCTGAAGGCCTTCGTCGAGGAATAACGAACGTGCGTCGGCAGAACGCCTAGCCCGCCATCCACAGCAGGAATGCATACACGTCGGTAAGCTCCTCCACCAGCTTACCGACTGGTTTTCCCGCGCCGTGGCCTGCCTTGGTCTCAATCCGCAACAGGATCGGCCGATCCTTCCCGTTTGCCGCCTCCGCCTGCAGCAAGGCCGCCATCTTTTTGGCGTGCAGCGGATCCACTCGCGTGTCAAACTCCCCGGTCATGAACAGCACCGCCGGGTACACCGTCCCTTTTCTCACGTGATGGTACGGCGAGTATGCGTAGAGCCATTCGAACTGTGCGGGATCTTCCGCCGATCCGTATTCCGGAATCCACAGTTTCGCGATCTGAAAATCCTGGTAGCGCAACATGTCGAGCAACGGCACCTGGCACACGACCGCGCGAAATAACTCGGGACGCTGCGTGAGCGCCGCGCCCATCAGCAGGCCTCCGTTCGATCCCCCGCGAATCGCCAGATGCTCGCGGCTGGTATAGCCTTCGGCGATCAGGTATTCCGCCGCTGCGAAAAAGTCGTCAAACACGTTCTGCTTCTTGTCGCGCATGCCCGCGCGATGCCACTCTTCGCCAAACTCCGCGCCGCCGCGCAGGTTAGCCACGGCAAAAACTCCCCCCCGTTCCAGCCACAGATAACGATCGCCGGTAAACGTCGGTGTCAGGCTGATGTTGAATCCGCCATAACCGGTCAGCAGCGTCGCGTTCCGCCCGTCACGCTCCAATCCCTTGCGATGAAACAGAAACATCGGCACCCGCGTCCCGTCTTTCGACGCGTACCAGACCTGCTTCACCTCGTAATGGGAGGGCTCGATTGACGCCGCCTCGATCTTTGCCCACAGCGACGGTGCCATTCCTGTTCCCGGCCTCAAATCCACCCGGTACACCGTGGGCGGCACGGTAAAGGACTGGAAGCCGAAGAACATCTCCTCGCTGTCCCACTCGCCGCCCAATCCCGTGACTGACCCCAGCCCCGGCAGTGCGACATCCGCAAGCAGCCTCCCCTCGGTCGAGAAAACCTTGATCTCGGAAACCACGTTGCGTTCGTACAGCGCGAACAGCTCGCTGTGAATCACCTCGATGCCCTGCAGCACCGCCTCCGACTGCGGAATCAGCTCGCGCCAGAATGACCGCTCCGGCTGCTCCACGCGCCCTTTGAACACGCGGTAGCGCGGCGCATCCTCATTGCTCGCTACATAAAGATGTCCCTGGAAAATCTCCCCGCGATAGACAGAGTCTTTCCCATCGGTAATACGCACCGCCTCCGTCCCCGCCGCCAGGTCCACCAGAAACAATTCCGTCTTCGTCCAGCCCTGCTCGACCGTGATCAGCAGATACCGCCCGTCTTCCGACAAATCGACGTTGGGCCAGTCTTCCGGATCGCGTCCCTCGCCAAAAATCTGCGGATCGCTGTCAGCATTCGTGCCCAGCGCGTGATAAAAAACCCGCCGGTGATACGCCTCTTCCCCCTCAGGCACATCTCGCTTCCTTGGATAGCGGGTATAGAAAAATCCCGAGTGGTCCGCACGCCAGGCCAGGCTGGCCGCGCGGGTGCGCTCAATTTTGTCCGGCAGAAGCTTGCCGGTTGCGGTTTCCAGGACCTGCAGCGTGCTCATCTCCGACCCGCCCGCCGAAAGCCCATAAGCCACGTACTGCCCATCCCGCGACGGATACCACCAGTCCATGGCAATCGTTCCGTCCGCCGCCATCTGGTTGGGATCCACCAGCACGCGGTCCTCGCCGTTCACGCTTCCGCGCACGTAGAGAATCGGCTGGTTCTGCCGCCCCTCGCGCCGCATGTAGAAGTAACGGTGTCCGGCGATCTGCGGCGTGCCGATGGTTCCAATCGTCAGCAACTCGCTCAAGCGCTGGTGAAGTTGCTCGCGCCCGGGGATCGCGTCCAGCACGCTGCGCGCATAGGCGAGTTGCTCGCGCACAAATTGCTGGGTTTCGGCCGAGTCCGCGTCTTCCAGCCAGCGATAAGCATCGCGAATCACGCGCCCGTGCAGCGTCTCTTCCACCACCTCGGCGCGCGTCTTGGGAATTCCCATCTCCGCAGTCTAAATGCTATGATGAAGGCGTTGCACCTCACTCCTCAGTAGCTCAATGGCAGAGCATCCGGCTGTTAACCGGAGGGTTGTAGGTTCGAGTCCTACCTGAGGAGCCATTGTTTTCGCATGAAGAAGCCCTTCCTGCGGGTCACCAGATGGATGGCCGACATCCCCGTCGAAGCCCGGTGCACTTCCTGTCCCGACTCGCTCTTTAAGGCCACATCCACTGGCCATCGCCCCCAAAAAACCGGGTACCAGCAATCGCTGCAAAGCCAGTTCGAGGCCCATTGCGCGCAGATGCACCCGGATACCAGGTCCTAGGCGTCCGTCGCAAAGCCCTCACCCCGATTTTGCGGTATGTTATTAGGGCAAAATCAGGAGACCACTCATGCGCATTCTCGCCCTTCTGGCTGTCGTTGTCGTCTCCGCGTTCTTGGCGGCCGAGACCCGGCCCGCGCAAACCTTCTCCACCTCTGCCGGCCCGGTGAAGATCACCCCTATCTATCACGCCAGCCTGATGATCGAAGCCGGCGGCAAGGTCATTTATCTTGACCCCGCCGCGCCCGGCAACTTCAAGGGGCTTCCGCCCGCCGACCTCATCCTCATCACCGACATCCACCAGGACCACATGGATCCGCAGAGCATCGCCACCGTCAGCAAACATGACACCGAGATCTGGGCGCCCCCCGCCGTGGTCAAGACCGTCACCCAGGCCCAGCCCATCTCCAACGGCGAGACCAAACCCTGGGGCGACTGGACCGTCGAAGCCATCCCCATGTACAACCTCAAGCGCGGCCCCGCGCCCGGCAAGCTCTACCATGACAAGGGACGCGGCAACGGCTACGTCCTCACCTACGGCGGCAAGCGCTTCTACTTCTCCGGCGACACCGAAGGCATCCCCGAGATGCGCGCCCTCAAAAACATCGACGTCGCCTTCGTCTGCATGAACCTCCCCTACACCATGCCGCCCGACGAGGCCGCCGACGCGGTCAAAGCTTTTCATCCCAGGATTGTCATTCCCTATCACTACCGCGGGTCGGACTTGTCCGTCTTCCAGAAGGGGCTCGAAGGAACGGGGATTGAGGTGCGGCTGATGGATTGGTATCCGAAATAGAAGATTTGCACAATGTTCCTGGAGGAACACATCGTCAGCACGCAGTGGTGCAGACGATTGTGTGATGACATCCAGCCCCCAGAAACGAAACCAGATAGGGCGCCGGGGGAAGGGAAGCTTTCGAGGAAGGCGAGATGCCGACCGGTCGCACCCGCCCGATGTGGCCCTTCTTATTGGTGGGGAAGAATCGTGACTAAGCCCGCGCAGGGGCCAAAGTCCCTGCGCAGCCGCTTCACGGTTTCGAATAATGCAGGGCAATGATTCCTGAGGGAAAGGTCGTTGCCTCCACCAGCTTCAATTTTGATTTCTCCCGCAAGCTGACCTTGTCGAACAGCCGCCTGCCTTCGCCGACAACCGCGGGATGAAGAAGTATGCGATATTCATCCACCAGGCCAAGCTCGACCAGTTGAGAAGGCAGGCTCACGCCGCCGGTCATCATGTTTTTGCCCGGCGCCTGTTTCAGTTGAAGAACTTCGTCCCGAAGGCCGCCGCCCACAATCCTGGTATTTTCGTCCGCGCTCTCCAACGTGCGCGAGAAAACCACCCGGGGGATGGCCTCGAAAGCCCGGGCAAAGGCGGTCGCCGCCTTCGGCATCGCGGGGTCTTTTGCCACCTCCGGCCAATAAGGAACCATCAGCTGGTAGGTTGTGCGTCCATAGATGTGCAGATCCACCTCGCGCATGAGGTGGGTAAAGTATTCGAGTACTTGCTCGTCACCACCCAATTTGCTGTGGTCGCAACAGCCGTCGAGGGAGAGGTTCGTGGCGAAAGTCAGTTTTCTCATAGGATGGCGCTCGGCCCGCTCACTGCCTTTTTCTAAGATGCGTGCGCTCTCGATCGCGATATCCTACGCCCATACTGCGTTTGAGGGACATCGCGTCCCCACCGGACGCGCCAGCAGGGACGCCCGGCCTTAGCCCGGCGTTTTAACCCTGGGACCACTCCGGTCGAGCCTCAATTCCCGTTTTGGAACCCCCCTTGTCAAGCCCCTAAATCCCCCTCGTTTCTCCCATCTCCCTCATTCCACGCCAAATATAAATTTTAAAAATTGTCCGATTTACCCCCCTCAATTTGCTATTCTGAATATAGATAGAGAAAAAACAGGCGAGGCCTCCGGGCCCCGCCTTTTTTATTCCCCAAAACTTACTATGCCCTTACTAACTGATGACGCGCCTCCGGCCGTCAAAAACACCAAGCGCACCGGAGAGTTCTCCGAAGCCGCCTTCCTCCACCGCGCCGAAGGACTCGGCTTCAAACTCGCCAAGCCCTGGGGAGACAGCGAGCGCTACGACTTCGTCCTCGACTCCGGCTCCCGCCTCTGGAAAGTCCAGATCAAAGGCACCGAAACCCTGCGCGCCCGCGGATACGAGGTCCGCGCCTCCTACACCGACGGCAAGGGACGCGCCAACTACCAACCCGGCGACATCGACGTCCTCGCCGCCCACGTCATCCCCCTCGACCTCTGGTACATCCTCCCCGTCGGCGTCTGGGGAGACCACCCCATGCTCCGCTTCTACCCCCACGGCGCCAAGTGCTGTAAGTACGAACAATACCGCGAAGCGTGGGACCTGTTCCGCCAGCCGCCCGACCCACCGCTCTGCCACCAGGGCTACGAGCGAGACGAGTGCCCGCTGAACCGGGAAATCTGACCTCGGACTTCGGACCTCAGACTTCGGACATCAGCACCTACAACATTGTCATTCCGACCGGAGGGAGGAATCTGCATTTGATGTGGCGCGGGCGCCCTCGCCCGCGTCTGGATAGGCGGACGAGGGCGTCCGCCCCACACAATCACAAGCGGCGGACAAGCCCTCCGCCCTACAATCACCAAAGGAGCCGCCATGAAAACCAGAGCCAACGATCCTCAGGATCTGGAGCGCTTGCTAGTCGAGCGAGAGAATG
>Ga0335085_10007169_pt1 | contig 17409 bp, 17 predicted proteins | sample Lox_Sample_45_FD_206712 | JGI IMG/M metagenome (GOLD analysis project Ga0335085, IMG submission 206712) | Soil microbial communities from Loxahatchee National Wildlife Refuge, Florida, United States - Lox_Sample_4.5 | ecosystem: Environmental > Terrestrial > Soil > Wetlands | place: USA...
CGTACCAGCTCGTGATCTGCGACGAGGCGCACACGGCGCTCGGAGAGAAGACTTCCGCCGCGATCCGCTCGTTCCCGGAGCCCATCTACATCGGGATGACGGCGACCGAGCAGCTGATCGCGAAGCAGGTCTCCGACGTCTTCCCCGCCTCGGTCGACGACCTCCCGCTGCAGGACGCCGCACGCCGCGGCCTGATCGCCCCGCTCCGCGACCTGCGCGTGCCGCCCGTCACGGCGATCAACGCGGTGCCGATCGTCGGCGGCGACTTCGACCAGGAGATCCTGGCCAAGACGCTCGACCACCAGGCGCTGAACCAGGCCGCCGCGGGCATGTATCGCGACCGTTTCGAGAACACCCCCGGCATCGTCTACGCGGCCGGAGTCGACCACGCGTACAACCTCGCCAAGGAGTTTCGCGCGGCCGGCCTGAAGGCGGAGGCGGTCTCGGGGCGAACGCCGCCGGTGCGGCTCGCCGAGACACTCGCCGCCTACGAACGCGGCGAGATCAACGTCCTCATCAACGCGCAGCTCCTCGCCGAAGGCTGGAATTCGCCTCGAGCGACGGTCTGCATGCATCTCGCGCCGACCGCGTCGCGCCGCGTCTACCAGCAGCGAATCGGCCGCATCATGCGGCTTCACCCGCGCAAGGAGGCCGGCATCGTCGTCGACTTCGTACCGAAGGCCGCGACCCACAACGAGCGGGTCGTGTCGCTCCACTCGCTGCTCGACGCCGACTTCTACCGCGAGGGAGCGCGCGTCACCCCGGCGCCGCGCCGCCGATCCCAGCGCCGCGCCCGCCGCCGGCTCACGCCGGCACCGTGGCTCGTGCCCGTCACGCCGGACGTCCGCCGCCGCATCAACGTCATCCAGCGGGAGTGGCAGCGCATCGATCCCAAGTACCTCGATGAGGACGAGCAGCGCTACTGGGCCACGATCGCCGGCCGCCAGATCCGCTTCGACGAGCGCGCCTCGTTCGTCCAGAAGCTGACCGATCGGAGCGCGAGCAAGGTCGCGCTCGAGCAGTTCCTGACAACGGCCGCGGCGGAGAACCCGAACCGGCGACTGCGGATGATGGCGCTGCAGGACCGCGTCTCGATGCGGGTCGAGCGCGCCGACTTCGACGACCTCGTGACGCTCGTCACGCAGGCACCGACGTGGGAGAAGGAACGGCTGCCCGGGATTCGCACGCTCCTGCGGGCGATCGGCGAGGAGAAGCCTGACGCGCCGGAGCAGATCCTCGCACGCTGGACGTGGCGGCTTGCGCGCGCGACGCGCAAGGTGCAAGACCGCCGGGCGTCGGCCGAGTATCCCGAGGCGAAGCGCCTGCTCGGCGCGCTCGCGAACTCGCGCGGCCATCGTCATGAGGAGAACGCCGCAAAGCTCGTGCAGGCAGCGCTGGAGCTGCCGCTGCCGGTCGGCGCAGCACTCCTTGCCTCGGCAGAGGGCTACACGCCGCGCGCGACGAAGCTCATCGACGAGGCGCGCGAGCGGCTCGGGACGATCCAGGAGGTCGCGCTCGCGCTCGCGGAGAACCTCCCCGCGCCGAAGCAGGGCAGTGGCCGCAGCCGGCGGCGCCGGCGGCGGAGGCGGAAGGGCGGCAGCGCGAAGGCCGCGCCACAGGCGAACGCACCCGAGAAGACCCAGGACGCAGCCGCCGAAGGTACGTGATCGAACTCGATCACGTACAGATAGCCGGACCACCAGGCTGCGAGGCGGAAGCGCGCCGCTTCTTCGGCGATCTGCTCGGGCTCGAGGAGCTCGAGAAGCCCGAGCCGCTGCGCTGGCGGGGCGGCACCTGGTTCGCGCTCGGCGACGGCCGCGAGCTTCACGTGGGCGTCGAAGAGCCGTTCGCGCCTGCCCGAAAGGCGCACCCGGCGTTCCGGCTCCCGGCCGGCGAGCTCGACGTGCTGGCGACGCGGCTCGAGGCGGCAGGCCTGCGCGTCGACTGGGACGACGCCCTGCCGGGCGCCCGCCGCTTCTACACGGCCGACCCCTGGGGCAACCGCATCGAGCTGCTCGCAGCTCCCTAGAAGCTAGCCCGCGGGCCCGCCGGCTGCTTCGCCGGCGTCGTCGCCGTTTTCCTCGCGTTCGCGGAGGAAGCGTGTGAGCTCTGCGGCGAGGCTCTCTCCGGAGGGCAGCTCCTCGGCGGCTTCCATCATGTCGACGCGCCGCTCGAGCTCCTCGACGTAGGCGGCCGTCTCGGCGTCGGAGGTGACAGCCTCGGAGACCTGCTCGTTGTACTCCTCCGCAGCCTGCTCGAGCTCGGCGACGTCGATGTCGGTGCCGATGAGCTCGCCGAGGCGGCGGCAGAGCGCGAGCGCGGCGCGGGGACTCGGCGCGAGCGAGACGTAGTGCGGCACGGCCGCCCAGAGGCTCACGGAGGGGATCCCCTCCTGCCGGCAGGCGTCGAGCAGGATGCCGAGGATGCCGGTCGGCCCCTCGTAGCGCGACGCCTCGACTCCGAGCTCATCCACGAGACTGGGGTCGCTCGCCGCGGCGCTCACGGGAGCCGGCCGCGTGTGCGGCACGTCGGCGAGCAGCGACCCGAGCGTGACAACGAGCTCGACCTCGAGCTCCTGCACGAGCCCGAGCACGAGCGCCGTGTACGTCTTCCAGCGGAGATTGGGCTCGACGCCGAGCAGGATGACCGCGTCGCGGTCGAGGCCGGGAATGGGCGCGTGGAGGAAGGTGTTCGACGGCCATTCGAGCTTGCGGGTGAGGCCGTCCTCGAGGGAGACGTTCGGGCGCACGGCCTGGAAGTCGTAGAAGTTCTCGGGGTCGATCTCGGCGAACGACTCCGCGCCCCACTGCTTCGCGAGATAGCCGCCTCCGAGCGTCGCTCCCTGGCCGCCATCGTTCCAGCCACGGAAGGCGGCGACGAGAACGGGCCGGCGGAGGTCGGGCCGCGAGGAGACGACTAGCTCCGACATTCCCGGAGTCTAGTCCGCCCCGATCGGCCGCCAGATGCGCGCCGCGAGGCCGACCGTCCACGCGAGGAGGATCGCCGCCGTGGCGACATGCAACAGCACGACCCACCACGGCACATCGCCGTACCTCCGGTACTGCACCTCGCCGATCGTCATCTGCACGGCGAGGATCGCCAGCAGTCCTGCACACCCGCGCAGGAGCCACGGGTACGCGGTTCGCCGCGTCCAGGCCCACACCGCGAGCACCGCGAACACGATCCCGAACACTGCGACCGCACGCACGTGCCAATAGACGGCGGGATAGAAATGGCCCAGCCGCTGCACGATCTGCGAGCCGGAGCTCCCGGGGAAGCGGCCGGCGGCGGTCGCAGCCGTCCCGCTCACCGCGAGCACGGTGACGGCGGCGACGAGAACGACCCCGCCGAGCCGAGCTATCCCCGGCAGCGGCGCCGCCGGGCCGCGAACAAGCCGCGACGCCTCGAGCAACGTGAGCACCGCGAGCCCGATCAACGCGAACGAGAGCAGCAGGTGCGAGATGACGAGATACGGGTTCAGGTCGTAGTAAACGACGAGCGCGCCGAACGGCGCTTGCGCGATCGTGCCGAGGCAGACCGCGGTGGCGAGCCACCTGCCACGGTGCCCGAGCCCCCTCGTCAGCCACGCCGAGACGGCGAGCGCCAGTGTCGTGAGGACCGTGATCCCCGACACGACGCGGTTCGAGAACTCGATGTCCGAGTGGTAGCTCTGCGGGAGAGCGTGCCGCGTGGTGCAGGTCGGCCACTCCGGGCAGCCCAGCCCCGAGCCGGTGAGCCGCACGGTCGCGCCGGTGGCGACGATGAGGATGAGCACGCCCACGGCCGCGAACGCGACCCGCCGGAAGACGACCGGTGAGATCGTCTGGCCGAGCCGGCGGGGGAGCGCGGCCGATGCGGACCCCGCGTGCACGACCCGAGTGTAGACGGGTCTCTCCGAGCCCTACGGCTCGAGAAGGACGCCGGAGCCGTCCTCCACCGCGCCGACCCGCGCGAGGAAGAGGCCGGCCCGCGCGAACTCCGACTCGAGCGACAGCGACTTCTCCGCCGGCAGCGTCACGAGCAGCCCGCCGGCCGTCTGTGCGTCGTAGGCGAGCGCGAGGAGCTCGTCCGGCACGCCGTCGCTCTGCACGTGGGGGCCGGCGAAGTCGCGGTTCCGTGGGTCACCGCCGGTGCGAATACCGTCGCGCGCCGCCTCGAGCGCACCCTCGAGCGCGGGCAAGGCGGAGGCCCGGATCCGGATTCGGACACCGCTCCGCGAAGCCGTCTCGTGAGCGTGCCCGAGCAGGCCGAAGCCGGTGACGTCGGTGACCGCGTGCGGCGAGAACGGCCGCAGGACCTCGGCCGCGCGATCGTTGAGCGTCGTCATCCAGCGTGCCGCCTCCGTGAGATCGCCCGGGCGCGCGGAAGGCGCGCAGTCTTCTCGCCTGGAAGCGCTGCTCGCGAGCACGAGTCCCGTGCCGAGCGGCTTCGTCAGAAAGACGGCGTCCCCGGGCCGGGCGCCGCTCTTGACCCAGACGCCGTCGGGATGCACCGTGCCGACGACCGCAAGCCCGTACTTCGGCTCGGTGTCGCGGATCGTGTGGCCGCCGGCGAGGATCGCCCCGGCCGCGCGCACCTGCTCGTCCGCTCCGGAGAACACCGCCGAGACGAGATCGGTCGGCAGCTCCTCCGGAAAGGCCGCGATGGAGAGTGCGAGAAGGGGCGTGCCGCCCATCGCGAAGACGTCGTTGAGTGCGTTCGTCGCGGAAATCCGACCGAAGAGGGCCGGGTCGTCGACGAGAGGCGGGAAGAAGTCGACGGTGAAGACGAGCGCACGCTCGGCATCGAGCCGGTAGACGGCGGCGTCGTCCGCCGGGTCGAGCCCGACGATTAGGTCTTCCGCCTCGGCCGGAACGAAGCCCTTCAGCAGCTCCTCGAGCCGTGCGGCCGAGTACTTCGCCGCGCAGCCACCGCCGGCGGTGAGGCTCGTCAGTCCGACCGTCTCCACGCCGTTTACTGTAGGCGCAATGGCTCGGGCTGCACTCGTCACCGGAGGCTCCTCGGGGATCGGCCTCGCGATCGCCAGGATGCTGCGGGAAGAAGGCTTCGACTTGACCCTCGTCTCGCGGCGGCCCGAGCGCGTCGAGGCCGCCGCCGCCGAGCTCGGCGCCGCAGCCGTGGCGGCGAACGTCGCGGAGGCGGAGGACTGCGAGCGGATCGTCGGGGAGCACCGCGAGCGCTTCGGCCGGCTCGACGTCCTCGTGAACTCCGCCGGCGTGGGGATCGGCGGACGGGTCGAGGACCTGCCGGCGAAGCACCTCGACCTCCAGCTCGACGTGAACCTGCGCGGGCTCTTCCTCGTCACGCAGGCAGCGATCCCGCTCCTGCGCGAGTCGCGCGGGTGGATCGTCAACCTCGCCTCGATCGCCGGGACGGTCCCGACACCGGGACTCGCGACCTACGGCGCCACGAAGGCTGCCGTGATCGCGCTCACGCGCTCGCTCAACGCGGAGCTCGACGGCGACGGCGTGCGCACGGTCGCCCTCTGCCCCGGCTTCGTCGACACGCCGATGGCGCAGTGGTCCGGACTCGAGCCGGACGAGATGATCCGCCCCGAGGACTGCGCTGAGGTCGTGCGCATGTGTCTGCGCCTCGGCCCGCACGCGCGTATTCCCCAGGTCGTGATCGAGCGCGTCGGCTCGACCGCCGGGGACGCCTAAAAGGTTCCGCCCGCTCCTCGAGGCCGCGGCGGGAGGACTTGCGCCTCGCGTGGCCTCGCCCGCCTACGGGCATGCCATCCGGCGAGGATCCGCCGCAGCCTGTGGGTGGCGGTCTAGAGGCCGCCGCCGTCGCTCATGCCGTGCCAAGGACCGATGCCATGCATGCGGGCGAAGGCGAGCGCGAGGAGCGCTGCGATGAACAGCAGATACATGAACCGTGATCTGATCAAGGCGTCACCTCCTTCCTCCGTCTAGAAGCGGACGTCCTGCAGGGCCTCGGCGGCCGTCCGATACAGCTCGGCCGCACGCTCGTGGTTCCCGCGACGGGCTGCCAGGTCACCGCGCGCGACCCAGGCGGCCGCACGATGGCTGCCGGACCCAAGCTCACCGAAGCTCGCCTCGGCGCAGGCGAAGGCTGCCTCCGCCTCGTCGAGCCGATCCTGCTCGAGCAGGGCGCGCCCCAGCACGAGCTGGGCGCTCCCGATCTCGTCGACGTAGTCGACACGGCCGTCGAGAAGCTCGAGCGCCTGGCGCGCCTGCTCCTCGGCCAGCTCGACGCTGCCGGTGCGCAGGTGGACCTGAGCCAGCGAGGAGACCGCGCGACCGGCGTCGGCGTCCCGTCCCAGGTCGAGCGCGATCGCGAACGACTCCTTGAGCAGCTTCACAGCCTGCTCGGTGTTGCCGAGCAGGAAGTTGAGACCACCGAGGTTGTTCGTGAGCTGGCTGACATGAACCCGATCCGCGAGCTGTGAGTAGGCCTCGCGTGCCCGTTCGGCGTAGTTGCGGGCCAGCACCCAGTGACCCTCGCGGTCGGCGATCAGGGAAGCTTGGAAGTAGGCAGCGCCGATCGTGCGCAGATCCTCGACACCGCGAGAGAGCTCGAGCGCGCGCTCGACATCGTCGCGCGCGGCCTCGAAGTCGCGCTGGCGCTGCCAGCAGCGCGAGCGCCACGAGAGGATGTTCGCCTTGAGCGCATCGCAGGGCAGGCCGGAACGCTCCGCGAGCGCGAACGCCTCGTTGAACAGCGCGACCGCCGTCTGGACGCTCGTGAGCTGGTAGCGACAGCAGCCGAGCCAGAACAGCACGTCGGCCCGCTCGACGTCGGAGAATGCCTCGGCCTCGGAGATCGAGCGCGCCTCGTTGAGGAGCTCGACCGCAGCGCGGTGCTCGCCGGTTCGCATCTTCGCGAGTCCGCTGCCGCAGAGCGCACGTACCTGCAGCTCCGGCATCCCGGTCGCCCGCGCCGCGCCAACGAGCGGCTCGAAGGCTTCCGCGGCCTCTTGGTCCTCCTGCGCCTCGTACAGCGCCTCGGCGCGCGAGAGCGCGCCTTCGAGGCGCGTACGCTCGTCGGTCGCAACGCCGCTCGCGAGGAAGCCGGCGTCGACTCCCAGGCGGTCGGCGAGCCACTCGATCGTGCCCGCGGTCGGGCGCGTCTTGCCGCGCTCGATCTGGGAGACGTACTCCTTCGAGAAGCGATCGCCGGCGAGCTGGCTCTGCGTCAGCCCTGCAGCAACGCGGAGCTGGCGGAGCCGTTCCCCGAGGCGAAGGCCTTCAGGGCTCGTCCTGCGGGCGGTGCGGCTGGCTGTCTCTCGCATGGGCATTCTCGGCACGCTTCTCAGTCAAGCGCATACTTCACTGAAGCGCAAGTTGTCCGGTTTGGATATCCCTCGATTGAGCGTATTGATGGGAAAATTCGGTCAACCATGGGAAACGCAAAATCACTTGACCGAGCTACTTGACGGCCGCCGCAGACCCTCCTATAGTGAGCTCACCTTGCAACCAGGCCGGACGCCAGGCCGCGGTTAGCAGGGGGCGTGCCGGGAAGCTCCCGGTGAAGGAAACGAGACGGGTGGGCCGCAGATCCGTCTCATCAGACCCCACCGAGAGTGGCACGCCTCTCGAGAAGGCCCCGGAGCCGCAGCCGGGGCCTTTTCCTTTGGTCCCGCCTCGCCCGCTTCGCTTGCCCGGGCACGCCTGCGGCGTGCGCGGGCTGCGCTGAGCTTTCCGCTCGCGGAGAAGTCAGCCGCGGAGCCAGGACAGGCGGGCTGTGCGGATCGCCTGCAGCTCGCGATCGTCCAGGAGACCCACTCGGCGGCCGACCATGCCGAGGATCCCGCCCGCGAGCATGATCCAGGCCTCGGCGTCGGCGTCGCGTTCTGCGGCGATCGCTCCCTGCGCCTGGCCGCGCCGGACGAGGTCGGCGACGAAGTCGTGCACTTCGCGCATGTGCCGCCGCAGGTGGCGCCGCAGCACGGGATCCTCGGACGCCTCGCCGAGCGCCTGCACCCACAGCTCCGCGAGTTGGAGCTTCGGCGAGCGGACGGAGACGTGTCCCTTGCCGATCGCCTCGATCGCGGCGCAGGCATCGGGAGTCGCTTCGAGCGCCTGCTCCCAGGCCTCGCGGGTCTTCGCCCAAACGTCCTCGAGTGCGGCGAGGTAGAGGTCTCGCTTCGAGGCGAAGTGGCGGTACAGGATCGGCTCCGAGACTCCGGCGGCACGGGCGATCTCGGCGGTGGTCGTGCCGCGGTAGCTCCCTTCGGTGAAGAGCCGGATCGCAGTCTCGACGAGATGGCGCCGGCGGTCGGCGGCCGCCATCCGCGGCGCGGTGGCGCTCACGCGGCGATCTCGGCGAGATGAGCGCGCTCGACCTCCGGACTCGTCCGGACGAGTACGACGGCTACGACGGCGGCCAGGAACGTGATCACGGCGGCGACTAGCAGCGCCGCGTGGAGCCCGTTGACGAACTGTTGCGCGCTCTCGGGCGAGACGGAGGTGGTGGAGACGTAGGACGCGAGGATCGCCCCCATCAGTGCGATCCCCAGCGAGCCGCCGAGCTGGCGGAAGCTGTTCAGCACGCCCGAGCCGACGCCGGCCTTGTCCACCGGCACCGAGCTCATGGCCGCTGCGGTCATCGGGGACATGGTCAGAGCCATCCCGATGCCGCCGAGCAGCATTGCCGGGAGCAGCGTCCAGAAGGTCGAGTGGAGCCCGACCCGCTGGTAGAGCAGCAGCGAGATGCTCACGAGCGTCATCCCGCCGCCCATCAGCCAGCGAGACCCGATCCGATCGGACATCTTCCCGGCGATCGGCGCGACGAGGATGATGAGGATCGTCATCGGCAGGAAGCTCGCGCCCGCCTTCGTCGGGCTCCAGCCGAGAATGTTCTGGAGGTAGAGCGAGACGAAGAAGAAGACGCCGAACATGCCGAGCGAGACGAGCATCGCGACGATGTTCGAGCCGGTGAACGAGCCGATCCGGAAGAGCGAGAGGTCGAGCATCGGCAGGCGCTGATAGCGCTCGAGGACGACGAAGGCGATGAGCAGCGCTGCCGCGGCGGCGAACAGCCCCAGGATCTCGGGCGACGTCCAGCCGTGCCCGTTTCCCTCGATCAGCGCATAGGTCAGCGCGAACAGGCCGGCGCTCGACGTGACCAGGCCGGGCACGTCGATGCTTTGCTCGTGCGAGGTGTCACGCGACTCCTTGATCACGAGCTGCGAGACGATGATCCCGACGACGCCGACGGGGACATTGATGAAGAAGATCCAGTTCCAGTTGATGTTGTCGACGATCAGGCCGCCGACCAGCGGGCCGATCGCGAGCGCCATCGCCGAGACGCCTGCCCAGATGCCGATCGCCTGACCGCGCTCGCGCGGCGGGAACGTGGCGGTGATGATCGACAGCGATGCCGGGTTCATCAGCGCTGCACCCACTCCCTGGACGGCGCGGGCGCCGATCAGGAAGCCCGAGGTCGGCGCCAGCCCACAGGCGAGTGACGAGAGGGTGAAGATCGCGATCCCGAGGATGAAGATCCGGCGACGACCGAAGAGGTCGCCGAGCTTGCCTCCGGTGATCAGGAGCGCGGCGAACGTGAGGGCGTATGCCGTGACGACCCACTCGAGCGAGGAGATCGAGACATGGAGATCGCGCTCGATCGACGGCAGGGCGACGTTCACCACCGTGTTGTCGAGCATGATCATGAACAGCCCGAAGGCGACAGCGGCGAGCGTCCACCACTTGCGGTTCTCCTCGGCCAGGACGGTGGCCAGCACCCGTGCTCTCACGCCCTCTCCTCTCACTCAAGTTAGCGCCCACTAGGTTAGCGGGCGCTAACTTAGCTCTGCAAGTCGTAGACTCGGCCGCGTGAGCGAGCCGACCGGAACCGCACTCGTCACCGGCGGCGGCCGAGGAATAGGCGAGAACATCGCGCGCGATCTGTCACGCGCCGGGATGGAGGTCTGGGTCACCGGTCGCACCGCGAACCAGGTGGAGGCCGTGGCGGCCGAGATCCGCGGGCATGCTCTCGTCGGAGACGTGTCGCGCCGCGAGGACGTCGAGCGGTGGGCGCGCGAGGCAGCACCAACCGACCTGCTGGTGGCGAACGCAGGCACCGGCACCCATCACGATTACGCGGAGTGGGAGTTCGACCTCGACGAGTGGTGGCGGACGTTCGAGGTGAACGTCCTCGGCGTGCACCTGTCCTGCCGGGCCGTCATCCCGGGAATGCTCGAGCGAGGGAGCGGCCGCATCGTGATCGTCGGCAGCGGCGCGTCCTATCTGCCCGGCCCAACAGATACGGCGTACACCTCCTCGAAGGCTGCCGTCTGCCGCTACGGGGAGACGCTGGCCAACGCGCTCCGTGACCGTATTCCCGTGTTCGTGATCAGTCCCGGCCTCGTGCGTACCGCGATGACCGAAGGGCACTTCTCCGACGACGCACCGTGGACGCCGCCGGAATGCGCACCGCGACTCGTCCTCCAGCTCGCGAGCGGCCGATACGACGCGCTCGCCGGCCGCTATCTCCATGCCGAGCACGACGAGGTCGACGAGCTGCTCGCGCGGATCGACGAGGTCGTCGAACAGGATCTCCAGGCGATCAGGCTGCGCCGGTGACGCGCACCGTCCTCTGTTTCGGCGACTCCAACACATACGGCTCGATCCCAGGAGAGGCCGGCGGGCGCTACGGACCGGACATCCGCTGGCCGGGCGTGCTGGCGCACGAGCTGGGCAACGGCTGGCGAGTCCTCGAGGAAGGGCTGCCGGGGCGGACCACCGTCTTCGACGACCCCGTCTCGCCGCACCGGCGCGGCGCCGACTACCTGCCGCCGTGCCTGGCGTCCCACGCCCCGCTCGACGTGGTCGTGATCTTCCTGGGGACGAACGACCTGAAGGATCGAATGGGCGGCGGAGCCGTCGACATCGCAGCGGGTGTCGGCGTGCTCGCGCAGACGACCCTCACCAGCGGGAGCGGGCCGGGCGGCGCGGCGCCGCGGGTCCTGCTTCTCGGCCTGCCAAGACTGGGAGCCGGGCTCTCGCCCGAGTTCGCCGGCGCGGAGGAAAAGGCGGCAGAGCTTCCGCAATACCTCGCCGAGCAGGCGGCACTGCTCGGAGTCGATCGGCTCGACCTGGCCGAGGTCGCCGGATATTCATCGCTCGACGGGATCCACCTCGACGTCACAGGACACGCAGCGGTCGGCCACATCGTCGCCCGCACGCTGGCAAGCATGTTTTAGACTCTGAGTCGTAAACCCATGCGCCTTGCTCTTGCTCAGATCGATTCCGTCGTCGGCGACCTGAAGGGGAACCGGGAACGGATCCTCGCGTGCATCGGAGAGGCTCGAGCCGCAGGCGCCGATCTCGTCGTCCTCCCCGAGCTGGTGGTGACCGGCTACCCACCCGAGGACCTGCTCCTGCGACCGGGGTTCGTGCGTGCCGCCCGCGCCTCGCTCGAGCAGATCGCCGCGGAAGCACGCGACATCATCGCGCTCGTCGGCGTGCCTCTCTCGGACGGGGATCTGTACAACGCGTGCGCGATCTGCGCCGAGGGGACGGTCACCGGCTGGGCGAAGAAGCGGCATCTGCCGAACTACGGCGTCTTCGACGAGAAGCGCTATTTCGCGTCCGGCAACGAGCTTGCGCTCATCGACGTGTCCGGCACGAGAGTCGGAATCACGATCTGCGAGGACATGTGGGTTCCCGGCCCGCCGACCACCGAGCTCGTCTCGGCGGGCGCCGAGCTCGTGGTCAACCTCTCGGCCTCCCCGTTCCACGTCGGGCGAGCCCAGGAGCGCGAGGCGATCTTCGCTGCACGCGCGCGCGAGAGCAGCGTCCGCGTGGCGCTCTGCAACACAGTCGGCGGGCAGGACGAGCTCGTCTTCGATGGACACTCACTCGTTCTCGAGCGGGACGGAAGCGTGCTGGCCCGGGCTCCCGGCTTCGAGGAGACGCTGCTCGTCGTCGACCTCGCGCGACCCGACGCGGCAGCGGTCACTCCGCTCGAGGACGAACTCGAGCAGATGCGTCGGGCGCTCGTCCTCGGGTTGCGCGACTACGTGGCGAAGAACGGATTCGACGCGGTCGTCGTCAGCGTCTCGGGTGGTGTCGACTCGGCACTGACGGCTGCGCTCGCCGTCGAGGCACTCGGACCGGAGCGTGTGCACTGTGTCTCGATGCCGTCGCGCTACTCGTCCGAAGCGACTCGAGCCGACGCGCGCCGGCTGGCGGAGAACCTCGGCTGCGACTTCCGGGAGCTGCCGATCGAACCCGTGGTCGAGGCATACACCGGCGTTCTCGCCCAGTCGTTCGCCGGTCGCGAGACGGATCTCGCCGAGGAGAACCTTCAGGCGCGGATCCGGGGAACGCTCGCGATGGCGCTGTCGAACAAGTTCGGCTGGCTGCTGGTGGCGAGCGGGAACAAGTCGGAGCTTTCCGTGGGCTACGCCACGCTCTACGGCGACATGGCCGGGGGATTCGCGCTCCTCAAGGACGTCTTCAAGACGGACGTCTTCCGGCTCGCGCGTCACCTGAACCAGCGGGCAGGGCGCGAGCTCGTCCCGGAATCGACGATCGAGCGGGCACCTAGTGCTGAGCTGCGTGAGGGCCAGCTCGACGAGGACTCGCTGCCGCCGTATTCCGAATTGGATCGCGTGCTCGAGGCCTACGTCGAGGAGGATCGCTCGCTCGACGAGCTGAACGCGGACGGCTTCGACCAGGACGTCGTGGCGCGGGCGGTTGCGCTCATCGATCGGGCGGAGTACAAGCGACGGCAGGCTCCGCCGGGCGTGCGGCTGCGGCCGAAGGCGTTCGGCCGCGACCGCCGGACGCCGATCACGAACCGCTGGCGCGGCTGATCCGCTCGGCGAGATCCAGTGGGCGCGTCGGCGCCGACACCAGCTCCTTCGGCGGGAACCAGCGCAGCTCGTGTGCCTCCGTCAGGAAGGGCGGCTCGAAGCGGTCGACACGGACGAGATAGACGCGGGAGAGAAATCGCCCGAAGCCCGGCTCCTCGAGCGTCCAGCCGTCGAGCTCCCACAGCAGCGGGCCCAGCTCGAACTCGCTGAGGCCGACTTCCTCCTGGAGCTCGCGCCGCAGCGTCTGCTCGTCGTCTTCACCTTGCTCCCGGCCGCCGCCCGGCGTGACCCACCAGTCGCCGTAGTCGTCGCCGTACCGGAGCAGCAGCGCGCGGCCCCGTTCGTCGATGACGGCGGCGCGGACGTTCTCGCGACGTGGCAGCCCGCTTGCGCGGCCCGCGAGCTCGCGAAACCAGCGTGCTCGCTCGTCCCAGGGCACGGCCGCGTTCGCCGGCGAGGTCGACGGAAGGACGAAGAGGTTGGCGCCGGCGAGCTTCCGCTCCAGCAGGCCGAGTTCCGGTCGCTCGCCGAAGGCGCCCCGGTAAGCCTCCTTGCCGACGAATGCGAGCCAGGCGGGATTCAGCTCGCGCGCGATCCGCTCGAGGCGCTCGGTGGAGCCGGCGAAGTCGGATCTCCTCAGGTCGCCGGAGCCGGGCGTCGTGCGGTACGCGGCGTTCGTGACGCCGATCCTCTCTCCGAGCAGGGCGAATTGCTCCTGCGGGTCGTAGAGGCGGGAGGTCAGCCGTGCCGCGTGGAGGAGGCGCCAGAAATCGTTGCGCGGATTCGCGAAGTGGGCATGAGCGGCGGCGGACACGCGACCGGGGTTGATGCCGACGAACACGATGCGAAGATCCGGAGCCAGGACATCGGGCACGTCGCTCGGGGTCGCGTCCCGGTCGGCCATGTCCCTTGCTCGAGCCACCTAGTCCCCCAACGGGGGAGCGAGGCTCCCTTCGTGAACGGTAGGCGACGAGCCGTTGCGACGGGGTCGCAACTTCGTGTCGGATCGCCGCAGTGCGGCTACGCGGCCTCGGCGGCCGCCTCTGCCGCATCCAGCTCCGCGATGAGCTCCTCCGTCCGGGCCTCGATGCGCTCCTCGAAGTCGCGACGCAGATCCTCGCCCGTGACGGCCAGGTCGTAGCGCGGCCGTCGCGGTTCGACCTTCACGAGGGTCACCGTCGGATCCCAGCCGCCGTACAAGCGGACGTAGCATTCGATCTCGGACAGCGAGCGCAGCCGCCGCACGTGCCGCAGGGTACGAGGCGTCCCGGACGGCGTTGCGCATCTGAGACCATGCGTGACGTGGCGGGCCAGGCGAAGGAGATGCGTTACGCGGTCGATCTGAGCGCATCCGGCGGGCTCACCGAGGAACACGGCATCGCGCTCGCCGTGCCCACGGAGTGGAGCCCGGAGCACCTGCTGCTCGCGGCACTCGTCCGCTGCTCGCTCAAGAGCCTCCGCTACCACGCCGAACGGCAGGGCGTTCACGTCCAAGCCTCCTCCGGCAGCGGTCGGACGCTCGTGACGAAGCGGGAAGCCGACGATCGCTTCGCGCTGGTCGAGACCGAGGTCGAGCTTGCGCTCGCGATCGAGCGCGAGCCGGAGCCGGAGCCGGGCGACCTCGCCGAGCTCCTCACCCTCGCCGAGCGCGACTGCTTCGTCGGTTCCTCGCTCACGGCCAAGCCGAGCTATCGATGGGTCGTGAACGGCCGTACGATCGATCCGTGAGCGAGACGCTGACGCCGCCACGGGAGCGGCTCGACCGCGGCGAACGGACCGGCCAGGACCGCCCCTGGCTCGTGATCGTCCTGAACGACGACCACAACACGTTCCAGGGCGTCGCGGCGGCGCTTTCGACGGTCGTCCCCGGTGTCTCGTACGACGACGCGATGCGCCTCGCGAACCGGATCCACCGCTCCGGCCAGGCGATCGTCTGGTCCGGGCTCCGCGAGCAGGCCGAGCTTTACTGGGAGCAGCTCCGCGGGCACGGCCTGACTATGGCGCCGCTGGAGCAGGGCTAGCCGTGTCCGCCGCGATCCTCGACATCGCTGCCGTCCGGAGGAGATTCCCTGCCCTCGCCTCGAACGTCGCCTTCCTCGACGCGCCCGGCGGAACACAGTGCCCGCAGACTGTGATCGACGCCGTCGGCGCGTATCTGCGCGAGTCGAACGCGAATCTCGGCGGCTCGTTCGCCGCCAGCCGGCGCAGCGACGAGCTCGTCGAGCGGGCACACGCGACGGCCGCGGAGTTCCTGGGCTGCCGGGCCGAGGAGACGATCTTCGGCCAGAACATGACGACGCTCAACTTCGGTCTGACACGCGTGCTCGGGAGGACGCTCGCGGCCGGCGACGAGATCCTCGTCACGCGCCTCGACCACGACGGCAACGTCGCGCCGTGGCTCGAGCTCGCGCGCGACCTCGGGGTCCAGGTGGGCTTCGTCGAGATCCACGAGGACACGACCCTCGACCTCGACGATCTCGAGCGGAAGCTGACCGAGCGGACGCGGGTGGTCGCCTTCCCGCTCGCCGCGAACGCCACAGGCACGACGACAGACGCGGCGCGCGTCGTAGAGCTCGCGCATTCGGCGGGCGCGCTCGCGTGGGCGGATGCCGTCCACTACGCGCCGCACCATCCGCTCGACGTCTCCTCTCTCGGCGTTGACCTTCTGCTCTGCTCGCCGTACAAGTTCTTCGGCCCGCACCTCGGGCTCGCCTACGGGCGGCAGGAGCTCCTGCGCTCGTGGCGGCCGTACAAGGTGCGCCCGGCGCCGGACGAGCCGGTCCGCGCCCGCTTCGAGACGGGGACGCTCGCGCACGAGCTGCTCGCGGGGTTCGTGGCCGCGGTCGAGTACCTCGACGAGCTCGGTTGGGAGGCGATCGGGGCCTACGAGCGCGAGCTGGGCCAGAGGTTCCTCGACGGGCTCCCCGATCGCTGCGCGCTCTACGGGCTCGACGTGATGGACGGCCGCGTCCCGACGTTCGCGTTTCGCATCGACGGACTGTCGCCCCGCGCCACCGCCGAGCGGCTGGCCGCCCGAGGGCTGGCCGTCTGGGACGGCGACTACTACGCCGTCGAGGCGATGGCGGCGCTCGGGTTGCTGCCCGACGGCGCCGTCCGGGCCGGATTCGTCCACTACAACACGTTCGAGGAGGTCGACCGGCTCCTGGCCGCCCTGAGGGAGATCTAGGCCGCGTTGTCGGCCTTCGCGGCCTTCGCGGCGGCAGCCCAACGCGGGTCGTGCCGGCGGATCCGGTCCGGCTCGCGCCCGCGCCGTTCCGCCAGCTCGACCGTCAAACGCTGGAGGAGCACGATGTCGACGACCGGGTGCCGCGTCGGCAGAAGGTTGACCTCGCAGCCGAGCTCCCGCAGCGCTGCTGCAGCGGCAGCGCCGCGCTGGGCCGCAAAGCCCTCGCCTTCGAGGACGAACGCTCTCACCGACTCGTCCACCGCGGCGAGGTAGCCGTGGAGGAGCTGCTCCGTCTCGTACGCCTCCGCCGCGACCCAGGCGCCCTCGCGCAGCTTCAGCACCGCCTCGTGCGCGGTCGCAAGGTTCCGGCCGGCGCCCGCCACGATGAAGCGCTCCTGCTCGCCTGTGTCCGGCAGCGGCGCGGTCAGCGCCTCCTCGACGGCTGCGGGCAGCCACGAAACATCCTCGCCGTGGAGGGCGGCGATCGCGGCGACCGCGGAGGTGTAGCTCGCGGTATGGCACCAGCTCTCCTCGATCTCGGGCGTGCAGACGACGACCTCGTCGCACAGCTCGGCAATCGGCCCGTCAGCCCGCCCGGTGACGAGCCACCGCGGGCCGCGCCAGGCGCGCGCCGCCTCCAGCGTGAGGGGCGTCTCTCCCTCGTGCGAGACGAGGACGAGCAGGTCGGCGTGCCGCTCCGGGTTCAGGACGAGCTCGAGCGCCTGCACCGCGTCGCCGCCCGTCATGGCGGCGTGAAACGAGGTTCCGCAGCCGGTGAAGAGGAGCCGCGCCCCATCCGGGAACCGCCGGCCGGTCGGCACCTGCGCCAGCCACTCCGGCTGGGCGGCGATGGCTCGTCTCGTCTGCTCTCCGTGCACGAGGGATACGTCTATACGATCGGACGGGGTGACGGTGTTCCAACGCGACACGCTCGACAACGGCCTGCGCGTCCTGACGGCCGACCTGCCGCATGCGCAGTCCGTCGCCGTGCTCGTGATGCTGGCGGCCGGATCGCGCTACGAGACCGCCGCGACGAGTGGAATCGCCCACTTCGCCGAGCACATGTTCTTCAAGGGAACCGAGCGACGGCCGACCGCACGCGAGATCGCCGGCGCGATCGACGCGATCGGCGGCGAGTTCAACGCCTTCACCGGCAAGGAGACCACGACGTACTACGTCAAATGCGCGGCCGAGCACCGGGATATCGCGCTCGACGTGCTCGTCGACATGCTCCGCAACGCCCGTTTCGCCGACGAGGAGATCGAGCGGGAGAAGGGCGTGATCGTCGAGGAGATGAACATGTACTACGACACGCCGCGCGACTTCATCGGCGGCGTGTACGAGGAGCTCCTCTGGGGCGACCAGCCGCTCGGTCGGGACATCATCGGCCGCAAGGAGACGATCCGCGACGCGACGCGGGACACCTTCATGGGTT
>Ga0335085_10007170_pt1 | contig 17407 bp, 9 predicted proteins | sample Lox_Sample_45_FD_206712 | JGI IMG/M metagenome (GOLD analysis project Ga0335085, IMG submission 206712) | Soil microbial communities from Loxahatchee National Wildlife Refuge, Florida, United States - Lox_Sample_4.5 | ecosystem: Environmental > Terrestrial > Soil > Wetlands | place: USA: Florida...
GCCGCCGCACGCTCGCCCCAACCTGTGGCGGGCGTCATCTCGGTCTCGACGATCAGGCCGTGTCGGTTTTCCATCGTCAGGTGGCCCATGTGGCAGAGCTTCGCCCCTTGGCCGGGGCTCTTGCGATAGAGACGCGCATCCGGGTCGGTGGTCGAGGCATGCGTCGCGTTCGTGCGCTTCTCGCCATGGAAGTCGCGTTCGGCATTGCGCCCGCCACCCGTCGGCGGTTCGCCTGAGCCATCCTTGGGCCGAAAGCTCTTCATCGAAGCCCAAGCCTCGATCAGCGTGCCGTCCACCGAGAAGTGCTCCTTCGATAGCAACCGCCGAACCTCAGGCTGGTTCAGAACGGCGGCCATGAACTCCCGGGCGATGTCGCCATCGAGCAGCCGGTCTCGGTTCTTCGAGAACGTCGTTGCGTCCCACACTGGCGCATCCATCGACAGTCCGACAAACCAGCGAAACAGCAGATTGTATTCGAGCTGCTCCATGAGCTGACGCTCCGAGCGCACCGAGTAGAAGGCTTGCAGCAGCAACGCCCGCAGCAGCTTTTCGGGCGGGATCGAGGGCCGACCCGTGCGGGAGTAGAGCGCCTCAAACCGAGCCGACAGTGCTTCGAGCGCTCGGTCCACGATCTCGCGGATCGGCCGCAGCGGATGGTCGGCAGGGACACGCTGCTCCGGGCGCACGTAGGAGAACATTCCGTCCGTCCGCTCGTCCTCACCACGCATCGCTCGCTCCATCGCGAAAACCACGTAGAGCGAATCACATCATCAGCTCATTGCGAAGCGTTTTTCAGCAGCCTGCTAAGGGCAGCAATAGATCACACTTCCCTAAACCAAATGCCTCATATCAGCCCGAATACGTTCTGTTACGACTTATGCAAACAACTCAAACCCCCTTCCAGAGACCACGCTGGAAAATCGAAGGACACGTCGCGCGCGTACGCATCGACGGGCAAATCTTAGACGAGTCGCCCCGCATCCTGCAGCGACGTCGCCGCGCGCAGCTCTGGGACCTCCGGCAGAAGCGCGATCGGGAGATGCTAGGTGGAATGAGAACTACCGGGACGCGAGAAAGTCCTCAGTATAGAGGCCATTCATGTCAGGTGGCTTGTCCAGAAGGGCTAAGTCGGTAAAGGTGCGCCGCACAACCTCGAGCGCTTTTTGGTCGAAGCGTCCATCAGCCGAAAACATCGGCATCTGCTCTTGATAAACCCGCTTCCCGAGGTCTGGCGTCAATCGGGTGAGCTTGTTCGTGATTTGGAGTGTTTCATCCTCATGCGTCTCCATGAAGGCGATCGTCTCGAACCATCCCTGCAGAAATCGGCGCAGAAGATCCGGATCGCGCGCGAGGAGCTTGTTCGATGCGTAAATCACATGGGTGAGGAAGTCCGGAACGACCTTGTCCATCGTGAGTAGAATGCGAACTCGGCCTTGCGATTGGAGCAAATAGGCGCTGTCAGTGGCATAGACGGAAGCATCGGCGTTTCCCGAGAACAGCTGCGCCGCCATGGTTTCGAGACTGCCGACGCCTGCGAGTGTGACGCCGTTTGGCCCCCATCCTTGGCGGTTCGACAATTCCTTGGCCACCCAGGCCGTCAGGCTCACGGGACCGGAGACCGCGATCGTCTTGCCCTTGAGTTGCGATGGATCCTTGATGGGCGAGTTCGGGAGGACGATCACGCAAAGGTTGCGGGGCGCGCCGTACATTACGGCGACGGCTTTCGCCGGGACGCCCTTGACGATTCCGGCCATGTCGAGGCCGGACCCCAATGCCACGTCGATGTTGCCGGCAACGAGGCCTTGCTGCTCGTGCGCCGCGCCTACGAACTCAATGTCCTGAGCCTCAATGCCGTGTTTCAGAAAGATTTGCTTTTGGACACCGACGTCGAGGGCGGTAAAAGCGAAAACGCTTGGTGCGGGGTTCCCGACACGCAGTACGTCGGCCGCAAGCGACAGTGATGCTGCCATATTGATCGAGGCAAAGCACAGAATGCCGACGGCGGTTCGCGCACAGTTCTGAAATTTGCTCATGACAAATCCCCCTCCTCGGTCGGGCGGCCCAGGCCGAACCTTGCCGGTCACGGTCTTGTCGGCGTTCCAATATGGTCGCCGAGCTAGAGGAACGCTAGAATAACTCTTTGAGCCAGTCGATCGTGAATCCCTACATGAACCCTGCACACGGCGCACCGCCGCAGCCTGATGCACCACAATTCCTATGGGACGACGGCGAACGCACGTTCTGGCGGGAATCGCGCCTTGATGCGCGGGGCACACCGACCACGGTACTGGTCGCCGGCCTAATTGCGGCCGAGCCGACATCTCTCAGCCTCGAGCGCCTCGCGTACGAATTTGCCCTCAAGGACCAGCTTGACAGCGACTGGGCCGTGCGGCCGCTGGCGCTCGAGCGACGACATGGCCGGACAATGCTCTTGCTCGAGGATCCGGCGGCTGAGCCACTCGAACGGCTGATCGGCCGGCCGATGGAGGTGAGACGCTTTTTGCGCCTCGCGATCGGCATCACGGCGGTGCTCGGAAAGGCCCACGCGCGCGGGCTGGTACACAAGGACATCAAGCCGACCACGATCCTCGTGAACGAGACGACCGGGGACATCAAGCTTACCGGCTTTGGATTCGCGTCCCGCTTGCTGCGCGAGCGCCAGGCGCCCGACCCGCCCGAATTCATTGCGGGGACCCTCGCCTACATGGCCCCCGAACAAACCGGACGGATGAATCGCTCGATCGATTCCCGCAGCGACCTCTATGCGCTCGGTGTGACGCTCTATCAGATGCTCACCGGAGCTCTGCCTTTTGCAGCAGTAGACCCCATCGATTGGATCCATCGTCACCTTGCCAGGAAGGCCGTGCCACCGGATGAGCGGCGGAGGGACGTCCCTGTTCCGGTTTCCAACATCATCATGAAGCTGCTCGCCAAGACGGCGGAGGAGCGATACCAAACTGCCGGTGGCGTCGAGCGCGATCTGCGGCGCTGCCTTGCAGCGTGGGAGGCGCGGCGTGCCATCGATGGTTTTTCGTTGGCCGAACAAGACGCGCCCGACCGGCTTTTCATTCCCGAGAAATTGTACGGACGCGCACGCGAAGTTGATAGGTTGCTCGCCTCCTTCGACCGCGTCGTCACGAAGGGAATGCCGGAATTGGTGCTGGTCTCCGGATATTCCGGCATCGGCAAATCGTCCGTCGTCAATGAACTGCATAAAATTCTCGTCGCGCCACGTGGCCTTTTCGCGTCGGGAAAGTTCGACCAACACCGGCGCGACATCCCCTATGCGACGCTTGTGCAAGCGTTTCAGAGCTTGGTCCGCGAACTCCTTGGTAAGAGCGATGCGGCATTGGACACTTGGCGCCGCACAATCCTTGAGGCGCTGGGCCCCAACGGGCGGCTGATGGTCGACCTCGTCCCCGAACTGAAGCTAATCATCGGAGACCAGCCACCAGTCACCGAACTTCCGCCTCAGCAGGCAAAGAACCGATTTCAGCTCGTGTTTCGGCAATTCATGGGCGTGTTCGCCCGGCCGGAGCATCCGCTGGCGCTGTTCCTCGATGATTTGCAGTGGCTCGACGCGGCGACCCTCGAATTGCTCCAGGGGATACTGACCGGCTCGGACCTCGCGCATCTCCTACTGATCGGCGCCTATCGGGACAACGAGGTCGATGACGCCCATCCGCTCATGCGCACGCTCCAGGCGATCGAGCTCGCCGACGTCAGGATTGAGAAGATTGAACTCGTGCCGCTTGCGCGCGACGACGTGGAGCAGTTGGTTGTGGACGCTCTTCGTTGCGAATCCGCGATCGCCCAGCCATTCGCGCAACTCGTGCATCAAAAAACCGCCGGCAACCCATTTTTCGCGATCCAGTTCCTGAATGCCCTGGCGGAAGAACAATTGCTCGCTTACGAGCATGCGGCGGGGCGCTGGTGTTGGGACCTCGATCGCATTCACGCCAAAGGGTACACAGACAATGTCGCGGACCTCGTCGTCGCGAAGCTTACCCGCCTCCCGGACGAGGCTCGGGAGACGTTGCAACATCTGGCTTGTCTCGGCAATGCCGCCACTGTTGCAATGCTCTCGGCCATTCTTGGCAGATCGGACGAGCAGGTCCGCGCGGAATTGTGGGAAGCCCTCCGCCAGGAGCTGGTCCAGTGCAGCGGAGACGCTTACAAGTTCACTCACGACCGCGTTCAGGAGGCTGCCTACTCGCTGATCCCCGAGGCCTTTCGCGCGACCACCCACCTGCGAATCGGGCGGATGCTGGTGGCGCAAACGCCGCCCGAGCTGCGGCAGGCCGCAATCTTCGAAATCGTCAATCAGTTCAATCGCGGCACAGCGCTAATCGAGTCGCGCGATGAGCAGGAGCAGTTGGCCGAGCTGAATTTCGCCGCGGGCAGTCGTGCGAAGGCATCGTCAGCTTACGCGTCGGCTCTCATCTATTTCGAGAGCGCTGCCGCCTTGCTGTCGACCGATCGATGGGAGCGCCGACGTGATCTCGCATTCCAAGTGGAGCTTAACCGGGCCGAGTGCGAGTTCCTCATGGGCGGTCTCGCAGCCGCCGAGGAGCGTCTGGCTGCGCTTTCCTCCCGCGCCGCAAGTACGTTGGAGCGGGCGCGCGCAACGTCTTTACGCCTGGACTTGATGACCACGCTGGGTCAGAACGCCGACGCTGTCGCCGTCGGGCTCGACTATCTCCGGCATCTCGGGATCGAATGGCCCGTACATCCGACCAAGGAGGAGATACGACCCGAATACGACCGCATCTGGTCCCAACTCGGTGAGCGCCACATCGAGGACCTCATCGACCTGCCGTTGATGACCGACCCTGTGTCATCGGCCAACCTCGAGGTGCTGATCAAGCTCGGCTCGCCTGCCTTGTTTACCGATTTGAACCTTTTCACGTTGGTGATCTGCTGCGCGGTCAATCTTAGCCTCGAGCACGGCAATAGCGAGGCGTCTGCCCCAGCCTACGCGCAGCTCGGCACTCTGGCCGGCAGCCGTTTCGGCGATTACGCGGCGGCCTTTCAGTTCGGTCGGGTTGGTTATGAACTGATTGAGCGACGAGGGTTTAAGCGGTTCCAGGCGGGCACCTATGCGACTTTCGGAAACATGGGCATCCCCTCCGCAAGGCACGTTCGCGAGGGACGGGAAATACTGCGCCGTGCATTCGACGCCGCCAACGCGATTGGTGATCTTCCTTTCGCGGCGTTCAGTTGCACGCAAATCGTCAGCAACATGCTGATGGCCGGAGACCCCCTCCCCGAGATGCAACGCGAAGCGGAGTACGGCCTTGCCTTTGCGCGAAAGCGCGGGTTCGGTCTCGTGATTGATACGATCGCAACCCAGCTCGGTCTGATCCGAACGCTGCGCGGTCTGACGCCGACTTTCGGTCGCTTTGACGACGAGCAGTTCGACGAGCGACAGATCGAGAGCCGCTTTTCCGGCAATCCGAATCTGGCGTATGCCGAATATTGGTACCATGTGAGGAAGCTGCAGGCGCGCTTCTTCGCTGGCGACTATTCGGCGGCACTCGAGTCCGCATCACGGGTGCAGCGGGCGCCGTGGATTGAGCGAGGAGGCCTCGAAGCCGCGGATTATCACTTTTACGCAGCGCTGTCCCGCGCCCGCGTTAGCGATCCCCGGCCAGCAGGCGAGCGGCATGAGGAGATGGACGCTCTCGCTGTGCATTACAGGCAACTCCGGATTTGGGCGGACAATTGCTCGGAAAATTTCGAGAACAGGGCGGCACTCGTCGCCGCGGAGCTTGCCCGTTTGGAGGAGCGCGACCTCGATGCAATGCGCCTCTATGAGCAGGCGATCCGGTCAGCCCGTTCGCATGGCTTCCTCCACAACGAGGCTCTCGCCTACGAGCTTGCGGCACGCTTCTACGCGGCGCGCGGGTTCGAGGAAATTTCGGATCTCTATTTGCAGAACGCACGCGCCGGATATCATCGGTGGGGGGCCGTGGGCAAGACGACGCAACTCGACGAGCTTCATCCTTACCTCAGTACGGGAAAGCCGATGTCCGGTGCGACGGGAACGATCGGGACGTCTGTCGAACACCTCGACCTCGCAACGGTCATCCAAGTGTCACAAGACGTCTCGAGCGAGATTGTGCCGGAGAAGTTGCTCGTCAAAATCATGCGTACTGCCCTCGCGCAGGCGGGTGCCGAGCGCGGTCTGTTGATTCTTCCGCGCGGAGACGAGATGTGGATCGCTGCGGAGGCCACGGCGAGAAGCGACACAGCCGTTGTGGAGTTACGCAAACTGCGTGTGACGGATTCTACGCTGCCTCAGTCCATCCTTCATTACGTTCTACGCTCCCAGGAGAGCATCATCCTCAATGATGCTGCAGCAGACAGCCCGTTTGCAGCGGACCCCGACGTCGCGCGGCGCCACGTTCGTTCCATTCTCTGCGTGCCGTTGCTCACGGGAGCCAAGCTCGTCGGCGCACTCTACCTCGAAAACAACCTCGCACCGGGCGTCTTCGCACAGAGTCGGGCACCCGTGCTGAAGCTGCTCGCCTCTCAGGCGGCGGTCTCGCTCGAAAATACTCGCTTGTACCGCGATCTCGAAGAACGCGAAGCCAAGATTCGGCGTCTCGTCGACGCCAACATCATCGGGATTTTCATATGGCAGCGCGGGGGCCAGATCCTTGATGCCAATGACGCGTTTCTCCGAATCGTGGGATACGACCGCGAAGCGCTCGTAGCTGGACGCCTACACTGGACGGACCTGACGCCGCCGGAATTTCGCGGCCGCGACACCCAGGCGATTGAGGAGCTTAACGCGACGGGAACCATCCAGCCGTACGAGAAGGAATATTTCCGGAAGGATGGCAGCCGTGTGCCCATCCTGGTCGGCGCGGCAACTTTCGAAGATGGCGGAAACCAGGGCGTGGCCTTCGTACTCGATTTGACCGAGGCAAAGCGCGCCGCCGATGCCTTGCAGGAGGTGCAGACGGAGTTGGCGCATACCAACCGCCTCGCGGCGATGGGCCAACTGACCGCCTCGATCGCTCATGAAGTAAACCAACCGATCGGAGCGATGGTCACCAATGCTCAGGCCGGCCTTCGCTTTCTCGATGTTCCAACGCCCGATCTCGAAGAAGCGCAGGGGGCGCTCGCCGCTATCGTGGAAGGCGGTCACCGGGCGGCAGAGGTCGTGAACCGAATCCGCGCCTTCGTCAAGAAGGCGCCCGCGCGGACGGAACAGTTCGATATGAACGAGGCCATCCGCGAGGTGAATGTCGTTGCTCGTGGCGAAGCCACGAAAAACGGCATATTGGTCGAGGTGCAACTCGAGGAGGGCTTGCCGCTCATCGAGGGAGATCGGATACAGCTGCAGCAAGTGGTTCTGAACTTGATCATCAACGCGATCGAAGCAATGAGTGGCATCGGTGAGGCCCCACGGGAGTTGCTCATCAGGACCGCAAGATCCGGGTCGGATTCCGTCTCGGTTGCAGTGCAGGATTCGGGACCAGGACTCGATCCGGAAAACGCTGACCGCGCCTTTGAGGCTTTCTACACGACGAAGCCCGATGGCCTGGGAATCGGCCTGTCGATCTGCCGCTCGATCATCGAAGCGCATGGAGGAACATTGGCCGTCAAAGCAAACCTGCCCAGAGGCGCCATCTTCGAGTTTACGGTACCCACGCCTAAAGACGCTTCATAATAGTCGGCTTTCTACCCCACTCGTTTGTGGAACAGCCCGGCCCACTCGCGCGCTAAGTCGCGTTCGCCGAGCCGCGCACCGCTTGTCAGTTCGTATTTGGCGCGTGCCTCGGCTCGACGCCTTCAGCGCGAGTGTGCTCAATCTTGCGTTGCGCGGACTATCCTGAAGTGGGGGGAGTCAGTTCGTGGGGAGAGCTGGTACGCGGTCTAGCACTTCTTCGTGCAGGAGGAGCCGGTTTTAAAAGAAGCCTGCAAGCTAGCGAGTGGATCGTCCCGGCGTTGCGCGCCGCCGCGCGCGCTGGAAAACGCATCAACGCAGGCTTGATACCACGCGTCTCGTCTTCATCGACATACGATCGCCGATCGGCTGGGACAGGGAGAGCTAATTCCTGAGCAGCTCTCGGTCTTTTCGCTGCATCAGCGATTGGCCGATTGTCAACGCTCGCCGCGTACTCGCGGCTCTTCAAAGAAGAGGGTGGCGTATCGCGTGGCAGCGCGGGGTGCACGGGGATCTTTACCAAGGAGCATAACAATACGCTGCTCGGATTTTTCTTTGGGCAAGGTTGCCGCAACTTGGTCAGCCATCTTCTTCGCATAATTTCCGAACTCCGGGCGGCGTGTCCGTGGTAGATTGTTCGTGTGGTAGAATCGTCGCTGCGCTGAAAGGCTTCGAAGGGGCTCCGTCGATCATGAGCCGGAGGTAGATGTGGTGGTTGGCGAGGTTCAGGAGGTCCACCATCTCAAAGCGTTGAGAAAACTCTCTCGAAAGCAGTGCCCCGTCCAGCGGCCCGACCCTGAACGAGATCAACGTTCCCACGTTACCGAGCACCGCATCGCGCACGTCCACTTGGAGCTGACTAAGATGCTGGTTAGCAAGTACCAACCCGACGTGATATTTGCGCAGCTCCGAGATCATTGTCGCAATGCTGAGGGTCGTGAAGTTTTGGAACTCATCAAGGTAGACATAGAAATCCCTGCGCGCAGTTTCCGGAACCTCTGCGCGGCTGAATGCTGCAAGTCCAATGGTCGTGACCAATAGGCTGCCGAGCAGCGATGCGGTGTCTTCTCCGATTCTCCCTCGTGCCATGTTGACGAGCAGAATCTCCCGGCGATCCATGATGCGCCGAAAATGCAGCATCTGCTTTGGTTCGGTCAGCATCCGCCGCATGAGCGGATCGGCCAAAAGAGCGCCGACCTTGTTCTGTATGGGAGCAATCGAGTCGGCCCGGTACCGGAAGGAATACTGCTCATACTCACGCGACCAGAACTCGCGCACTGGCTCGTTGCTTATCCTTTCAACAACGGAGCGGCGAAATTGCTTATCGGCGAGGAGCCGGAGTATGTCGCCAAGATTTGCATCTCCGTATTCAAGCAGCGCATAGATTGCATTGCGTAGGACATGCTCCATCCGAACACCCCACGAATCTGTCCAATGCTCTTTGAACGCTTCCATGAGCCCGGAAGCCGCCAGGGCGATCGCGCTGCGATGAACGCGCTTCAGTGGGTTATACCCGTAGGGCTGATTCGGGTCCGGCACATTGACGAAGCGGAGATCATCCTTCCGTGCGTCTGGCACCGCGCTTGCGATCCGCTCAACGAGGTCGCCATGTGGATCGATCAGCGCGAAACCTCGGTACGCCGCAATATCCTGTCGAATCAGTGTCTCGATCAGCGTGGATTTACCGGTACCGGTCTTGCCGATGGCGTACATATGGAAGAGGCGATCGGACTGCTTGAGGCCGAACACGCGTCGGTCGGCACGAAAATCAACTCGGGCGAAATAAGAAACATCTTCAACCGTTTGCATTGACCTAGGCTATCCCGACTCGCACGCAGGGCCGAGTGCGGCGTCCGTGTCGCGTTGGCAATTACCTGCAATGTTCTGCGGGCGGTAGACAGTCTCCTGAAATCCAAAAACGGTCATAAGGCCACCACTAAACAGTTTATAGGGTACGGGCGGCGACCGGTTCGGGGGGACCAGTTCTTCATGTCGCCACAGGGTCAGTTTTCCATGTCGCCTGACATGCGAATGTGCGATTAGTAGTGGGGACGGTGCGATCGACACTCATGACTCTTTCGTGCTCGATGCGCTCGCTCGAGTTCGAAGCGAACCACAAACCTTGCCTACGATGCATTCTAGCTCGCATTTGGGACAACAGGCACGTCGCCTAATATCTCCTTCATGAGGAAGGGACGACTTGAATCGGCGTTCGTACGAACGCTGATACCGGAGGCCGACGAAGCGGAAATTGAGGAGGCAACCCAACGATGGTTTGGCTTTCTCGAAATCATCAATCGTATGGTCCAACGGCTTGCCTGTGAACATGACGATTCGCACCCCGTCGAGGGTGATGATAGATTCGATTGTATCGGAGACTTATGAAGCGGTATTTTGCATACATTCGTGTATCAACAATCAAACAAGGAGAAGTGGGATCGAGTCTTCAGGAGCAGCGCGCTGCAATCGAAGGCTACGCTCGAAAAAACAATCTCTCGATTCTTGAATGGTTCGAGGAAAAGCTAACCGCCGCGAAGCTCGGGCGGCCGGTCTTTACACGAATGCTCAAGGCCCTCGACCGCGGCGCCGCGACCGGTGTCATCATCCATAAGATCGACCGAAGCGCGCGGAATCTGCGGGATTGGGCAACGCTCGGAGATCTCCTCGATCGAGGAATAGAGCTTCATTTCGCGCACGAGAGCCTGGACCTTAACTCCCGCGGTGGCCGCCTTGCGGCCGACGTTCAAGCTGTTGTGGCGGCAGATTTTATCCGAAATCTCCGACAGGAGGTTCGCAAGGGCATGTATGGACGCCTCAAGCAGGGTCTGTTGCCTGGACGCGCGCCTCTGGGGTATCTCGACCAGGGCGGCGGCAAGGTGAAGCGCATTGATCCTCTAAACGGGCGCATTGTTGCCGATGCGTTTCGATTGTACGCGACGGGCCGATGGTCTCTCGAGACGCTAGGCGACGAGCTCTATCTGCGCGGACTGCGGAATCGAAATGGAGGGCGCGTGACGCGTAATGGCCTCTCGACGATGCTCAATAATTCCTTTTATGTTGGCGTCATCCGGTTGCGTTCAACAGGCGAAGTCTTTCAAGGTGTTCATGAACCGATCGTCAGCAAAACGGTGTTCGACCGTGTCGAGAGCATCCTACGAGGTCGTCTTACGCATAAAGCCAACGTCCACTCGTTTCGCTATCAACGCACGTTACGGTGCATGGTCTGTAGATTGTCACTCGTTGCTGAGATGCAGAAGGGCCACATCTATTACCGCTGTCACTCCAGGCAGTGTCCGGTCACGAGCGTTCGCGAAGAGGCAATCGACGAGACCCTCCGATCGGTCGCCGAATGTATTCGCATTCCCGACGCCCTTTGGAGCGGCATAAACTCCGACGTGGAAGCTCTTCTTGTCGATGCGAAAGCCTTGGATCTCCAACGGGTCCAGGGCCTTACCCTAACAATTGCGGCCATTGACGATCGGTTGGCACGATTGACCGACGCTTACGTCGACAGTCTCATTGATCAGCCCACGTATATCGGGCGTAAAGAGAAGCTCCTCGACGAACGAGCGGCGCTTGTCTCGCGCCAATCGGATATCGAATCAGGCAGGGACAAGTCTCGCAATCGAATCCAGGAAATCCTCGAACTGATAAAAGCCTTGGGAAATATGCCCGATTTGCCAACTGAAGAGGAATTACGCGGTTTGCTCAAACACACGACCTCGAACTTCGGCGCGTCCGGAAAAAACGTTGTCATTGCTTGGGCGAATCCGTTCGACCAGCTGTTTTTTTGCCCTCCGGTCACCTCTGGTGAGCCATACCGGATCAAACCTCGAACTTTCAGAGAAAAGCTCCTTCCGATACTAAAAGACTTTATCATAGCCGAGTCGAAAAAGCGTCGCCGTCGCGGCGAGATCATTGAACCGCCACCCCAGATCAAGAAACTCAATCCTGGTGCGAAGAACATTGCCGAGTTTAATCGGAAGCGACAGATCGCTATAGGCGTGCGGATTGACCCACGGGGCACAAATAAAAATTCGAACGCGCGATTGACTTGATAAACGTCGGTTGTATCGCATGAGCATATGGGATCCATGAGTGGCTCTTCCGCTCTGGGCATAGTGACCCCGTCACCCTGCAAATTTCAAAATGAACTTTTGTTTAGCCGCGTAACGCTCCGGCGCAATTTCCATATTCCTCGGATCTTGCAGAATCCGTTTTGTGGTGCTGCGCTCCATCCCATCTAACGTCCCAAGCGCATATGGTCCCGAAATCGGCTGAGCGCGATCAAATTCGCTGTTGCGGCTTGTCGAAGGAGCGACGAGCACGTGGGTTTCGCTTTGGCGGCTTCGACCTAGCCCCGGGTCGTACGTCACGGATCTTCGGTTCTGTCGGGGCGATGCTTAGAGAGAAGGAATCGCAAATGAACGGATTGCTACGAATCTCGGCCCTCGTGCTGATCTCGTCCCTTGCCTTGGCGGCGTGCGCCTCGAAGGGCGATCTCGACCGTACCACGGCCACCGCCGTCGAGGGCAAGGCGGAAGCGAGCCAGGCGCTGCAGACTGCGCAACAGGCCCTTCAGCTCGCCCAGAAGGCCGAGCAGGATGCGCATAGCGCCGACGAGCAGGCGCGCGTCGCAGACCAGCGCGCGCAAAAGCTCTACGACAGAAGCCTGCACAAGTAGCCCGAACAGCGGCAGCAGCCTTCGGCGACTCATCCGAGGGCTGCCCGCAGGACTTCGAGTGATGTTCAACACCGACCCAACCGGCACATTTCTTGCCATCGTGCTCGTGCTCAACATAATACGCACGGCTGTGGCCGCGGATTATCCGTTGGCTGCCGACGCAACGGCCGTTGGCTCAAACGACACCTATGTCGCTCGAGCGGACGACACACTTGCCGACATCGCCCGGCATTACGATTTGGGCTACACGCAAATCGTCGCCGCCAATCCTGGAATCGATCCATGGTTTCCCGGCGGCCGTCGCGTGCTGCTGGCGACCTACCATCTCTTGCCGGATGCACCCCACCGTGGGATCGTCATAAATCTCGGCGAAGAGCGCTTGTATTACTATCCGCCCGATGGCCGCTCGGTCGTGACGTTTCCAATCGGTATTGCCGTCGAGATGCCAAGGACCCCGCTTGGCGCGACGCGGATTGTTTCCAAGCACGAACATCCCATCTGGTATCCACCACCCTCGATCCGCGAGGAGCAACCGGATCTGCCGCTTGCCATCGGCCCGGGGTCCGACAATCCGCTCGGCTCCTTCGCGCTCTATCTGGGCTGGTCGGGCTATCTCATTCACGGCACCAACAAGCCTGACAGTGTGGGCAGAATGGCAAGTCACGGCTGCATCCATCTTTATCCGGAAGACGTCGCGCTGCTGTATGACCGAGTGTCGATTGGGACTCCCGTGACCGTCATTAACGAGCCGGTGAAGGTCCAATGGGTCGGCGACGTGCTGTACGCGGAAGTACATCCCAGCGCGGCGCAGGCCCTCGCACTTGAAAGCGGTGAATCGCCCAAGCGCGAACAACCGGCCGACCTCGCGCAGCGCGTCCGCGCAGCCGCCGCGACTGACGATGGCGGGGTCAACTGGGGAGTGGTCGAGCGCGTCGCGTCGGAGCGCACTGGCGTACCGAGGGCGGTCGCTGTGCGCCGCACGGGCGCTTCCGGCCTCGCAGACTGACGCGCCACTTCCTCATCCTCGGGCCCGCAACTCGGCCCTAGCACCCGCCCGTCCTCGTAACAACGATCGCAGGATCCGGCTCGTGGAAGCGCCACGGCAAATCAGCGCTTTTGCTTTAGGGCTTGGAGCACGGCGTCGGCACGGATCGGCAAGTGCCGAAGCCCGCGCGCCGACGGCAGCGAAGATCGCGTTGCCGATCGCGGGCGCGACGACGGTCGTGCGATTGGCACGAGCGCACGCCTGAGCATCGAACCCGAGTTATCGGTGCACGTCGTCCCAGTAAGCGACGCGCTCGCGACGCCGCTTCTCCATCTCAACCCTCTCCGCCGCCGTTAGCGTTCGTGAGGGGTTGTAGGTCGCCTCCTCGAGCCTGTCCTCCCAGGCTAGGGACGGATCCCTCAGCTCTTCGCTGACTTGCTGTTTCGGACGACCGGTGCGGCATCGCGGGACAGTTCTCGGATCGCGCGCCTTGGGCCTTCGTCCCCTTCGATCTCCCGCCGTCGCGTCATTGGCCGTACCGCCCCCCGAGGGCGCGCCGGCGCGGCCACCGTGCAACTTGCAACGCTGGTTTCGCTAGGTGGGTGGAGCACCGTCGAGAACCTCATGGGCTCTTTGTCCGACCGCAGCCATTTCAACAAAGGATTGTTCGCGAAGCCGATGTACCGCTCTTTGCATCTCATGCACGAGCAGGCGTTGAACCGCAAGCGCCATGTTCGCGGCAAACGCCCGTGCCTTTGACGCGTCGAACCAACGCACCGGTCAAGCTGCACTGAGTGTGATCCGGCTGCGTGCGATAGCGCACACTAAACGAGAGTTGGGGTCCATAAGCCGTAAGACCATCCCAGAATGACTCGAGTACAATAGCGGGCGTCGCATCGGCCCTGTCATCCTCGGAAAAAGAAGGTCGCACTGAGACGTTCCCTTTGAACGGGGCCGGACATCGTCATGCGCACCGCACAGCAAAGGCATACGGTCGCTCCGATGACCCTGGCGCGCGGGCAACCGGAGATCATCCTCTTCACTCTCCAGACCGACCGCGTGCAGGCCGACTACAAGCCGGCCGGAAGATGCCCGGGATGACCAAATTGATGCAGCGCGTGAGGCACTCATGGACAGTTTGCCCCTGCAGCCAGCGATACAAAATGCCGCGCCGGCTCGCCGGCAGCATCGAAGGGCAAGCGCGCTCCGTGCGACGATAAACTCCCCGTTGCTGACCTTCCTCATGGAGGCCCACAGCGGCATCTCCGCGAAGATCGTAGAGGAGGCTGGATTTCCCGGAATCTGGGCGTCGGGTTTAACCATCTCCGCCAGCCTCGGCCTGCGCGACAGCAATGAAGCGTCGTGGACCCAAGTGCTCGAAGTGCTGGAGTTCATGGCCGAGGCGACGGCGTTGCCGATCCTCGTCGACGGCGATACGGGCTATGGCAATTTCAACAATGTAAGACGCCTGGTTCGAAAACTGTGCGAACGTGGAATCGCCGGCGTCTGCATCGAGGACAAGCTGTTTCCGAAGACCAATTCCTTCGTCGGCGAGCGGCAGCCGCTGGCCAACATCGAGGAATTTGTCGGCCGCATCAAGGCTGGAAAGGACAGCCGGACGGACGACGACTTCGTCATCGTCGCGCGTACGGAAGCGCTCATCTCCGGGCACGGGCTGGACGAGGCGCTCCTGCGGGCCGAGGCCTATCATGCAGCCGGTGCCGATGCTATCCTGATCCATTCCAAGCAGAAGACGGCGAGCGAAATTCTGGCGTTCGCAGACAGGTGGAGCAACCGCTGCCCGCTGATCATTGTTCCGACGACCTACCACTCGACCCCGACATCGCTGTTCCGCCAGGCCAACATCTCGACTGTGATCTGGGCAAATCATACTTTGCGCGCGGCGATCGCGGCGATGCGAGACACGTGCAGCCGCATCTGGGAGGACGAGGCCCTACACGAGGTCGAAGGCCGCGTGGCAAGCGTGCAAGAGATTTTCCGCCTGGTCGGCAATGCCGAATTGGAGGCCGCGGAACGGCGCTACCTTCCTGGACGGGCGACCGCCGCAGCCGTCGTGCTTGCCGCATCGCGCGGCGATCTGGGCGACCTCACGCGCGATAAGCCCAAATGCATGATCGATGTACGCGGGCGATCGCTTCTGGAGCGCTTGGTCGCGCAACTTGCCGACAGTGGCATCCGCTCCGTCACGGTCGTCCGCGGTTATCACAAAGAGGCAATTGCCCTTAATGGCGTGCACACCGTCGACAACGACCGTTATGCCGAAACGGGCGAAGTTTACTCATTGGCTTGCGCACGGGAACGGTTGGACGGTGAGACGATCGTTGTCTATGACGATATCCTGTTCCGCGGCTACATTCTCGACGGTTTGCTAGCCGCGGATGGCGATATTGTTGTTGCTGTCGACGCGCTCGGCGCTTTAGCTGGCGAGCGCGTGACACCGCGCGATTTGGTCGGCGCAGAGCGGCGGTTCTCAGGCAACTATCTCGACGACGCCCCGGTTCGTCTGCGCGTCCTGTCTCAGGATCTGCCAGTGCAGCAAAGCAATGGCGAGTGGATCGGCTTGGCGCGCTTCACCGCGCAAGGTATCGCATGGTTGCACGAAGAGCTCGATCTCATCGCAGCTGAGGGGAACCTCGAAACCACCGACATGCCGATGCTGATCACCCGGCTGGCGGCGCGCTATCCGGTGTTGGTGCATTACATCACGGGGCACTGGCTTGACGTCGACACGCTGGACGATCTTTCGAACGCCCGCAATTTCACGTGAGGAATCGCTCATGATCACGGCTGCCGATTTCCTCGCCGCGGCGACGCGTCAGGGTTTCGACTTCTACACCGGCGTTCCCTGCAGCTTCCTGACGCCCCTGATCAACGGGGTGCTGAGCCGCCCGGCGCTCGCCTATGTCGGCGCGGCAAGCGAAGGCGAAGCGGTCGCGATCGCGGCCGGTGCCTGGCTCGCCGGGCGGAAGACGGTGGTCATGTGCCAGAATTCGGGTCTCGGCAACGCCGTTAATCCGTTGACCTCGCTCAACGCCCCCTTCCGCATACCGACGCTGCTGATCACCACATGGCGCGGGCAGCCGGGCATCAAGGACGAGCCGCAACACGTGCTGATGGGGCAGATCACGCAGCAGCTCTTGTCGACGATCGACGTCGAGCACGCGGCCTTTCCGACCACCGAGGAGGCGTTGCCTGCTTCGCTCCGGCACGCCTCGGCGCGCATGGCGGAGCGAGAGTTGCCTTACGCGTTCGTCATGGAGCAGGGGAGCGTCCGCGACGACGGGCTCGATCTTCCGCCGCCGCGGCGATCCGAGCCGGGCCGGCGCGAGGATCTCAGCGGCTCCGGGGAACGGCCCAGCCGTGCGGCGGTGCTGGAGCGCCTTCTGGCGCTGGTCGACCCGGCGGCGGCGGTGATCGCGACCACCGGCAAATGCGGGCGCGAACTGTTCACGCTCGCCGACCGGCGGCAGCATCTCTATCAGGTGGGCTCGATGGGCTGCGCCTCGGGCATGGGCCTCGGCGTCGCGCTCAACGTGTCGCGGCCCGTCGTCGTACTCGACGGCGACGGCGCAGCGCTGATGAAGCTCGGCAGCTTGGCGACGATCGGCGCATACGCGCCGGCAGGCCTGATCCACATCGTGCTCGACAACGGCGTGCACGACTCCACGGGCGGGCAACCCACGGTTTCGAACACGGTCGATTTTGCCGGCGTGGCGCTGGCCTGCGGCTACCGTCATGCGGTCTCGTGCGACACCCTGGACGGGTTCGCGGCCGCTTATCGCAGCGCCGCCGGCGGTCCCAAGCCCGCGCTCATCCACGCGCGCATCGCCGCAGGGTCGATGAGCAAGCTCGGACGCCCGACCATCGCGCCCGATGATGTGGCACGACGCTTCAAGGCATTTCTTGCGGAAACCGGGGAATCGGGCGCCGTCCCGCGTGTCGCCACAGGCGTCGCTTCGTGAAGCTTTCGCTCGCGCTTGGCGGGGCGCTCGGCCTCGCGCTGGCGCTCGCGCTCGGCGAGTATTACGGCTTTGCCGAG
>Ga0335085_10007171_pt1 | contig 17405 bp, 19 predicted proteins | sample Lox_Sample_45_FD_206712 | JGI IMG/M metagenome (GOLD analysis project Ga0335085, IMG submission 206712) | Soil microbial communities from Loxahatchee National Wildlife Refuge, Florida, United States - Lox_Sample_4.5 | ecosystem: Environmental > Terrestrial > Soil > Wetlands | place: USA...
ACTAGTAGTGGAAGTGAAAACGTAGTTGCACGAAAATCTCGCGCGGATTCAAATAGTGCGTGCCCCCGAACGTGAAGCTGTTGTCCAGCAACACGCGGCGATTCGCAACGTTTATGCCCTGCACGTTAACCGAGAAACGCTCGCCAAAGTTCTTGCCCAGGGAAAGGTCGAACGTCGTGTGCGGCTCAAGGTGATCGTTCGGGTCCGGCGGCGAATTCCCGTTCGTGAAGCCAGAGGCGTAGTAGATGTCGGTAGAGGCGTAGGAGTTCCACGGCAGGGTGTATTGCGCGCCGATATGCAGCGTGTTCCGCTGGTCATGATCCAACAACCCGTATCCGTCGCCAAACGAAAAGTCCGTCAGCCCGCCGTTGATGTCGCCAAAGCCGAGCGCGAGTTGATTTGAATAAGTCAAATAAACTTGCGCGCGATTGCGGATACGCGGAGAACGCAAGGTCAGTTCCCAACCGTTGATCCGCGCGCCCTGAATTGTGACAGGGAAAAACAGGTCAGAGTCATTGAAGTTGTTATGGTCAAAGAAATTAGTCGCGCGAGTAAGGAAATTGTCGGCGTCGATGGTCCAGCCGTGGAAGGGGATCGTCACGCCGAACTGATGCTCTTCGTCCCGCTCCCCATGCAGCGGGACGAAACCCAAGTTCTGGTTGGTAGCTGCGTCCAGGATCGGCCCCGAGAGTGTCAGCAACGGCGGGGCCTGGTAAAAATGTCCATAAAAACCGCGGAAAACCCAGTTCAGTTTCGGCACGCGAATAGACGCTCCGACTCGAGGGCTCGTCACGTTTTCCACCACGTTCCCGGAAAAGTGCGTTTGCCGGAGACCGGCGTTCAGTGCAAGCCAGGAAGTAACTTGGAATTGATCTTCGGCGTACAAAGCCGTAAGGCTGCCCGTGGGGTTCACCTGTGTGGGAGTCAGATTTGACGCGCTCGTCTCCGGGCAATCCGCCGTGGGCGGCGTCGGACAATTGTAGATCACACTGAAGAGTTGGGAGTCCTGTTGCGCAAAGACGTAGAGACCTGCCCGCAAATTGTTGCGCTTTTCCACCCACGAAACTGTGCTTTGCCCCCCTTCATACTTCGAGGAACGGTTTTGTGTCGTCGAGCTCGGCAGGTCCAGCGGACTGCTTTCGTAGTTAGCGCTGTTGTAGTGATAAAACGGAGAAACCGTGAAGACCAGTCCGGGGCTGAACGTGTGCACCCAGGTGACCGCCCCGAAGGAATCGTTCTCGCGGTTGGCATCCTTCAAAGATTGCCCTTGGGTGTCAGGGTCATTGGGATCGAATGGCACTTGGTAAAAATCGCGCCGCACTTGCGCTACAGCGCGCAACTGGTCCCGCGAATTTACGTTGTACATGAGCGACGTAAATCCCCCGACCCCGTTTGCTGCGTCATGGATCACCGCTGACGTCGGCGTCTGCAATCCAAGATTTGTGCGGTTGCCGTTCACACTCGCATAGTACGCAAAACGGTTCGTGTGTCCGCCGAAATTGAGTTGATCATCCGTCTGGTAGAAATTCCCAGCCGTCATCACCAATTCCGCTTCATTGTTCCGCTCGAATCCCGTGCGCGGCACCACGTCGAACACGCCATAGGTTCGGTCCCCAAAGTCCGCGGCATAACTGCCGCGCTGCATTTCCATCACGTCCACGTCGTTCGGATCGATCTGCGGGCCCAAATTGCTGGCGATATTCGTGTTCGGAATCGGAACGCCATCGACCAGCCAGCTCACCTGGTGCCCGCCTCTCACGTGCAGCTGATCGTGAGTGACGTATGCACCGGGCATATAGTCCGTGATCATGGCCATGCTGTTTGTGCGCGCCGCTCCGGGCGTCTCCTGAATCTGCGCGCGGTTGACTAACGTTGTCGGCGTCACCGACTCGGTCTGCCCCGGTGCAGTTTCAGCCGAAACCGTAACTGACTGGCTCTGCGATGCGAGTTGCAATTCGAAATGCAGGATCGGCGCCGTGCCAGACAGAACAGTCACGCTTTGCTGTTCCCCTGCAAAATCCTTGTGAGTCACGGTAATCGAGTAAGTTCCCAGCGGAACGGCATCGAAGTGAAATTCGCCATTCGCGTCAGTATTCGTTTTTTGTGTGTAATCGGATGACTGATCCTTCAGTACGACTTCGCTGCCAGCGATAGGCCGGTGCTGTGGGTCGTGGACAATCCCCCTCACGGTCCCAAACACCGTGGCAAGAGCCGCCGCCGCGAACAGCAAAGAGCCTGCAATTCCCTGCACAAATCTTCGCATAAACTTTTCCTCTCCTCGTGCAACGCTACTCGCGCGGCTGCGAAGCCGCGGCACAGGTGAATGAACCCATCGGGAAGTTAAACGTCCGCTTAGTCAGCAAAACGAGGAAGAAGTTCGAGGCGGCGGAGAGTGCGGTTTGGCGAATCGTGAAATTTCAAAGGCGCTGCCAATTAGTACAGGATGTGAGATTTCGTCAGTCGGAGGCGCAAAATTGACGGCCGGCAACAGGAACGCCCCGGGGATCAGCGCGGGCCGCGCCGGATTCTGGCAGCAGGACATAGAGCATGACATCATGCCGTCCATACCGCCCATCTCATGCCCGCAATCCATCGGCATCGAATTCTGCGATGAATTCCGCTTCTGCTTTTGATGATGATGCGCGGCAATGGGGCAGTATCCGCCCGCGCAGCAGGCCATTTTGTCCATGTTATGCGCGAGCCACGCAGCGCCCGCCATCGGCGCGTAAATCAGCGTCACCGCCAGCAGGCACAGCCACGCGGCGGCGAAACGAACCCGTTCCTGCTTTTTCTGTCTCACGAGGCCACGAACTCAATCATGATACCTCAAATAGACGCTCGCCAGCTTCCTCACGTTAGCTAGCCTCGCTCGGCGCAACTAGACTGCCTTTGCCGCAAGCATCACTAGCTCCCCGTGCACCCACGGAACCCTGCCATCTTGACTTGCCAGTGCCTGCGTCGCAGACTAATTTCATGGCGCATACCTATCTCCTCTTTGATTTCGGCACCGACGAAGAGAAGGCTCAGCTCGCGCGACACAAGCTCGAGGGCTGGAAGCAGGCATTCCGTCTGGACAAAAAGCTCCAATACAAGCTCGAACGCTCAGAGCCTGAGCCAGAAGCCCTCGCCAAATCTGCTCCAAAGGCCGCGGAAGCGCACAAAGCTGAAAAATCTAAATCAAAATCCAAGTCCCAGTCCCAGACCAAGGCCAGCCCAAAGCACAAAGCTGCCGCAGCCGAAGCTGAAGCCTCAGAGGAAGCCCCTACCCCCATTGGCAAAGTGAATCTCCTCGTGCGACTCTATTTTTCCGGCCACGAAAAGCTTACCGAGCAGCGTTGGCTGGATCGTATTCCGTCGGAGGAACCTTTCAAGGAAGCTTCGCCGCGCGTCGTGCACCAGGGCGAACAGCAATTTGATGAACTCGTCGAGCAGTTTGATGCGCTTGGTTAGCTTTTCCAATGTGCAGGCCGTGGGCGGACTTCGGGTATAATACAGTTCCGCTGGGCCCAATTCCCGCTTCGCAATGAGGGCAGATCGAATGGCGTTACAAACGCGCGTGAAACTTGCCAGGCTTGACGCCCCGAAGTTGCATGGCCTCGACCGCGACACTCTCATCCGCCTTTACCGCACCATGTATCTTTCCCGCCGCCTGGATGACCGCGAAATCCAGCTCAAACGCCAAAACAAAATCTTCTTTCAGATTTCTGGCGCCGGCCACGAGGCCGTCACCGCCGCCATGGGGCTTCTTCTTCGTCCTGGCATAGATTGGATCTATTCCTATTATCGCGACCGCGCTCTCTGCCTCATGCTCGGCGTCAAACCCCTCGATATGCTCTTGCAAGCCGTCGGCGCCAAGGATGATCCCAGCTCCGGCGGCCGGCAAATGCCCTCGCACTGGGGCCAGCCCAATCTGAACATCGTCAATAAATCCTCCTGCACCGGCACCCAATTTGTGCAAGCCGTCGGCGCCGCCGAAGCCACTCTATATTACGAAGGCCGCCCGAAAGCTCTCGCGCAAGCGAAACAAGCTCCGCTTGGCGAACATGTCCGCCATGCGTCGGACGAAATTGTCTTTGTCTCCGCCGGCGATGGTGCCACCAGCGAGGGCGAATTCTGGGAATCGCTGAACGCCGCCTGCGCCAAAAAGCTTCCGCTCCTCTATCTCATCGAGGATAACGGCTACGCTATCTCCGTTCCCATCGAAGTGCAAACCGCCGGCGGCAGCATCTCAAAATTGACTCGCGGTTTCCCTGGCCTGCACATTGCCGAATGCGATGGCACGGATCCCCTCGAAAGTTATGCCATCTGCAAAGCCGCCCTTCACTACTGCCGCGAACGCCGCGGTCCCGCGCTCGTTCATGCGCACTGCATCCGCCCGTATTCTCATTCTCTCTCCGACGACGAAAAGCTCTACAAAACTCCCGAAGAACGCGAAGCCGAAGCGCACCGCGATCCCATCTCGAAATTTTCGCTTTTCCTCATTCGCGAAGGCATTCTCGACCAGAAAGAAATGGAAGCGCTCGAGGCCGAAGCCGACGTCGAAATCCGCAATGCCGCCGATGAAGCTCTTGCCGCCGAAGAGCCACCAATCGATTCCATCCGCGTCAATGTTTATTCTCCAGACGTCGATCCCACCTCATCCGCCTTTGAGGCCCAACCGCAGTTTCATGGCGCTCCCAAGACCATGGTGGAAATGGTCGACGCCACGCTTTCCGACGAAATGGCCCGCGACGAGCGCATCCTCGTTTTCGGCGAGGACGTCGCCGACGCCAGCCGCGATGAGCATCTAAAGGAAATCAAGGGCAAAGGCGGGGTCTTCAAGGCTACCGCGGGTCTGCAGCGGAAATACGGCTCCGATCGCGTCTTCAACGCCCCTCTAGCCGAAGCTGCCATCGTCGGCCGCGCCATCGGTATGGCCCAGCGTGGCCTTAAGCCCGTCGCGGAAATTCAATTTTTCGACTATATCTGGCCAGCCATGATGCAGATTCGCGATGAACTCTGCGTCATGCGCTGGCGTTCCAATGGCGTCTTCAAATCGCCCGCTGTTTTGCGCGTCGCCATCGGTGGCTATCTTACCGGCGGCGCCATCTATCATTCCCAAAGCGGCGAATCCATCTTCACCCACTGCCCCGGCCTTCGCGTTGTCATGCCCAGCACGGCCCTCGACGTCGCGGGCCTTCTCCGCACCGCCATCCGTTGCGACGATCCCGTCATGTTCCTCGAGCACAAGCATCTCTATCGGCAGCCCTATAATCGCTCCGAATATCCTGGCCCCGACTTCACCATTCCGTTTGGCAAAGCGCGCCTCGTCACCGAAGGCGCCGACGTCAGCATCATCACCTACGGCGCGCTCGTCCACCGCGCCGAAGTCGCCGCCGCGCAGCTCGGCCGTGAAGGCATTTCCGTCGAGATCGTCGACCTCCGCTCTCTTTCTCCGTACGACTGGGAAGCCATCTCCGCGACGGTTCGCAAAACGCACCGCGTCATCGTCGCTTACGAAGACATGCTGAGCTGGGGCTACGGCGCGGAAATCGCCGCCCGCATCGCCGACGAACTTTTCGACGAGCTCGACGCTCCCGTCAAGCGCGTCGCCGCCATGGACACCTTCTGCGCCTACCAGCCGAAACTCGAAGATGTCATTCTCCCCCAGACCTCCCACATCACCGCCGCCGTCAAAAACCTCCTCGAATACTAACGGGTAGCACAGGCACTCCTGCCTGTGCTTGTTTGCTTTGCTGTTGTGCCGGCTATCTCTATCCCTCCAAAGTTTTTCCTCAGGAAACTTTTTCCCTCTTTTTGGCGTATCCTTATGTAGGAAAGGTCAGAAACACCGCTCGATTGGGGGTACGTCATGACTTGCCCAAACTGCAGTAAAGATATCGCCATCGGTTCCAAGTTTTGCTACAACTGTGGCGCTAAGCAGCCCGAATCCGGCTCGCCTGGCCTCTCTCCTGCCACAGGGGCGTCCAAGCGCCTCATGCGCTCCAGCACCGACAAAAAACTCGGCGGAGTCTGCGCCGGCCTGGCCGATTATTTCGACGCCGATCCCACTGTCATCCGCCTGCTTTGGCTCCTGCTCGTCATCTGCGGCGGCACGGGCGTCCTTGTCTACATCATTCTCTGGATCGTTCTCCCGCTAGCCCCCGGCGGCGTTGTGCCCACTTCCGCGAGTGTCACCACGAGTTAGCTTCGCGGCCCACTAACGCTCTGAAACGCTCTGAGGCGCGTCGTCTGTCTCGCTGTCATTTATGCTCCTGAGGCGATCCACTTGTACGGTAAGCGCTTTATTAGGACCCTGGGGATTGGTTCTCCGCGTACAGGAGTATAGGATGTAGAAGGTAGCAAAAACATGAACCGGCATCTTCTTTTGTCGCTTCTCGTTATCGCGTGTGTTTCACTCGCTGGCGTCGCGCAAACGTCACAAGTGAGGCGACCATCTCACGACAAACAGACACTTTTGACGACAGCTCAGCACGGAGACGTAAGATCGCAGTTCTGGCTCGGCACTGGATATGAGGAAGGCTGGTTTGGCAAGGCCGACTACCGAGAGGCGCTGAAGTGGCTGCGAAGAGCGGCGGTGCACGGCGACCAAGACGCACAGAATAGCTTGGGGCGGATGTATGAGGAGGGCGAAGGCGTGCCCCATAGTGACGTACTAGCCGCCAAATGGTACAGGAAAGCGGCGGAGCACGTTCTCGACGACGGCGGCGCGTATCAGGGGAGAAACAACCTCGGGCTCCTATATTTGGACGGCGGTCGCGGTGTTCCGAGAGACGTTGTTCGAGCATATATGTGGCTCCGCCTAGCGGACGTGGAAGTAAACCTGGCCGCCGCGAAAGCACAAATGACTGCGGCTCAAGTCAAAGAAGCCGAGCGAATGGCAACAGAATGGAAAAGCTCTCATCCGGAGCGGTAAGTCGCGAATAGTCGCGAAACCGGAAAAGTGGGGCTAGTACTTGACTTGGACGGTTAGCGCGTTTGCCAGGACCTTGGCGTCACGACGGCGACGGCGGTCTCGGAAAAAAGGCGTATTCTTAGCTTCATGCGTGCGACAAAAAGGTTTCTATTTGCGTCCGTCCTTGGTTCCGGTCTTGTATCCATTCTTGTTGCGTGCCACAGTGACCGCCTTGAATCGTTCTACGGCTCGCTCGCGGACGTAAGAAATGCCGAGGCAAGTGCCCAAAGCTGGATACCAGACGACCTACTTCCAGCAAGCTCCCGCAGTATTCACGTTGTCGGTGAACTTTCCCCATCGAAGGAGTGGTGTGCATTTGAATTTCTTCCCACTGACTCACAAAATCTTCTAAAGAATCTGAAGAGTCTTGATGCGTTGCCGCCACCAATGAAGGGCGTACGAAGCCCTCGTGTGCCGTGGTGGCCATCAGTGCTCGAAGGAAATCTAGAAGTGGAGAAGATTCACAATGCGGGCTTCCAGTTATTTGTCGTCGAAAGGCCCGCCAACGCCGTCGATACGGGTATTTATCTCTTTGCTCTCGACTTCTCGAAAGGGCGAGGATTTTTCTATTGGACCTACAAGTCCTGATTTGTCACGTTACCTGCAAAGTCCCTTTGGCCAATTCAACTTTACCGGTGACGGCGTTAATCATCCTAGTGCCGCAACGGTTCGCTTCGATGACTTCCTCGAATGCGATCGCAGGATGACTTCGGCGCAGCCGTCAACTCTTTCGGAATCCGTCGCACTTGATGCCAAACTCCGTGAACTCGGAGAACTCCGTGTTAACAGACTCTTCGGCGGTACCCTAATCCGGAGTGCGGGAGCCCTGCTCCCGCTTTTGCGAGTGATGCCGCGGCAAAAGCTCCTACTCTTAGCGAACCACACCTGCGTGAGATTCAGCCAGGTGCCTTCTGGTCGGCGACTCGAGAATACCCGACCGGAATTCGGACACTCCCGACTCTTCGCAAGGCTTGACGCGGCCTGAGCCATGCGCTATTTGCCAGGTTTCGGATTCCGCGGCCCGCGCGACTTCCCGCCGCTTTCAAAGAGCGGATAATCCACCGAGAATAGCCCCGCACCGAAAGCCGCCAGCGCAAAACATCCCGCCGCCACCGCCAGCGGATAAGCGTATTCATGCACAACCAGATAGCTGTGCGGCGGGTAAACCTTCCACATCAAGAAGACCATCTCGATGGCCAGCAGCAGCGCCGCTCCTCGCGTGAATAGCCCCAGCAGCACCAATCCGCCGCCAAAAAGTTCCAGCACGCCGGAAACATACACAAAACTGGCGGGAACACCGTGCTGCACGAAAAGCGTTTGCGTCGTGCTTGTTCCGTGCACGAGCAGAGGATAACCGTGTGCCACGAAGATCACGCCGAAAGCTGCTCGGAGCAATAGCAAAGCAAGCGGCTGCAAGGCATTGAGAGATTTCATCGAGGTCCTTTGAACCGGAATTGGTGAAACGGCTGAACGCAACCGCATTTTAGCAGAAAAGCAAACTGGGCAAGGCGCCCCCCGGAGACAGCCGGGAATCAGGTACAATTCCTAGTGAAGAAAAAGCAGGACGTCTAATTCTGATGCCAACCGGCTACTCGCTCGTCGAAATGGCTACCTTGCCACCCAGCGCCGCTAACAAGGCCCGCGCCGCATGGGTGCTCATCTATCCGATCCATTGGACCGCCGTATGAAGCGCAAACTCCTGATCGCTGTCCCGCTGCTTCTCCTCGTAGTCGTGGCGGCGTGGTATTTCCGCCCAAAGCACGAATCGCTCGGCGAAGCCTACGTAGGCGAACGCACGGCAACTCTATGGAGCAGCGTCGCGCAAGTGCGCGAGCCGCTGGACACCCTCCATTATGGCGACCGCGTCGACGTGGTTGGACGCCGTAACGACAACGTCAAGGTGCGCACTGTAGCCGGCGAATTGGGCTGGGTGGAAGGGCGCTACTTGATTGAGCCCGCGCTTTGGCAGCGCAGCATCAAGCTGCTCAAGCAAGTTACTCCGATGGTCGTGCAGGCCAGCGGCCGCACCAAAGTCCAAACCAATCTTCGCGTCGCCCCCGGACGCACGCAGGCGCGTCTTTATCAGTTTGGCCGGGGCGTCCCCGTCGAAGTGGTTGGCCGCGCTGTCGCCGATTGGGTTCAGGTGTCCGATGAGCGCGATTCCGGAAGCGAGCCGCCCGAAACAAAGAAAGAAGATTGGTTTCTCGTCCGTGCTTTGGCCACGCGCCCTCCGGGAGAATCCAATTCCAACGCCTCGGAAATGGCCACGACGCGGCCCGGCGATCAGACCGTACCCATCGCTGGCTGGGTCATCGCGCGCTTCGTCGAACTCGATTTGCCCGATCCGATTCGCGACGAGACTACCTCCACGAACATTCGCCCAATCGCCTGGTTCGAGCTGAACCGCGTCAGCGATCCTGCCTCAGGCGACAAGCCTCAATATCTCGTCGCAGGCGCGCGCGGCCCCGAAGGTCAGCCTTGCGATTTCACGACGCTTCGCGTCTATACCTGGAACGTGCGCAAGGAGCGCTACGAAACCGCTTTCATCGAAAACGACTTGTGCGGCCAGTTGCCGGTAACGGTGGGAAAAGACCCGAAAGGCCAGCCCGAATTTCGCTTCCACGAAATGGACAATCCGCAGGAACGCGTTTATCGTCTGATGCAGACGGTCGTCCGCCGCATCCGCCAACCGGGCGAGGAACCCAGAAAATCCGCCCGCGCGACCCGGACCGCTGCAAAGTAAACAATCCTTCAGCCGTAGCTAGCGCGAGCAGGGAAATCAGCGGTAGGTGATCACATCTCCCGGCATGAGGATCAATCCGAGAATTCCCCGATTGTCCCCATCGACATTGACCGACACCAGGCGTTTCTCATAAAGCCGTTTGATTTGCACGGACTGCGAAGCATCATAACCGCTCGTTTCTCGTACAACCTCGCTAACCTGTGCGCCCAGGCGCACAAATACCTCTTGTCCATTCACCTTTACGCGGATCTCCGCGTTAACTCCCGTCAGCATGGGAAACAACATGCACGCTGCCTCGGCCGAGGCAACGCCTTCGCAACTAGGTTCCGCTTCCGTGTCGAGCTGATGCGTAGCTTCATCTAGGTTCTTCCGGTGCTGAGAGCTCAAAATGACCGCCACTGTGACGGGCTCCTTCGAAGAAAGACTTTTTTTGAGAAACAGCCGATAGTAAGCGAAGGAGTTCGGGAACGGCGATGCAATATGTCTCGCGGATCCGTGCGCAGATAGGCCATCCTGCGAAGAATCCACAGCGGCCTGGGCGATGTGCACCTGCCCGTTCCGCTTATCGGGCACAATCTTGTAATAAACGGTCTCGACGCCTGTTATTTCCTTTGCCCGCGCGTGATCGCCACTTGGATAAACCGGATAAACCACGCGCAGACGAAAGTCCGCCGTCAAGTCGATGAATTGATTGAGGTCGAAAGCTCCGAAGCGCAGCACGTACCCAAGAAATGGCTGCAGGGGAAGCTTTTCTGCAATCTTGGCCGCCAGTGCCTGCCCTTCGCCCCTGTGCAGGCAGCCATTCTCCTCGAGAGCGATCAAATCGCCGCGAAATCCGCTAAGAAATTGCACCGGATCGAGCGCAATTGGTTGCTCATGCAGGCTGCCCCGAGGATCGAGAACAACCGGTGGTTCCTTAACGCCGCTTTGGCCATAGCCGAGCAAGCTCGAATCGGATTTGGCTCGGATGTAAGCCGTGCTGCCACGCCACTGAATTCCAATCGGTCCGCGTTCGACGTCACAACCTTGCCCCAGAAAGGGCCCCTTACGCACATTCCGTAGCTGTATTTCCAACGTGCCGCTTGCAGGAAACTTGGCATCGGGCGGGAGCAAAATCTCTACATGATTCCGGTGACTGAGCATGTAGCCATGAACGCCCGGACTGCACCCCGCAACGAAAATCGCACAAGCCCCAAAGAAAATCGCCGCGCCAAGACTGTTCGCTGCCATTTTGCGATAATATCACGCGCGTCCTAGCTAGCTTGATTTGCTCGCTTTGAATTGTTTCAAGCACTCGTATCCAACTTGGCGAGAGGAAAAGTTCCAGATGACGCTGCATATCAGCGAAGACGAAGTGCGAGCTGTGCTTACCATGCCGATGGCCATCGAGGCTGTCGAGGAAATTTCCCGAAAGCAGGCCACCGGAGAAGTCGTCGTTCATCCCAGGCGGCGTTTTGAATTGCCCGGTGGAGGATTTTTCCACTACATGGCCGCAGCGGATTTCTCCGCCGGATTTATCGCCATGAAGCAATACACCTTTGTTCGTGGGTCGCTCAAATTTCTTGTGCCACTCTACGAAATGAAATCGGGCGATCTCCTCGCGCTGATTGAGGCGGATTACATGGGCCAGTTGCGCACGGGCGCGGCGAGCGGCGTGGCCACAAAATACCTCGCGCGCCAAAACAGCGACGTCGTCGCCATTATTGGCACGGGCGGCCAGGCTCGCACGCAGCTCGAAGCCATTACGCTGGTACGAAAGCTGGATTCAGTGCGGGTCTACGGCCGCGATGCGGCGAAGCGCGAAAGGTTTGCGAAAGAGATGAGCACGCATTTGGGCATCTCCGTGCAAGCGGCAAACTCGTCGAGCGAAGCCGTTCGTGGCGCGGATATTCTCTGCACCGCTACGACCGCCTCGAATCCCGTGATGAGCGGCGCGGACCTCTCGCCCGGCGTGCACATGAACGCCATCGGCGCGAATCACGCCCACAAACGCGAGCTTGATGATGACGCCGTGAAGAGCTCCGACGTCATTGTCGTCGATTCCATCGAGCAATCGCGCCAGGAAGCCGGCGACCTCATCCTCGCGTTTCAAGGCGACGAGATCTGCTGGACCGGTGTCAAAAAACTTTCCGATGTCGTCGCCGGAAAAACTTCCGGCCGCACCAGCGATTCGGAAGTCACGCTGTTCAAATCAAACGGGATTGCTTCGTGGGATTTGGCGGCCGCTATCAAAGTGTATGCGCTGGCGAAAGCGAAAGGATTGGGACGGGAGCTGCCTCTGTGGGCGGATGCGATGGTGGCGAAACCACGCTAGCTATTTCGCTGCTTCTCTGAGCTTGCGCCGCAAGGCCTCGTGGAGCCGCGTGCGCACATCGACGGGTAATTCAATCGGTTCACAATCGCAAAAGATTTCGACGGTCTTTTTCGTCTGGTCGACGACTAAACGGCAATCTTCGCAATCGGTGAGATGACTCTCCAGTTCCCGCTTCATCGCCGAGTCCAGTTCGCCGTCGATGAAATTGGAAAGTTCGTGTATGACGCCGTCGCAATTCAATGTGTCCTGCCTTGTTGAAAGTAGCGATTCAATTTTTCTCGGAGTTTTAACCGCGCGCGCAGCAGCCGCGATTTCACGGCCGGCACGGATATCCCTACAGCCGCAGCCGTTTCTTCGGTCGAGAGTTCTTCTATGTCGCGCAGGACAAACACCGTTCGATACTCCGGTTCGAGCTCCTGCATCACGCCAGACAAAATATCGCGCATCTCGGTTTGTGCAAACCGCTGTTCCGGGCTTGGACCCCAATCTTTCAACTCGTGGGGGAACTCATCCTCTTCGCCCGCGATGGGTTCATCGAGCGAGAACTGATTGGGCCGCCGCTTCCGCAAGCGCATCAAAGCTTCGTTGGCTGCTATGCGCACAAGCCATGTGTAAAAGCGAGAATCGCCCTGAAAAGTTTTCAAGTGGGAATAGGATTTTAGAAATGCGTCCTGCATCGCATCCTCGGCATCCTCGCGGTTGCCGGTGATGTTCATGGTTAGCCGGAAGATTTTGCGCTCGTAGCGGCTAACCAGCTCCTCGAAGGCAGTCAAATCCCCAGCTTTGGCAGCAGCGACGAGCAGGTGCTCATCCTCGCGGGCAATCGTCGAAGGAAGCCGGTGTGGGTTCGGTGTGCTCAAAAGAATCCAAGGGCTGACCATCAGCCCCGCTCCAAGTGTCTCCGTTCTTAAGTTAGCACAAAGCACGGCCGCACACGCCTCATTCCCCTATTTCGATGAGCCAGGGTGGGCTCAGGATTCAGAATTATCGATCGAGTTGCGCCGCCCGGCCAGATCCTGGCATGGCGCTTGACAGCCGGGTTCAGCCTGTCTAGAGTTTTTGTCGAGCGTTCCCCTGAAGAACCATGGGCTATCGAGATCCTCGGATTTTCCCCCCGTTTCCATCTTCACGGCATCTCGGAAGTGCCGCTACTTCCCGGCCGTCATTGTGCTCTGGATCACTGTCTGACTCGTTGAAGATCGGGTATTTTTCTGCTGGCCGGCTTGTTTCAGAGCCAACGCGGGATACCTTGACCGTTCGGACCCTGCGAACCGAATCGCTGGCGCTTGGTGGCGAAAGTAGGCAACACTAGGTACATGCGAACACTCCCCGACCATTTGCGGAAAGGAATGAAATTGGTGATCGTCGGATGTAATCCGAGCGAGTCCTCGGTGCGCGTCGGACACTACTACGCGGGACGCAGCAACCAGTTCTGGCCGGTCCTTTTTGAAGGCGGCGTCGTACCGGAGCCGTTCGACTATCACGACGACAAGCGCGTGATCGAATTCGGAATCGGGCTCACCGACCTCGTCAAACGCCCGACCAAGGGTGTGGAAGAGCTGACCCGGGAAGATTTCGCCGAAGGCCGCATCGTGCTTTCGCAAAAGCTGGAAGAGTTCGCGCCCCACGTGGTTGCATTCAACGGGAAAATCGTCTACGAACAATTTTCACAGCGCAAGTGCAAGTTCGGCCTGCAAAAAGAGACGCTTTATGGCGCGCGCGTGTACGTGCTGCCATCCACGAGCGGACAGAACGCTCAAGGAAAAGGCGAAAAGTTAAAGCATTTCCGCAAGCTGGCCCAGCTCGTGGCGCGCATCGAAAAAGAACGCGACACCAAAGGACATGACAACTCGGGACGCTAGTACGGAGAAATTTTATGAGTGACGCAGCCAAAGCGATTCCTGGCGGCCCGGTTCTTCTGGAAAGCAAGCACGGTGGCATCGCGACCCTCCTGCTGAATCGTCCCGACAAATTGAATGCGTTGAACAGCGAGCTTTCCACCGCGCTGAACGATGCGCTTGCGCGGATTGCCGATGACGATTCCGTTCGCGTGGTGGTGTTGAGCGGTGCAGGCAGGGCATTTTGCGCGGGCGGCGACCTCGCCGCGATTGGCCGCGGACGCGAGCGCAACGAAACCGCCGAGCTGGAGCCGATTCTGCGGGCGGGGATGCAAGCCGTGCTGAAAATGAGGCTGATGCCGCAACCGGTAATCGCGGGGGTGAATGGCGCGGCTGCAGGGGCCGGGATGAATATTGCGCTCGCCGCAGACATCCGCATTGCGGCGGATGCGGCCACGTTCGGAGAGAATTTCTCGCGCGTAGGACTTTTTCCGGATTATGGAGGAACGTACTTTCTTCCAGAACTTGTCGGTCCATCGCTGGCTGCCGAAATGTTCTACACAGGCGAAATGATTGATGCGCAGACGGCGCTGCGGCTGGGAATCGTCAGCCGAGTCGTGGCTGCGGCGCAGATGGAAGCGGAAGTGAAGTCGCTGGCCCAAAAGATTGCCCAAGGGCCTCCGATCGCAATCCGAGCGGTCAAGAGAGTTTTGTTTGGAAGCCAGAGGGAAGCGTTGGTGAAGGCACTCGATCATGAAGTCGAGGTGCAGATGAAGTGTTTTCATTCGGAAGATTGCAGCGAAGGAATTCGCGCGTTTTTTGAAAAACGTACGCCCAAGTTTCAGGGGAAGTAGCTATTCGCTTTACGACGCTTGGCAGGATCAAATAATCCAGATGGATGATTTACAGATTACTGCGAAAGAAGTAAGCGAGCGCATCGGACGCGGCGAAAAGCTGCTGCTGGTCGATGTGCGCGAGATGTGGGAGTACGAGCTTTGCCGGATACCGGGAGCCAAGCTGATTCCGCTGGGCAAGATACCCGCCAACTTGAATTCACTGATGGATGCAGGCGATGTGATTTGCTACTGCCATCACGGAATGAGAAGCCTGGATGCGGCGGCGTGGCTGCGGAAGCAGGGCGTGGACGGCGCAAGGTCGATGGCAGGTGGAATCGAGCGCTGGTCGGCAGAGATCGATCCGAGCGTGCCGCGCTATTAAGAATGGAAATAAAGACGATTGCCATCGTAGGCGCGACGGACTTGGGCCGGAGAATCGCGCATGCCTCCGCGATTGCCGGATACCGCACCATTCTGGAGGATATTTCGCCTGTGGCGCTCGAGCGGGGAATCAGACGGATTGCGCAGATGCTTGGCGAGGACCTTGCACTCGGAAAGATCAACGCAGGCGCTCGCGATGTGGCGCTGGCGAGTCTCGGCACGGCGAACACCGCCGAAGATGCGTCGCGAGAGGCCGATTTGATTATCGAAGCTGTTTCCGACGAGTTGGAGATGAAGCTTGAACTGTTCACGATATTCGATAAGTTCGCCAAGCCCGGAGCCATTTTCGCAAGCACAACCACTTCGCTTTCCATCACGGACATCGCAGGTGTGACGTTTTGTCCGGAGCGATGCGTTGGCATCCATTTTCTTGCTGATGAGCCGTGCGCGAATCGACTTGAGCTGGTTAGAGGGCGCGAGACTTCCGAAGCTACTTTCACGGCGTGCCGGGAAGTGGGCCTCCGCATGGGCAAGGAAGTTGTGATCGTACCCGATATTCAGGAATTCGCGACTGGCTGGCCGAAGTGCCATGTGAAGTATCCCGAAGACTCGGCGACGGAATCCTAGGCAGGCTGACTCTAAAGAAGAACATGAGCAAATCACTCCCCTCACTTGCCGAGAAGATCGTAATCCAGGTGGGCGACCTCACGGAGATGGACACGGACGCGATCGTCAACGCCGCGAACAATGACTTGCAGCTTGGTGGAGGTGTTGCAGGAGCGATCCGGCGCAAGGGTGGCCCGGAAATTCAGCGCGAGTGCGATGAGATCGGAAGCATTCCGCTCGGGTACGCGGCGATTACAGGCGGCGGCAAACTGAAAGCCAGGCACGTGATCCACGCGGCGAGCATGCAGCTTGGCGGAAAGACCTCCGCAGCGACATTGCGGCATTCCGTGGAGTATTGCCTGCGCATCGCTTCCGAACACGGGCTCAAGACGATTGCGTTTCCGGCTGTCGGCACCGGAATCGCCAGATTTCCGATGGAAGAGTGCGCGGCCATCATGCTGGAAGAAGCGGCGAGGCACATGAAGGTCGAGACTTCCATTGAGCGGATTTATTTCGTGCTGTTCGACGAGAGCGCGCGCGAAGTGTTCGAGCGGGCGTGGAAGAGGTTGCAGTAGGCGGCCACGACTGAATCCGCGAGAGTAAGCAAGAGATGAAGGGAACTTCCGCGAAAGGAGTCTAGCCGACGGGTACCCCCCTAGGTTTTTGTGTAAGTGTTCATTCTAAAGGTAGATAAAGTTGTTTGTTTTGTATCAGTTTTATAAGTGTTGATTGTAAAGGACTTATTGGGTAGTAGATGCTGGATCGTGGAAAGCCAGAATCGACGAAGGCCGGTTCGTGACTAGAGTTGGCAACCGGGCTAATTGGGGGCCGAGTTGGAACCGGTTTTAGGCACGGGTGGCGCGATTGGGGAGGGTTGAGGTGCAGGCTCGGTGGAAGTGGGTTCAGGAGGTGCTTTAGGAAGAGGGGGGCACTGGCGGTTGCCGGATTGCCTGAGATTGTGTCCGACGGTGCGCGCCCAGGAAGAGGAACCGAAGCCGGTAATGTATTCGTTTTGGGCGAGATGGAGGATCTGGGCGAGGGTTTGGCCGAGATAGGCGAAGGTAGCGGTGGTTTTGGGTTTGATCCCGCCCTGGGCGACGGCAGCGAAGAGCCGCCCGAGAGCGAAGGTGAGGTCTCCGGCGGAGACATAGTCGCCGGAGAGGAAAAAGGCGATGTCCTGTCCGGCTTTTTCGCCAGCGAGAGCTTGCGCTTCTTTGCGAGCGTGGAAGGCGCAGAGATAGGGGTGGCCATCGCTGCGCGGAGCGCGGCAGCGGCGGCCATCGGAGAATGTGAAAGTACACGAGGACGCGCGATCCTGTGAGCGATTGGTGGACATAGAAGTCTCCAGAAAGAAAGATCTGAGTTGTAGGGAGAACCTCGCGGAAGCGAGGCAGACTGCTGAACGAAAAAAGAATATCAGACCGATGATTGCCGTGTCAATAAATGTTGTTCCGGCTGGTTCACCAATTGCTTCTGTCTAGTAACCATAGTTGATACCCGAGTTGGGCAGCTCGCCGAATCTGGAGCAAGCTGGGTCAATGAGCGCTGGACTCCAATGTCCGGTAAGACTTATCAATTGACCGTCATCTCTGGCGTGCCAAAACAATTATCTAAATACGCCGGTATCAATGAGCAACGCACCGTCGAGAAATATGACCAGCAGCGGCAGAACAAGCACAATCTCCCAGTCGTGGACGTTGAAGATATCCGAGGGGCCGCCACCAAGTACAAC
>Ga0335085_10007172_pt1 | contig 17405 bp, 12 predicted proteins | sample Lox_Sample_45_FD_206712 | JGI IMG/M metagenome (GOLD analysis project Ga0335085, IMG submission 206712) | Soil microbial communities from Loxahatchee National Wildlife Refuge, Florida, United States - Lox_Sample_4.5 | ecosystem: Environmental > Terrestrial > Soil > Wetlands | place: USA...
AGAGATCCTGGAGATCGACACCCCGAACGCCGCCGTGACGATCCGGGGCCCCGGGCTCTACACGGTCCGCGTCGACGAGGACGGGAACACCCGGGTCGACGTCTCCGAGGGGTTCGCCGTCGTGGCCGTCGGCCGTGACGCGGCCGAGCTGCACGGTGGCGAGGCTCTTCGCGTCCGGGGCCTGGAGACGCCGGTCTACGAGCTCGAGGCGCTCGGTCCCCCCGATGCGTGGGACCGCTGGGTCGACGAGCGGACGAGGCCCGGAGAGGTCGTCGTCGCCTCCCGGTACGTGGGGGGCGGCATCGCCGGTATCGAGGAGCTGGATTCTCACGGGCGCTGGGAGCGGATCCCGGAGTACGGGTGGGCCTGGACGCCTCGCGCGGTCTTCACCGGCTGGGCGCCGTACCGCGACGGGCGCTGGATCTGGCAGGACCCGTGGGGCTGGACCTGGGTCTCTCGCGAGCCGTGGGGCTGGGCGCCCTATCACTACGGAAGCTGGGTCTTCGCTTCCAGCCGCTGGTACTGGATCCCGGTCGGCCCGGGAGTCCGCGCCGTCCGGTACGCGCCCGCGCGCGTCGTCTTCGTCGGCGCCGGACCGGGCGGCGCCGTCGTTCAGACGGGCTCTCTGTCGTACGTCGGCTGGTTCCCCGTCCACCCGCGCGATCTCTTCATCCCGTGGTGGGGCCCTCCGGCGGCCGTCTCCGTCCGAAACGTCCCGTACGTGAATCGCTCGTACGTCACGGTCGTCCCGCGTGAGACGTTCGTCGGCGGCGTCACGGTCCGCGAGGCGCATGTCCGCGACGCCCGCGTGATCCGGGAGATCTCGGCGGCTCCCGTCTATCACGGCCCGATCCCCCTCGTCCCGACCGTCGCGTCGGTCCGGTTCGCCACGCCGGCGGTTCACCACGAACTCTCCCGTCCCCCGGAGAAGTACCTCGACCGGCACGTGACGACCAGCCTTCCGCCGCCGCCGCCTCCTCCCCCCTTCGCCACGAAGCTCGGCGTGATCCAGGAGAACCAGGGACGCCCCTACCACCGCCCCGAGACGGAGCGGCTGGCGCCCGATCGTCCGCACGAGACCCGCGCGCTCACGGCCGCCCCGCACCCGGAGATCCGCGACAGCGCCCGCACCCCGACCGGAGGCCTCCACGAGGCGCGGCCCCCCGTCAAGACGCCGTCGCATCTCCCCGAGACCGTGGCGAAACCGCCGACTCCGGCGGCGAAATCCCGGTCCGCCGTCGAGCCCCCTTCGGATCTCCAGAAGGGGCCGCCCGAAAAGACCCACGCGTCGCCGAAAGGCGCGCCGAAGACGCAGAAGGCGCCCGTCGTCGACAAGCCCAAGACGTCGGCCACGCCCAAGCCGGAGCCGACGAAGAAGGTGCCGGCGGAAAGGAAGCACCCGCCCGAGAAGTCCGTCTCGTAACGAGCCGGGCTATTTCGTCTTCCAGCTCCCCTTCCAGCTGTTGCCCATCCGTCCGTCCTTCCACTGGAAGCTCGGCTCGTAAGTGCCGCCCCCCTCGACGTTCGCCCACTTGCCCGTTCCGCCCAGGAAGCCCCAGCGGCCTCCGTTCTTCTCGTCGGCGCGCCACCAGTAGAACGCCACGTCACCCTGCGCGTCGACGGAGTCGCAGGTGCCGGCGGATCGAACGGGCTTCCCGTCCTTGCCGTCGACCGTCGTGCCCGAGCAGGTCATGCTCGCCATCCGGAGCGGGTTCGACGGATCGTCCGCCGTGATGAAGCCGGGAAAGAAGACGCGACTCACCTTGGACCCGTCCGCCAGCGTGAAGCTCTCGACGACCTTCGGAACGAACATGTTGGTGCCGGAGGCCTTGACCTCCTGGGCCGACAGGGGCGAGGCCACCAGCGCAAGCCCCGCGCACACGAACCCCAGGGAAAACCATCTCCGCGTCAGCATGAATTCCTCCTGAGACTCAATATACTTCAGTCTCCAGGACGGCCGTGCGACGACGGGCCCGGAGGCTAGGCGGATGGGACCGATATTCCTTCTGATCGGGGCGGCGCTCTCGGCCGAGCCTGGAAACACCGGAGCGTTCGGAGCTCCCGTCGGGAGTGCCCCGCCGGGTTACCGGGTCGAATGGATCTGCGACATCACGCGAAAATGGACCGGGTCGGAAGCCTCCGGGTCGCTGACGCCAAGGGCCCGCTGGGTGCGGATCCACGTCTGGTATCCCGCCACGCCGGGCACGGGCGCGACGATGACGTTGCGCGATTACTTCGATTCCCCTGCGCCGCCTGGCGTCCCCGCCGATCTCGCGGCGGCCATCCGCTCGAACGATCTCGGCACTCCGTCGTACAGCTTTCGCGGGATCTACCGCGGCGACGAAGCCGCCTTCTCCCGGGCGCTCGAGACGCGGATGGCCGCGCGGAACGGAGCCGAGCCGGCGCGCGGTACGTTCCCGGTCGTCGTCTACGCGACCGGGCAGAACGACTTCACGCAGGACGCCGTCCTCCTCGGCGAGTTCCTCGCATCGTGCGGCTACGTCGTCGTCACCGTGCCCCATCTCGGCACCGGCCCACGGCGGGCGCTCCTCTTCGTGCACGACCCGCTCAGCTACGAGACGCAGCTTCGCGACCTCGAGGTCGCGCTGCAGACGGCGCTGCAGCTCCCGTTCGCCGACGGCGCGCGCGTCGCTGCGGTGGGACACAGCTACGGGGGGATCTACGCGCTCCTCCTCGCGATGCGCGGTCCCCTCGTCCGCGGCGTGGTCGGGCTCGATCCGACGTACGTCGCCAGGCGCGCGCCGTACGAGCTCGACCTGAGGAAGCTTCCTTACTTCGACCCGGACCTGCGACTCCCGATCGTCACGCTCCGCCGGGGTTCGGGCGACGTCGACCGGACGCTGATCGACGGCTTCCACCGGTCCGATCGGCTGGAGATCGTTTTCCCCGGGCTTCTTCACGGCGATTTCACGACGGTCGCATTCCTTCGCCGTGACCTGCCGGACGCTCTCCAGATCCGCGAGGAGCTCGAGGTCCGATCGCCGGAGAGAGCGGCCGCCGGGGCGTCTTCCGTCTTCCGTCAGGTCGAGGCGTCACTGGCGCGAATCCTCTCCGACCAGCCGATCGAGGGCGGGCTCGCGCCGGAGGATGCGACGAAGAGAAGCGTACGTTTCACCGCCGCGTGCCGGGTCCCGACCTCGGAGGAGCTGTACTGGATCCTGGTCAGGAAGGGGCTCGACGCGGCCCGGGCGACAGCGGCGAGCGCGCGGTCCACTTGTCCTGGCGTTCCGGTCTTCGAGGAGGCGAGGTGCCTCACGATCGCGCGTGAGCTCGGCTACGCGGGGAAGGAGTCCGAGTCGCTCGACATGTTCCGCCTCGTGGCGACGCTCTTCCCGGAATCGTCGTCCGCACAGCTCGCCGCCGCGGAGGCTCTCTCGGAAGCCGGCAAGTCGGACGAGGCGCGAAAGCGCTTCGAGGACGCGCTCCGTCTCGACCCGGGGAACAGGAAGGCGGCTGAGGGATTGAACAAGCTGCGCGGGTAGACGTCTCTCCGCGAGCCGTGCGGCCGAGAGGCGCACACAGGAAACGGGCCCGGGAAGCCCGCAGAAGACCCGCGCCGGGTGGCGGAGCCGTTACCGGGGAGGCTGGGTCGGCTGGGGCATCATCGGCGTGTCGCCCGGCTTGGAGACCGTCGCGTTCCCGGGCGCGTACGCGTCCGAAGCTCCCGGGGTCCCGTAGTACGTCCAGTTGCCCTGGCCCGAACTCCCCGCGGAAGCCGGTGAGGAGGGCTGGCCGGGCGCCGGGGCATCCGCCGTCTGCTTGAAGCCTGCATGGGTCGTCTCGGTCTCGAGGACGACGACGCCCAGCTCCAGCATCTCGGCCTTGAACGCCGGAAACCCCGTCAGGCGGGAGATGTTCTTGACGTCCCCCACGTTCACGCTGAGGAGCGTTCCCTGCCTCCAGGTCGTGAAGACGTAGATCCTCTCCCCCTTCTTCACGGGCTCCTCGCGGGCGAGGACGCTGCCGCTCGGAGCGAGCTCGACCTGGTAAACGACCTCCTTGGTGTAATCCGTCGACCACCGCGAGACGGACTTGACCTTCGACTTGGGTACCCGCTCGAGCGCCTTGTCCGGAAGGCTGCGGAAGACCCAGAAGTCTCCCTCCAGCACCGGCTCGTTCATCGCGAACCCGAAGCCGGCGGGGACGAGCTCCACGCGATAGATGGTGTACGGCGGCTCCGGAACCTTCGCCTGCTGGTCCCCGGATGCCGGGGCCTGGGACGGCTGGGCTGGCTGGGACGCCTGGGCTGGCTGCGACGGCTGGGGTTGCTGCGCGTGCAGGGCGGCCGCGAGAACCACCGCACCCGCCGCTGCGCAAAGAGGAAAGCGCATGATCGGCCTCCTTCCTTCAGCGTACCACCCGGCCGCAGCGCCGGCGAGGATGACGCGGGGCCGGATCCTGATCGTCGACGCGGATGCCGCGATCCGCGAGAACCTGCAGAACATGCTCCAGATCGACGGGTACGAGGCGACGGAGGCGGCCTCCTGCCGCGTCGCCATCCAGTCCTTCGACGCGTCGAGACCGGACGCTCTCGTCGTCGCCGCGCGACTGCCGGACGGGACCGCGCTCGACCTCCTCGCGCACGTGAAGCGGGCCGACGCGGGCGTCGCCTGCGTCGTTCTCGCCCGGCACGACGAGCTCGACACGGCGGTTCACGCGATCCTGGAAGGGGCGGAGCAGTTTCTGGCCAAGCCCGTGCAGCTGCCGGCCTTCCTTCTCGTCGTCGATCGGGTTCTCGAGAACCAGCGTAATCGCCGCCGCCGCCTTCAGGACGAAGCGCGCGAGGCGCGGGAAGAGATCGATCCCCTTCGCGGCTCGAGCCCGGCGATCCGCCTCCTCCGCGACCGGGCGGAGCGAGTCGCCGACGCGAACGTCCCGGTCCTCATTCACGGAGAGACGGGGACCGGCAAAGGCGTCCTCGCGGCCTGGATTCACCGCCACGGGCCGCGCAGCGAGGAGTGCTTCCTGGACCTGAATTGCGCCGGCCTCTCCCCGGAGTTCCTGGGGAGCGAGCTCTTCGGGCACGAGAAGGGCGCTTTCACCGGCGCGGTCGCCACCAAGCCGGGCCTGCTCGATGTCGCGCACCGCGGGACGCTCTTCCTCGACGAGATCGGGGACGTGCCGCTCTCCGTCCAGCCCAAGCTCCTGAAGGTGCTGGAAGAGAAGAAATTCCGGCGTCTCGGCGACGTCCGCCAGCGCCAGGTCGACATCCGCCTGATCGCCGCCTCGCACGAGAATCTCGAGGCTCTCGTCGAGAGGAAGACGTTCCGCCCCGATCTCTACTTCCGGATCAATACGGTGGTTCTGAAGATTCCGCCGCTTCGGGAACGGCTCGAGGATCTGGGCCCGCTCGCGGAGCTGTTCCTTTCGCAGATCGCCCTCGAGCTGGATCGCCGGCCGATGCGGCTTTCGCCCGCGGCGCTCGAGAAGCTCCGCGCACATGGCTGGCCGGGCAACATCCGCGAGCTGCGCAACGCGCTCGAGCGCGCCGTTCTCCTGTCGCCCGGGCCGGAAGTGGGACCCGAGGAGTTCTCCTTCGGGCCCGCCCCCCAGGCCGGCGCGGCACGGGCGAGCCGGCCCGCCGCCGAGCGCGCGGACCGGACGAGGCCTCTGAAATACAGAGAGTTGCGATTCTCGGGGCGGCGGTACACCCCTGGCTTCGCGCTTGCTCTGGAGGCTCCCGTGACCGCGCGAAAGGAGAGGACAATGAAAACCGAACAGGCACAGACGAAGAAGGGAACGAAAGAGCTTCTGACCGGCGCCGTGATGGCGCTGGTGCTGGTCTCCGGCGCTCTTCTCTCCGTGGAAGGCGCTTCCACGAAGGGTGCGGCCTCTTCCGTCGAGGCCGTAAGGCCCCCGGCCGCCGAGTCAGCCTCCGCCGCGGCGGATTCCATTTCGCCCGGCGAGGCGATCGCGGACCGGGACGTCCTCGACCAGCAGCTCGACTGATCGGTCCCGAGGAGAGAGCTGCACGCTTCGCGACCGGGTTCAAACCGGAGCACGGGGAGCCTCCAAACGGCGGCTACCCCGTTTTCCGGTCCGGTGCGGGCCGCAATTCCCGCTGCGCCCCGACACGTTCTATCCTCCCCGGCGGTGATTTTCCGCCGCCCGCCCCTGAAGAGAGCCCTCCTCACGCCGGCCGTCCTCGCCGGCCTCCTCGTCGGCCTTCCCGGCTGCTCGATGAAAAAGGCCGCGGTGGACACGGTCGGCACGGCCATCCTCGAAGGGGATACGACCTACGCCCGGGACGACGACCCGGAACTCGTCGCCGCCGCGGCTCCGTTCGGGCTGAAGACGGTGGAGGGCCTCCTCGAGACCTCTCCAGAGAACGAGGCGCTTCTCCTCTCGGCCGCGAGCGGGTTCACGGGGTACGCCTACGCGTTCGTCCAGTGCGAGGCCGATTACGTCGAGGCGAAGGACCTGGCCCGCGCCACGGAGCTCCGGGCGCGGGCGAAGAGGCTCTACCGGCGCGCCCGCGCCTACGGCCTCAGAGGCCTGGAGGTTCGGCACCGCGGTTTCCCGGAGCGCCTTCGAACGGACACGGCTTCCGCCCTCGCCGGGATGGAGACGCGGGACGCTCCGTTTCTCTACTGGACCTCGGCCGCGTGGGGATCGGAGATCTCGCTCTCGAAAGGCGAAGCCGAGTTGACGGCCGACCAGGGGCTCGTCGAGGCGCTGGCGCGGCGCGCCCTCGCTCTCGACGAGGCCTTCCGCGCGGGCGCCCTGCACGACTTCTTCATCGCCTGGGAGGGAGGACGGCCGCCGTCCGCCGGCGGCTCCCCCCGCAAGGCGAAAGAGCACCTGGATCGGGCCCTCGTGCTCTCGCGCGGCCAGCGCGCCGCGCCCCTCGTGACTTACGCCGAATCGGTGCTCGTCGCCTCCCAGGACCGCGCCGCGTTCGAGGAAACCCTGAAGCAGGCGCTCGAAATCGACCCGGAACGCGATCCGCGCTTTCGCCTCGAAAATTTCGTCGCCCGGAAGAGGGCGCGCTGGCTGCTGTCACGGACCAGCGAGCTCTTCCTCGAGTGACGCCCCGGAAGGAGACCGGTCCGTTGAACACGATGCCGATTCGAGCCGCGCTGGCTCTCCCCCTCATCCTCCTCGCGAGCCGGCCCGCGGCGGGCGAGCCGGTTCTCGTCAAGATGGCCACGATCGCCCCCGAGGGATCGCAGTACCACCTGATCCTCCGGGAGATGGCCGAAAAGTGGAAGAGCGCCTCGGGCGGCGCGGTGGAGGTCCGGCTCTACCCCGGAAGCGTGGCGGGCGACGACGTCGACGTGATCCGCAAGATGCGCCTCGGAACGCTGAATAGCGCCCTCCTCACGAGCGTCGGCGTGGCGGCCGTCGACAAGTCCGTCTACGCGCTCGAAGTCCCGATGCTCTACCGCTCCTACGAGGAGGTCGACTACGTTCTCGAGAAGATGGCCCCGAAGCTCGAGGCCGCGCTCGAGGCGAAGGGGTTCGTCGTCCTCAACTGGGTCGATGGCGGCTGGGTCCGGTTCTTCACCAAGACGCCCGTGGCCCGCCCGGACGACCTGAAACCCCTGAAACTCTTCGCGTGGGCGGGCGACCCGGAGGCGCTCGAGATCTGGAAAGGGGCGGGCTTCAACCCGGTCCCGCTCCCCACGACCGAGATCTCGACCGCCCTGCAGACGGGGCTCGTCTCGGCCCTGCCGACGCCGCCGCAGGCCGCGGTCCTCCTGCAGTGGTACACGCACGCGAAGAACATGACCGACGTGAAGTGGGCGCTTCTCCTCGGGGCGACGCTCGTGAACAAGGCGACGTGGGAGAAGATCCCGGCGGCGCTGCGCCCGCCGCTCAAGGCCGCCGCGCAAGAGGCGGGAAAGCGCCTGCGGGAGGAGATCCGGCAGGCGGGGGAACGGGACGTTCAGGCGATGCAGAAGCGCGGGCTCAACGTGGTCACGATCGATGCGAAGGGCGAGGCCCTGTGGCGAGCCGCCGCGGAGAGCGCCTACGGCCGGATCCGCGAGAAGATCATCCCCGCCGAGGCATTCGACGAGGCGCAGCGCCTCGTGGCCGACTTCCGCAGGCTCAAGCAGGCCGCGAGAGAGCATTGAAGCCCGGCATCCTCCTCGACCGGGTCGAAGGAGGACTCTTCCTCCTGGCCCTTTCCGTCGCCACCCTCCTGCCGCTCCTCGACGCCGTGGGCCGCCCGCTCGGCGGCCTCCACGTTCCCAGTTCGGCCGAGTGGGTGAGACAGGCGACGCTCTTCATGGCGTTTCTCGGCGCGCTTCTCGCGGCCCGGGCCACGCAGCACCTCACCCTCTCGACGGCCGAACTGCTCGGCAGCGGCCGCGCCCGCCGCCTCGCGGGCCTCTTCTCGAACTCCGTGGCCGCCTCGGTCACCGCCGTTCTGGCCCGCGCCTCCGTGGAGCTCGTCCGGGTCGGCCGCCAGGAGGGAAACGTCCTCCCGGGCGGCGTCCCCGAGTGGATCCTCACGTCGGTGATGCCGCTGGGCCTCGCGCTCCTCGCCCTCCACTTCGCGTGGACGGCCTCCGAGAGGCTCGCCGGCCGGCTCTTCGCGCTGGCGGCGGTCGCGGCGGCCTTCTCTCTCGGGCTCGTCCCCCAGCTCGCGGCCTCCATCGTCGTTCCGCTCGCCCTCGTCATCCTTCTCGCGGCGCTCCTGGGCGCCCCCGTCTTCGTCGCGATGGGCGGGATCGCGCTCCTTCTCTTCTTCCGCGACGGCACGCCGATCTCCGCCGTCCCCGCCGAGATCTACCGCCTCGTCGCCTCGCCCACGCTCCCGGCCATTCCCCTCCTCACCGCGGCGGGTTACGTCCTGGCCGAGGGGAAGGCCTCCGTGCGTCTCGTCCGCTTCTTCCGCGCGCTCTTCGGCTGGACGCCGGGCGGCCTCGCGGTGATGGTGACGGCGGTCTGCGCCCTGTTCACGACCTTCACGGGCGGTTCGGGAGTCACCATCATCGCCCTCGGCGGCCTCGTCTACCCGATCCTCCGGGACGACGGATACCCCGAAGGCTTCTCGCTCGGCCTCGTCACCGCCGCCGGAAGCCTGGGCCTCCTCTTCCCCCCCAGCCTTCCGGTCATCCTCTACTCCGTCGTGGCGCAGGTCCCGGCGGACGCGCTGTATCTCGCCGGGCTCGTGCCCGGCGCGCTCCTCGTCACCCTGACGGCGGCCTGGGGAATCCGGCAGGGGAAGAAGCTGGCGAGGGCCGGCGCCCCGCTTTCGCCATTCTCTCTGCGGGAGGTTGTCCGCGCGGGCTGCGCCGCGAAGTGGGAGCTCCTTCTCCCCGTTCTCGTCGTCGTCCTCTTCGCGAGCGGCGTGACCTCGATGGTCGAGGCCGCCGCGGGGGCCTGCGCGTATGCCGTCGTCGTGAGCTGCTTCGTGCAGCGGGACATTCCGTTCGGCAGGCCGCTCGCGCGGGTCCTCCTCAAGGCGGGCGCGCTCATGGGCGCGGTGCTCCTCCTCCTGAGCGTGGCCATGGGGCTGACCAGCTGGCTCGTGGACGCGCAGGTACCCGCGTTCCTCCTCGACGTCGTGCGGCAGAACCTCCACTCGCCCGTCGTCTTCCTGATCGTCCTCAACGGCGTTCTTCTCGTCCTCGGAAGCGTCCTCGAGATCTACTCGGCGATCGTCATCCTGGCGCCGCTCGTCGCGCCGATGGGAGCCGCCTTCGGAATCGACCCGGTCCACCTCGGGGTCGTCTTCCTGGCCAATCTCGAGCTCGGTTTTCTCTTCCCTCCCGTGGGTCTGAACCTTCTCCTCGCGTCATCGCGCTTCGGCAAACCCCTCACGGCCCTCTACCGGTACGTGCTGCCGTTCCTCCTCATTCGCGGGGTCGGCGTCCTCCTGATCACGTACGTGACCTCCCTGTCGCTCGCCCTCCCGAAGCTCCTCGGAAAGGCGCCCTGAGCCCCCCCGACCCGCTCAGACCTTCCGGATCACGACCCGCAGCCCGCTCTTGAATTCGGGAGGAACCAGCGCGCGGTTCATCGAGAGATCCTGCGGCGGCACCTCCCACGTGTAGCCGCGCGCGAGAAGCACCGCGAACAGCTGCATGAAGACCGTGGAGTAATCGGTGCCCGCGCACTTGTGGCCGCCCAGCACCGAGCCGGCGCCCTGCGGCGCGAACGCATACGGGTGCCGGTTCTGCTCGGCGCGCACCTCGCTGAAGCGGTCGGGGTCGAACTTCTCCGGCTCGGTGAAGATCCGGTTCAGGTTGTGCGCGCCCAGCGCCATCATCACGTTCCAGCCCGCCGGGATGGTCGCGTCGCCGATGCGGATGGGCACCCGGGCCCGGCCGAAGATGACGGGCACGTTGGGGCAGGTGCGCTTCACTTCCATCACCACCTGGCCGAGGTACGGCATCTGCCGCAGCTGGACCGGGGTCACCGGGCCTGCGGGCGCCGCCGTCTTCACTTCGGCCACCAGCTTCTCGCGCACCGCGGGATGCCGGAAGAGCTCGAGGAGCATCGCGCCCAGCTCGGCGAAGACGACGACCCCGGCGAGCACCACGTGGTGCATCTCCTTGGTCACGTCCTCGGGGAGCATGGCCTTGCCGTCGGCGGTGCGCGCCGCCAGCACGCGCGAGAGGCCGTCGTCGAACGCGCCCTCCTGGTGGCGCCGCACCTGTCCGGCGAGCTGCGCGAGGATCCGATCGCGCGCCTTCAGCGCGGCGTGAAACGACATACCGGGCAGATTGAGAGGAAGGCCGGTGAACCCCTTGAACAGCACCTCGTAGTCGGCGACAAGACGGGCCAGCGGGGGCCCGGGCTCCATGCCGAGCACGTTGTCGCAGATTCCCTCGATGGCGAGCCGCTTCAGCTCCGGGAGCAGCGGCCGTTCGCCGCCCGAGGCCCAGCGCGCGAGGGCCGACTCGATGATCCGCTGCAGCGGCGACAGGTAGCCGGCGACCGCCTCGCGGTCGAACGCCGCCATCAGCAGCGCCTTGCGCTGGCGGTGCTCCGCGCCGTCCAGGAGCGGCAGAATTCCGGGCCCGGCGAAGAGCTGCTGCACCGGCGCCGGGAACGAGCCCGCGCGCTGGATCTTGTTCTCGTCGAGCCACGCCTCGCAGACCTCGGGCCCGGAGATGAACGCGGTGGGGTGGCCCAGGATGTGCGAGCGAAAGACGGGGCCGTGCCGCTCGGTACGTGCTCGGATGAACCCGAACATATCGGAGATGAACGGCAGCGTCTCGCCCACGAAGGGCAGACCGCTCGATCCCGGGGGCAGCTTCGCCGGTTCGGCCATAAGCGCTCCTCGTGCGACGCTTCTTATAGCACCCGACGTCGTCGTCTCAACGCGTCGGGGCGACCGTCGCGATCGTCTCCACCAGATGCACGTCCTCCCCGGACAGCTCGAACCGGTCCGACTCGAGGTCCTCGCGCATGTGCGCGGCGTTCGTCGTCCCGGTCAGAGGCAGCATGCCGACCTGCTGCGCGAAACGGAAGACGATCTGCGCGGGGGACCTCCCGACCCGGGCGACGAGGCGGAGAAAGGCGGGATGCTGGAGCTCCTTGCCGTTGGCGGTGAGCAGGGAGAAGCCCTGGTAGACGATGCCCTTCGCGCGGCAGAAGGCACGAACCGCGCGGTCCCACCCGAGACTCGCGAAGCAGCGGTTCTGGACGAAAGCGGGCGGGACGACCGCGTGCGTCCACAGTTCCTCGATCTGGTCCAGGGTGACGTTGCTGATCCCGAGGGATCGGGTCCGTCCGGCGGTCTGCAGCTCCTCCATCGTCCGCCACACGCTCCGGTCATCCGCGGTGAGACCGCGGCGGCTCGAGGGCCCGTGAAGAACGTACGAATCGATCGAATCGACCTGCAAGTGCTCGAGCGAGCTCGCGAAGGACTGGCGCACCTGAGTGGCCGGATCCGCCTTCGGATCGTACGGCAGGCGGTGGTCCTGGCCGCCGGAGGACGTGAACTTGGTCTGAAGGAACACCTCCTCGCGCCGTACGACTCCGCCGGCGATGGCGCCCTTCAACGCGGCACCGACTCCCGCCTCCACGTAGTGGCGCCTCTGGTTCGCCGTGTCGACGCCCCGGAAGCCCGCTTCGAGAGCGAGGCGGGTCAGCCGCTCGGTCTCCTGCTCCTTCCACGCCGTACCGTAGAGGAAGCCGGGGACCCGAAAGCCGGAGACGGTCAGACGCGGTGCCAACACGCCCTCAGTTCCAGTGCTTGAAGTCGGGCGTCCAGTACTCCGCCAGCGTGTGGCGCAGGCCCCGGCAGAGGTAGATCGGGCGGTTCTCCTCGGCCATCCCCCACGGGTGGAAGTGCTCCCCGGCCTTCTCGACCGAGCGGCAGTGATCTTCCACGCCCTGCCGGCCCCACTGCAGCCAGATGAGGTTCTCGGGCTCCGGCTTCGGCGGCCCCCAGAAGTAGTGATTCTGGTGGGCGCAGATCGGCGGCGGCAGGCCGAGCGCGGGCCCGAACAGGTTGAGGGCGCCGGCTTCCCCGTAGTTGCTCGCAAAGATGCCGGTTCGCGCGCGCTCTTCCGGCGGCAGCGACCAGTAGATCCGGGCCACGTCCGCCACCAGCTCCTCCCAGCCGAACTGGTCCCCGAGGCGCTGTTCCAGAGGGCCTTCGTGCCTCACCTCGGTCTTCGGCGGCGCGAGACCGAGCCGCCCCAGGTAGGCGACCAGTCCCTCGGGCGGCAGAATCGGCAGGATCGCGGGAGCCAGGACCGCGCCCGCAGCCAAGGCGTATCCCGCGAGAGCGGCTCTGGGCCACAGTCTGCCCCGGCTCCACTCTCGGCGCGCCAGCCCGCTTTCCACCGCCACGGCCCCGGAGGCAAAGAGCATCGGGTAGATGGGCGCCAGGTAATAGTTCTTCGCCTTGAGGACCATCATCAACGCCAGGAGCACCAGGTACGTCCACCCGAGAACACGCAGCCGTGACCTTCGCCCGAACAGGAAGGAAGCGAGCCCGGCGAGCCAGATCGGGAGCAGGGCGGGGTGAAGAAGAAGGATCTGTTGACCCAGAAACTGCCACGGACCGAGCACGACGTTCTTGCCCGCCCGGCGGACATTCTCGAGGTCCTCGAGTGTGGGATAGCCGTGCCGGACCTGCCAGAGGAGGTTGGGAAGAAAGAGCAGGAGCGCGATTCCTCCGGCCATCCAGATCCAGGGCCTCCGGAGTTCGCGGCGCTCGGGGCTGAGAAGCAGAGCCACGACAAGGGCCCCGCCGAAGAGAAGCGTCGAATGTTTGTTCTCGAGCCCGAGCCCGGCCAGGACTCCGAACCAGACCCAGAGCCGGGAGTCGCCGGTCCGAACGATGCGGGTCAGGAAGAAGACGCACCCCATCCAGAACAGAGCCTCGAAACCATTCATCGTGAGAATGCTGTCCTCGCCGAGGTAGATGGGCGCCGAGAGCACGCAGAGGCCGGCGAGCCCCTGCGAGAAGCGTCCACCTCCGAACTCCCGCGCCAGGCGCATCGTCAGGACCACGCGCGCGGCCCCGGCCAGCGCCGCCAGCGTCCGCAGGACCGGCAGGGACCCGCCGAGGAAAAGGGCTACCTTCGCGTAGAGAGCGATCAGGGGCGCGCAGTCCACGTAGCCCCAGTCGAGATGTCGGCCGCAGTCGAGGAAGTAGAGCTCGTCCCGGAAGTAGCCATACCGGCCTGCCGTCAGGAGGTGGACGGCAAGCTTCGCCCCGACCAGCAGGGCGACCAGCCGAAGGTCGAGTGCCCCGATCGGCCACCGTTCCCCCGCCCGCGCCGTCCCCGCCGAGTCCCGCTCCATGAGTACCGGAATTAGGCCACACCAGGGCCGGAGGTTTCCCCGGTGACTCGGCCCTTCCGGGAAACTTCCAGGGCGCCGTCGACCGCTCTCATCTGCTCTCGACCCGGAAGGCCTGGCGGGAATGGTGCATTTACATCAGGCGCCTCGCCCCGGGGCGGACGTTCTCCAATAAAGAAGGCACCGCCACTGTCGGCCAGCTCTTGCGGACCCCGAAACCCGGCGTCGGCCTCGAATACGGCAGTAGGATCCTAACCGCTGATGGATCGTAGATAGGAATCACTTGTGAAAGTCGAAGGTGTCGAGGTCGCCCGCCGACTCGAGCAGTTCAAGCGAGCCGCCAAGAAAGCGAGCGTCAAGCTGACGCACCAGCGCCTCGAAATCTTCCGCGAGGTCGCGTCGAGCCTCGAGCACCCGGATGCCGACACGATTTTCCGCGCCGTCCAGCCCCGGATGCCGACCGTGTCGCTCGACACCGTCTACCGGACGCTGAGGATGCTCGACGACCTGGGGCTCATCACGACGCTCGGAACGCGCCGCGAGAGCGTCCGCTTCGACGCCAACCTCGGACACCATCACCACTACGTCTGCATCCGCTGCGGGTTGGCGAGGGACTTCGAGAGCGCCGCGTTCAACGCGCTTCGCATTCCCGCCGCCGCAAAGGCGTTCGGCAGCGTCGTCGCCACGCACGTCGAGGTCCGGGGCGTCTGCGGCAGATGCGCGACGGCCCGTGTCCGGAAACCCGCCCTCCCGAACCTCAACAGGCCAAGTGGCCGGCACAGGAGAAGAACATGAGCGACGAGAAGATGAGCGAAAACGGCAAATGCCCGATGACAGGAACCTCCGGCAGAGCCACGGTCGGCGGAGGCACGTCGAACCGCGACTGGTGGCCCCGGCAGCTGAATCTGGGCATCCTTCACCAGCACGCGCCGGCCGCCAGCCCGATGGGCCCCGATTTCAACTACGCCGAAGAATTCAAGAAGCTCGATCTGGCCGCCCTGAAGAAGGACCTGGTCGCGCTGATGACCGACTCGCAGGAGTGGTGGCCAGCCGACTGGGGCCACTACGGCGGCCTGTTCATCCGCATGGCGTGGCACAGCGCGGGCACCTACCGCACCGGTGACGGACGTGGCGGTGGCGGCACCGGCAACCAGCGCTTCGCGCCGGTCAACAGCTGGCCCGACAACGGCAACCTGGACAAGGCCCGCCGCCTGCTCTGGCCCATCAAGCAGAAATACGGCAACCGGATTTCCTGGGCCGACCTGATGATCCTGGCCGGCAACTGCGCGCTGGAGTCGATGGGCTTCAGGACCTTCGGCTTCGGCGGTGGCCGCGTGGACATCTGGCAGCCGGAAGAGGACATCTACTGGGGCAAGGAAGACACCTGGCTCGGAGACAAACGCTACAGCGGCGAGCGCGACCTGGAGAATCCGCTGGCCGCCGTGCAGATGGGCCTGATCTACGTGAACCCGGAAGGCCCCGGCGGCAAGCCCGACCCCTGGGCCTCGGGCCGGGACGTGCGCGAGACCTTCGCCCGCATGGCCATGAACGACGAAGAAACCGTCGCCCTCGTCGCCGGCGGCCACACGTTCGGCAAGGCACACGGCGCGGGCGACCCGGCGCTGGTGGGGCCGGAACCCGAAGGGGCCCCCATTGAAGAGCAGGGCCTGGGCTGGATCAACCGGTTCGGCACCGGCAAGGGTGTGCACACCACCACCAGCGGTATCGAAGGCGCCTGGAAGCCCAACCCGACGAGATGGGACAACGGCTACTTCGACATGCTGTTCGGCTACGAGTGGGAGCTGGTCAAGAGCCCGGCCGGCGCCTGGCAATGGCTGGCCAAGGACGTCAAGGAAGAGCACATGATTCCGGACGCCCACGACCCATCGAAGAAGCACCGGCCCATGATGACCACCGCCGACCTGTCGCTGCGTTTCGACCCGATCTACGAGCCCATCTCACGCCGCTTCCAGAAGGATCCGCGGGCGTTCGCCGACGCGTTCGCCCGCGCCTGGTTCAAGTTGACCCACCGCGACATGGGGCCCAAGGCCCGATACCTCGGCCCCGAAGTCCCGGCCGAAGACCTGATCTGGCAGGACCCGCTCCCCGCCGTCGTTCACCCCCTGATCGATTCCAGGGACATCGCCGACCTCAAGGCCAAGGTCCTGGCCTCGGGCCTGTCGGTGGCGGAACTGGTCTCCACCGCCTGGGCCTCGGCCTCCACCTTCCGTGGTTCGGACATGCGCGGCGGTGCCAACGGCGCGCGGATTCGCCTGGCGCCGCAGAAGGACTGGGAAGCCAACCAGCCGGCGCAGCTGGCCAAGGTGCTGGGCGTGCTCGAGACCATTCAGCGGGCCTTCAACGGCGCCCGGACGGGCGGCAAGAGAGTCTCCATGGCGGACCTCATTGTGCTGGCCGGCTGCGCTGCCGTCGAAGCGGCGGCCCGGGCTGCCGGGCACGCTCTCGAGGTGCCCTTCACCCCGGGCCGCACCGACGCCTCGCAGGACCAGACCGACGTGGAATCGTTCGCCGTCCTGGAGCCCCAGTCCGACGGTTTCCGCAATTTCCAGAAAAGAGCCTTCACCGTGTCGGCCGAGGAAATGCTGGTGGACAAGGCGCAGCTCCTGGCCCTCAGCGCGCCGGAGATGACGGTGCTCGTCGGCGGCCTGCGCGTGCTGGGCGCCAACGTGGGCCGATCGACGCACGGCGTTTTCACGAAACGGGGCGGAACCCTCACCAACGACTTCTTCGTCAACCTGCTCGACATGGGCACTGTCTGGAAGCCCACGTCCGATGCCCGGGACACGTTCGAAGGGCGCGACCGCAGGACAGGCGCCCTCAGGTGGACCGGCACCCGCGTGGACCTCGTTTTCGGCTCCAACTCGCAGCTGCGCGCCCTGGCCGAGGTCTATGCGCAGGACGATGCGAAGGAGAAGTTCGTGCGCGACTTCGTCGCGGCCTGGAACAAGGTCATGAACCTGGACCGCTTCGACATCTTCTGATCGTGGCATAAACGTCTTCCGGTGCAGGAGGCTCCGTCGACCCGGTCGGCGGGGCCTCCAGACTCCTTGACAGGGCCGGCGCGGCTGTCTACTCTCCATGTGATTGCGACTGAGTCTCAGTATCCTTATTCTCGCCCTCGCGACGACGCCGTCTGACGGGACCGTCGAGCGGCGCCTCGTGGTCATGGGCACGGCGCTGGAGATCTCCGTGACGGCCCCCTCGCGCCGGGAGGCTCTCGAGGCGAGCGAGGCGGCCGTGAGCGAAATCGCGCGTGTCGAATCACTCCTTTCAACCTGGAAGGAGGGCGGTCCCCTCGCCCGTCTGAACACGGCTCCGGCGGGCGCGCCGGTGCGACTTCCGTCCGAGTTGTTCGAGCTCCTGGAAAGCGTGTTCGCTTGGTCGGATCGAACCGCGGGAGTCTTCGAGCCGGCGATCCTGCCTCTCGTCACCGCCTGGGGGCTGCGAACGGGAGGCCGCATTCCACCGGCGGTGGAGCTCGGCCAGGCACTCGAGGCGACCGGTCATCGCCGGTTCCGTCTGGACTCCCCCTCTTCGGCTGCTTCGAAGCTCCAGCCAGGCGCCGGAATCGACGAGGGCGCCTGGGGAAAGGGCTACGCCCTGGATCGGGCGGCGGACGTCCTGCGAGCGCAGGGCGTCTCGTCGGC
>Ga0335085_10007173_pt1 | contig 17405 bp, 15 predicted proteins | sample Lox_Sample_45_FD_206712 | JGI IMG/M metagenome (GOLD analysis project Ga0335085, IMG submission 206712) | Soil microbial communities from Loxahatchee National Wildlife Refuge, Florida, United States - Lox_Sample_4.5 | ecosystem: Environmental > Terrestrial > Soil > Wetlands | place: USA...
GACAGCGGACCTCGTTGCCGGCGCGGAAACCTATAAGAGGGATTGCGTCGTTTGCCACGGCATGCCTGATCAGGATTCGGGAATTGGCGCGGGAATGTTTCCCCCGGCGCCTCAGCTTCTGGCACCGCCGAAGCCTCCTCCGGGATTTGAACCTGGCCGCGGTAGGGAAGGCGAACGCGGTCCGGGACGCCCGGGAGGTCCGGGCAGAGGCGGTCCCAGGCCGAACGGCGACTTCTGGCGCGTCAAGAATGGCATCCGGCTGACCGGCATGCCGAGCTTCGAAAAGGCCCTGAGCGACGACCAGATGTGGCAAGTGATCGCGTTTTTGCAGCGGCGACGCAACTGGCCGCCCGAGGTAAAAGCCGCGATGCAGCCTGAAGTCGCAGCCGCCACCACGCCAGCGTCGAACGCTTTGGCAGCGCCCGCATCAAAAAAGGGAGCGCCACCGAAGCACCAATAGGCAGTCCGCGAGATGGCTTCTCGCTTAGGAGGCCATCTTGAGACTCGTCGTCGGCCTGAACTCCGCGAATTCAGCGGGCTGAAGGATCCCTCTTCGCCCGACGCGAGGATCGGGACTCCTACGCGCTCGCTTTAGGGCAAGCCCATCAATCCGCATCTCGATGTACCGTATCGGGCGAGAACGCCGGCAAGCAAATCGCCACGTATTCGGCCCCGTTCGGCGTTGAATAGCGCACCCATTCTCCCGGGTGCGTGATGACGGCCTGCCCCCGGCCTGAACATCGACTGCTCCGCCCTTGTGCTCCACGCGCAGCATGCCGCTAAGCACGAGCGTATATTCATCGAACTCGGGCGTTTGCCCCGGCTCGACCCATCCCGCTGGGCTCGACATCCGCGCCACGCTGATGGTCTGGGTCTTCGAATTAACGCGCCCGATATGCTCCTGAATAATCTTGGGTTTATTTCCCGCGGCCTCAATCCGCGTTGGCTTAGCAATCAATGTCGGCACAGTCCCTCCATTCTGTTTTGATGTTGCCGTTGAATCTGTAGGGGCCACCGTTACCCGCCCGTATCTGTGCCGGGCCTTTGCCCCACATCCTTACGACTATTTTCCTTCAGCTGCCTGCTCCAGGGCCGCAATATCAAATTTAACCATCTTCATCATGGCCTGCATCACGCGCGCAACCTTTTCCTTATCGGGATCGGCAATCAGCTTAAAAAACGCGGTGGGCACCACTTGCCACGCCACGCCAAACCTGTCTTTCAGCCACCCGCACTGAATTTCCTTGCCGCCTTCGGTGAGTTTGGCCCAGTAGTAGTCGACTTCTTGCTGCGATTCGCAATGAACCACGAAGGAAATCGCTTCGTTGATCTTGAAATTCGGCCCGCCGTTCAACGCGGAAAACGCAATGCCCTCAATCTCGAAGCCAACGACCAGCACCGAACCCTTCGGCCCCGGCCCACCTTCCCCCACTCGCATAGTGTCAGTGATCTTCGAATTCTTGAATACCGATACGTAAAAATTCGCGGCTTCTTCCGCCTGGCCATCAAACCACAAAAACGGTGTGATCTTTTGCATGTCGAATCCTTTCGCCGTATTTAGATTGCGATTCTCGTGTTAGACGATGCGGGGCGCGAATCAGCGCCCGCATCATCGTTTGCCGCTAACAGGCTGCTGCGGCTCAGCCCCGCAGGTGGTGGGTCCCACCAGAGCTTTAAGTGCTTCTTGTCCTCAGGTTCGAGGGGGACTTTGTCGCCACGAAATCCTAGCTCTATTTGCACGTCGAACGAAAGCGCTCGAGATCGACAAGGCGATAAGAATATCTCTGATCGACAGGGCCGCGCTGGTCCTTGGCAGCCTGTGAAGCTTGTGATACACAATAATTGAGAGTGGAAAATTGAAAAAGCGGCAAATGGAAAAATTTGGAATGATCTCATGATGCAGGAAATTGCCGCATGGGCCCTCGAAACCGCCAAGCGCCGCGGCGCCTCCTACGCGGACGCCCGCGTGATGGACATCCGCCATCGCGACATCTCGACAAAAAATGGCGAGGTCGGCACATTGTCCGAATCCGAGTCACTCGGCATCGGTGTCCGCGTGATCGCCAATGGCTCCTGGGGCTTCGCCTCCACAGACCGCCTCACCCGCGAAGGCGTCCAGGCCTGCGCGGCCGAAGCCGTCGCGATCGCGAAAGCCTCCGCCCTGGCCAAAATAGAAGACGTCGCCCTTGCGCCGGAGGGCGCATACGTCGATGTTTGGCAAAATCCGTTTCTGAAAGACCCGTTTCGCATTCCCGTGGAGCGCCAAATCGACCTTTTGTTGGCTGCGGACAAGGAAATGCGCCGCGTCAAAGGCATCACCGTCGCCGAGGGTTCGATGGCATTCCGCCGCATCGACCAGCTTTTCGTCTCGAGCATCGGTTCTTTGATCCACCAGACGAAGGTGCAATCCGGCGCCGGAATCGTCGCTTTGAGCTTCTTCGGTAATGAGTTACAGAAGCGTTCGTATCCAAATAGCTTCGGCGGCCAGCACATGCTTCGCGGCTACGAACTCATAGAAGAGATCGATCTGGTCGGAAACGCCCAACGCGTTGCCGAAGAATGCGTCGCCTTGCATTCCGCCGCGCAATGTCCACAAGGCCAATCGACCATCATCCTCGATAGCTCGCAACTCGGCCTTCAAATCCACGAGTCCATCGGACATCCCATCGAACTCGACCGCGTCCTCGGCATGGAAGCCAATTTCGCGGGCATGAGTTTTCTCACAACTGAAAAATTGCGCAAACTGAAATATGGCTCCGATATCGTCAATGTCGTGGCCGATGCGCGCCTCGAACACGGGCCGGGGTTGGGAACATTTGCTTACGATGACGAAGGCGTTCCGGCCCAATGCATTCCGGTAATTTCGAGCGGCCTATTCACAGGCTATCTCAGCAGCCGCGAAACCGCGCCCGCCATCGGTGAAAAACGCTCCGGCGGTACCGTCCGTTGCGAAAGCTGGAATCGCCTGCCCATGATTCGGATGACGAACATCAGCATTAACCCCGGCACATGGAAATACGAAGATCTGATCTCCGACACCGACGATGCAATTTTCATGGAGACGAATCGCTCGTGGTCCATCGATGATCGCCGCTACCATTTCCAGTTTTCAACCGAAATCGGCTGGGAGATCAAAGGCGGCAAAAAAGGCCGCATGATCAAAAATCCGAGCTATAGCGGCATCACGACGGAATTTTGGAATAGTTGTGACGCAATTTGCTCGCGTGACTATTGGACGCTCTGGGGTACGCCCAACTGCGGCAAAGGCCAGCCGATGCAAACGATGGGCACAGGCCATGGCGCTTCGCCCGCGCGCTTCCGCAACGTCAAAGTCGGCGTCGCCTTTTCAAAATGAGGATCATGCGAAACAGCAATAATGTAAGTTGTCGTCATCCTGAAGCCCGCGAATTCAGCGGACTGAAGGACCCCTCTTGCTTTTACGCAAGGACTGCAAGCGACCAATGAGCCGTCCCGTAAGAATACCCGAACTAGAGCGTATAGCCGAGCGCGTCCTCAAAATCGCAAAAGCGACGGGCATGGATGGCGGCGAAGTTGACGCCGGCGCGAACGTCGACGCACTCACGCGGTTCGCGAACAATACGATTCATCAGAACGTCGCGGAGGAGACGCTCGCAGTTTCGTTTCGCGCGGTTACCGATGGCCGCACCGCTCGCGCCACTACGAATAAGACGGACGACGACTCGCTGCAACGCCTTGTCGCTTCGGCCGTAAGCCTTGCCAAAAATCAGCCGAAGAATCCTGACCTTCTGCCTGTGCTCGGCAAGGAAAAATATCAGAAGGTTTCGCGCTTCTTCTCATCGACAGCGGATACGACGCCTCAAGAGCGCGCCAAAGCCGTAACAAAAGTCTGCAAGCTCGCCAAGAAGCGCAAGCAAACCGCCGCCGGAATTTATGTCAGCGGCAGTTCTCAATCGCTGCTCGCGAATTCCAAGGGGCTCTTTGCGAGTTACGAGCAGACGCGCGCCGAGTTTTCCGTCACGATTCTGGAAAGCGATTCGTCAGGTTGGGCCAAGGCCAACGAGCCGGATATTCGCAAAATTGATCCGCTCGCCCTGGCCGAAAGCGCCAGCGAAAAATCGACAGATTCGCGCAAGCCTCGCGAATTGCCGCCCGGCCATTACGTCGCGATTCTCGAGCCCGCCGCCGTACTCGACTTGATGGGGTTTCTCTTCTTCGATTTCGGCGGCACGGCCGTTCTCGATGAGCGATCCTGCCTCACGGGCCGCATGGGGAAGAAACTCTTCGGCGACAACATCACCGTTTGGGACGATGCCTACCATCCGCTGCAAACCGGCCAGCCGTTCGATGGGGAAGGCGAGCCGCGGCAAAAGGTTCTCTTGATTGACGGCGGCGTTCCGAAGAATCTTGTCTACGCACGCTCAACCGCCAAAAAAATGAAGGCGAAGCCCACCGGCCACGGCTTTTCCTTGCCCAACGATTTCGGCGAGGCTCCCATGAACATCGTCTTCGCGGGCGGTGATAAATCCATCGAAGAGATGGTCCGCTCTACCGAGCGCGGCGTGCTTGTCACTCGCCTCTGGTATATTCGCGAAGTCGATCCATACGCCAAAATTCTGACCGGCATGACGCGCGACGGCACATTCCTCGTCGAAAACGGGAAAATTGCCGGCGGCGTCCGCAATTTCCGGTTCAATCAGAGCCTCATCGAAATGCTTGCCAAGGTGGAGATGCTCGGCCCGGTCGTGCGCTCCGCCGGAGAAGAGGCATTCGAGATGGTCGTGCCTGCGATGAGAGTCCGCGACTTCCATTTCAGCGAAGTGACAAAATTCTAGACGTCCAATCGTTTATTGAGCGAATTGCAGGCTGGAGATGGTGCGGGCGATCACGTTCTCTTGAATTTGCACCAGGTCGCTTTCGGCAATCGTCATTCCGAAAATCGTGTAGAGCTCGCCGCCATGCGGGACGAACACGACCGTTCCAGACCAATCCCTCTGGTCAACGCTGCCGCGAAAGCGGCGTTCGACGGCCTGAATTCCCGAGACATTCATGTGCGATTCGCCTAACGGCCGGAAATTATCCATCACGCTACGCAGACGCTGATCGGTTACGTCGATATCGCCCGAAATCGATTTCCCGGCAGGCGCTTCGCCGATCAGGAGATATGTCGTCTGATCGTCAGTACCCATTGCCGCAATTGCGCCCGGCATGATGGTGCGCGCGCCCTCAATCACTTGCCAGTCCGGCGGCTTATACATGCGGAAACGATAGGTCTCGTTAATATATGTGCTGCCGTTCACTTCTTCGCGAATCGGCGGCGGAGCCACCGGAGCGGGAGGCGGTAAGGGAGCCGATGTGACTGCTGGCGCTGCAGGAGCGATCGGTTTTGCAGCAGCCGTCGACTCCGGAGTTATGCTCGCCAGCGTCTTGGACTTCTCTTGCGGAACATCCGAGGGTGCGGAAGTGGTCGGTTTCTGCTTCGCTGAAGATGCTGTCGTCGGAACATTCGCATTTTCCTTTGGAGCCGATACATCCGCGTCCGGCTTTTTCGCGCTGGGCTTTGTCGAATCTGAGACGGTAATCGAAACAACCTGGTCCTTGCGCACGAGTGCAAATCCATAGCTCGTCTGAACTTTGAACGAATTATCGTCAAAGCCCACGATGGAGCCGCTGATCTTGCTGCCATCTTTGAGCTTCAGATCGTCCGCACGCACGGCTGCCAAAACCAGCAGCGCGGAAGTCGCAACCAAGAGGATTCGCCTCATGCTCAGACCCCTTGGTCCGAGTATGGCCCTGTGCCCACTGCGCGACAAGCGAACCAAAAACGGCGTTGTCGCTCTAGTACAGCCGCAGCCTCCTGCGATATATTGCCTGCCATGCGATCCCTCGTCTATGTAGCGAAGGAACTGGTCCAGATGCAAGAGCGGCCGCGGCCCACGGTGGCGCCGGGCGAAAAAGAGATACAGGTGGAGCTGAGCGGAATCTGCGGGTCGGACATGTCCGGTTTCCTCGGACACAGTCCACGGCGCAAACCGCCGCTGACCCTGGGACACGAAGTTGTCGGTCGGCTGAGCGATGGGCGCCGTGTGGTAGCGAATCCGCTGATATCCTGCGGGAAATGCACTCGATGCCTTTCCGGCGCGCAAAACCTTTGCGAAAACTGGAGGCTGCTGGGTCTCGATCGCACAGAAGGCTCATTTGCGGAATTTGTCGCGGTGCCTGAAGGCCAGCTTTACGAGGTTCCGGATAGTCTGCCGTCCGAGCGCGCCGTTCTTGCGGAGCCGTTGGCGAATGCCGTGCACGTTTTTCGGATCACGGCTCCGTTGCCGTTCTTCCGGCTGGCGATTGTCGGCGCCGGCACAATGGGCGCACTGACGTATCTGGTAGCGCGTCAGATCGGCGCGAAAGACATTCTGACGGTTGACGTCAATCCCGAGCGGCTGAGCGCATTGAAGAAAATGGGCGTGGCGACAACCGTGAATGCCGCAGATTCGGTAGCGGTTCGCGATCTTCGTGCTTCCGGCAGGGCGGATTTCGACGTGGTGGTTGACGCCAGCGGAATCGCGGCTGCTCGCCAGATGGCTTTCGATCTATGCCGCCCGGGCGGCCAGGTCGTGCTGCTCGGAATGGGCGATCAGCGTAGCGAAGTCGACTTCGTTACGAGTATTCGCAAGGAGCACCGCGTCGCGATGTCGTTTGCATACACGCCGGCCGATTTCCAGCGTGCGCTCGCGCTGCTGATTTCAGGCGATGTCGACCTTGCGGCGTGGACGGAAAAACTGCCACTCGAACAAGGGCAGTGCGCTTTCGAGAAAATGACGAGATCACCAGGGGCAACCCTGAAAATGCTGCTTTCGGTCCAATGAAGAGGCATTAACGGAGCATCCAAAGCAGCGGAAGCAAGCCAAGCAGAGCGAATCCGAGCAGCAAACCGAAACTTTCGATTCCAGTCTTCCGATTGCCAAACGCCAGCGCATAACACGCTTTCATGGCATTGTTGCTCGCCGTTGCGATCAAAATTCCCGCGGCGGCCAGCGCGAGAGTGGTCACGGTCCCTGCGGATTGCGTCAAACTCAGCACGAACGGGTCCACGTCGCTGACCCCCATCACAGCCGCAAGGCCGAACACGCCTCCCTGGCCAAAATGCACGACGGCCCAGGCAGTCAGCACCAGCATCGCGACAAAGACTCCTCCAAATAGAAACGCGACCCATAGTTCCAGCGGATTGCGTGGAACGTAGTCTTTCTTAGTCTCAACAGGCCGATTATCGGATCGGCGCGTCCAGAGCCAGCCTCCGGCGAGGCCGATTACTGCAAATGTGAGCAGCGGCGTGGCGATTCGCGCGAGGAGCGCAAAATTAAAGATCGCGATCAGGATAACGAGTCGCAGGTACATGACCCCGGACGCCATGAGAATGCTGCCGGCAAAAATGTGCGAGGCGCCTTCGAGGTCCTTGGAACGCTTTGCCAGAACCACGGTCGCGACCGTCGAGGAATAGGCGCCGCCAAGCAACGCCGATAGGATCATCCCACCTTTGCCTTTCGTGAAAAGCTGGAGCAGATAGCTGCCGTAGGAGATCGCGCTCACGGCGACGACGATGAGCCACGTCTTGAACAGATTTATCTTGTAGGGGCCGAGGTTCTCGTCGGGCACGATAGGAAGAATCACCACTGTGAGAAACAGGAATTTCGTGAATGTGAAGATTTCCTGCGCCGGGATTCGCCGCGAAAGGCCTTCAAGGAATGTTTTGAGTTCAAGGAGGAGAACGCTCAAAATCCCGAGCGTGCCGGCGATCCAAAAATGTCCCAGCGAAACGAGCGCGCCAACCACGTACGTGGTGAGCCCGGAAATCTCCGTCGTAACGCCGGCCGGGCCGCCGCTTTGCAACTTGTGTTGATAGGAGAGCCACAGAAACGAAGCGACCACGCCAAAGCCGACGGCCAACGGCACCATCTGCGGTCCCGAGATAAGCGCAAGAGCGTATCCAAGCAGACCGAGCAGTGGATACGTGCGGATGCCGCCAAAAATGTACTTGTCGACGGTCGCCTTGTGTTCTTCGCGCTCGAGCCCGATCAGAAACGACAAAAATAGCGTGAGAATGATCTTCGTTGCTTCTGGCGGCAGAAAAAGAAGGGGATTTGTGGCGCTCACGATGGGCCAAATGTTAGCACTGATGTGCCGTAGATCGAGTATAGCCCCAATGCTAAGTGCGCTTCGGTTCACTTGCCCATTGCTTCAGCACCAGATGCGTAGGCAGGTAAACCACGACCAGCATGAACATGAAAATCACGAGTATGTGCGTCGGCGCCGGACCCCATTGGCGATGAAAAAACGGATCGGCCCAGGCATAGTTCATATTGAGAGCCTTATCGGTGAATCGAGAAGCGATAAACGCCACAAACGCAACCGCCAGTTGCAAAAGCCAGCCGCGCCGATCGTAGCCATATCGCCGCACAGCCCACAAAAGCAAGACTGGCATTGCAATATGAAATAGCGAAAGCAGCCGCACCCATAGCGCGTAATGTGCGTCAAACATGTACTCCGCGCCGCCCAGAAGATAGCGCCCGAAGAGAATCTTCCACACGATGTCGACGGTCCAGGCGATGTCTATAACAATCGCGGCGACGGCTTGGCTCGAAACGAGTAACCTGCTGTCGAAAATGAATCCAGCGCATGTGAGGATCACTGCGATGTCGCAAAAATGGAGGAAGTTGACCGTGCCCCAGGCATGCCAATAAACAGGGATCCAGATCCCGAGCCAAACGAGCAAGCCCCATCGGAGCGGCGCGGGGAATTTTTTCGATGCGGGGACGTTCATTCCGCGCAGATGCTACCAAACCATGTTGACACTGCAAAAAGAAAACGCGAGAGGCGTCACAGCCTGCTAAGGCTAGAAGCCTCCGCCTCCGCCTCCTCCAAATCCGCCGCCTGAACCGCCCCCGCCACCAAATCCCGATCCGCCCAGCCCGCCAGAACTTCGCGGAGCCGAAGCCATCGCCGTGCCCGCCTGCATCGACATCATATTGAGATCATTCACCAGCAGATAAGGCATGAATCCCGACCCGTAGTATCCCTGAAACCACGACGGCGGCTGCATCGCGAGCCCCGAGAATTGCTGCACCCATTTCTTATCGACGCGCAAAGCCATCGCGTACGGCAAATATTTCTCAAAAAGCTCAGGCGTCTTCACCATGCGCTCGATTTTGTCCCCTTCGACGCGCCCGAGAAAATCCTCGAAGCCCAAAACTTTCTCGAGTGCTCTTTCGCCCTGGTCGGTATGCGCGGGCATAAACCACCCGAACGCGCAAATGATCGCGCCGACTGCAATCCCCGCTATGATCCATGCGAGCTTCGAGCTCTGCGTCGCCCCAGACAAAAAATTGCTGCCCGCGACGATCAAAAATCCAATGATTATGCCGGCAAAGATGTAGCCCTGCCGAACACTATCGGGCGAATGCGTGTAATAACCATCGGAGACAAGGGCATTCATGATCGAGCCGCGAATGCTCGGCAGGTTGACGTAAAAATGATTCTGCATGTCCGCCAAAGATACCGAATCTTGGAGGCCGCTGGATTCAAAATCCTGCCCCGTCGCGTTCGCCACCATCGTGGCAATATTCCGCGCGAACGCTCGTCCCGCGAAGCCGGCAAGCGCCTTAGGCCCTGAAAAGAACATCCCGGCAAGCATCGTACTTTCGTGCGGACGCAGCGCGCTCCATTCCGAGGGCTGTTTTTTCAAATGAAAGATGTAGTCGTTGTGATGCGTCAGGTGCAGCATTCCGTCTTGCTGTCGCTGCTCAATCGTGATGTAGCCTTTCACCGCGAGGTCAACCAGCGTCGCCGTGATGTCGCGCATGTCCACCGAATTATCGACGAGAGTGCCGCATTCACCCGGAGTCATCTTTTCCGGTGGCTCGTACTGCACGGCGATCGGATTGCGCCGCGGATCGCGTCCACGGATCCACCAAGTCCAAATCATGATGCCAAGGGTGATGATCGGCAGGAACAGCGGCCAATTGCTGCGCAGGAACATCCATATCTTCGTGGCCGCACTTGGGGGAAAGACAAGACCTTTATCGATTCCCACCACTGCCGTAAGTCCTTCATGAAATCCGAGCGCGCTGTTCGTTTGAATATCGACCCGATTCCCATTCGCAGAGACTTCCGCATTTTGCGCACGCGATCCGTAAATGCCGGTGTACGCGATCGCGCGTAAGCCGGTTGCGCCCTCAGGGAGTACGATATGCGCGGATGCGGACTGAATCGGATAGTCCCATTCATCTCCAGTCACATTCCAATAAAGCTCATCGTGATCGGAAAACGAGAAATTGATCGCATCCAGAACGCGATACCGAATCACAACGGTATGCGTGGAGTCCACAGCGTTCGGCACCCAAATCTTGAACTCCGTGTACCGCCCCACATCGTTTTGTTGGTATTTCAACGCATTGCCGGCATCGTCCGTGACGCTGATCGGCTCCAAAAAAAGCGTGTACCCGAAGCCGGCAGGTGTCTGATACTTCACCGGAATCTTCCGGTAGATGCCGTTCCACGAGCCGGTAAAGTGGACGTCGATGCTTTCGGTCACGTCGATCGTGCCGTTTTTCGCTACATCCACATGCTCATCGAAACTTTCAATCGTGAGGGTGCGCGCCTGCGCCGCCGCGACGGTGGCAAAAAAGAGAGCGGCAGCGGCAAGCGCGAGCAGGCAGGCTAGAGGGTTTTGGCGCGAAAGCATCAGAAGGAGCCGGCGTCAGGAAGCGGCGCTGCCGAAGCTCACCTTGGGCGTTTCGCGTTCGGCTGCGGCGCTTATTTCGAAGAATTCGCGCGGCTTGAAATTAAACATGCCCGCAAGGATGTTCGAAGGGAACTGCGCGATCTTTGTGTTGAAGTCGCGCACAACGGCGTTGTAATAGCGCCGTGCGTTCTGAATGTTGTCTTCGAGTTGATTAAGAGTCTGCTGCAGTTGGTTGAAACTTTCGACCGCTCGCAGTTGAGGATAAGCTTCGGCCAGCGCAAAGACCTGACGCAAAGCGCTGGTAAGCATCGACTCCGCGCCAGCCTTCGCCGCAGGGCCGGTGGCGGTCATCGCGCTATTGCGTGCGGCAATGACGCCCTCGAGCGTGCTTTTTTCGTGCCCCGCATAGCCTTTCACCGTCTCGACCAGATTGGGTATGAGGTCGTAACGGCGCTTCAACTGGACGTCGATGTCCGACCATGCGTTGTCGCACTGAACCTTCAGCCGCACCAGGCTGTTGTACATGGCGATCGTGATTACGATCACGATGCCGATGATAATTAATGCGATCAGCATGTATTACCTCCGCTATCGCTTATCGCCCTGAACTACGGGCGAAAAAATGCCAGTCTGTGCCTAGCATACGGGCCGCATGCGCATGTGTAAAGCAGCGCCGCCGGCCGTTGTTCCTATCCGCATTATCTAATACGCGCCGCATCCGGGCGGAATTTCGCAGGGCGCCAAGCGAATGGCAGTTTTGCTGGCTTGGACTTGCATTTTAAGGTACGCTCTCCGCCTCTAAACGACGGACCTTGTGATGCTTTTCAAAACGTTCAGCGCAGCCGTATTCGGAATCGACGCGTATCTGGTCGAAGTAGAAGTCGATATCGGGCCCGGGTCGCAGGCCATCTTCAATGTTGTCGGACTCCCCGACAACGCCGTCCGCGAAAGCCGCGAACGCGTTCGCGCGGCGCTTCGTAATTGCGGCTTCGATTATCCGTTTATGCAGACGATCACCGTAAACCTTGCGCCCGCTGATGTGCGCAAGGAAGGATCGGCCTTCGATCTGCCGATTGCTTTGGGCATACTCGGCTGCACCGGCGCGTTTTTCGGCAAGGTTCTCGATTCCTACATTTTCCTTGGCGAACTCTCTCTCGACGGCAGCATTCGCCCGGTTCGCGGCGCGCTATCCGCCGCGTTGGCCGCACGCGAACGCGGCATCCGCAACCTCGTGGTGCCCGAGGCTAACGCCCGCGAAGCCGCTGTCGTCGAAGGCACCCGCGTTTTCGCTGTAAGAACCTTGCCTCAGGCCGTCGATTTGATGAATGCGCCCGAATCGTTCGAGCCGGTCACAGTAGATACGTCCCAAATGCTCGCGGACGCAAGCCTGTATCCGGTGGATATGCGCGACGTGCGCGGCCAGATGGCGGCAAAGCGCGCCCTCGAAGTTGCCTGCGCCGGAAGTCACAACATTCTCCTGATCGGTCCTCCGGGTGCCGGCAAAACGATGCTCGCCAAGCGAATCCCGACTGTTTTGCCCTCAATGACAATCGAAGAAGCCATCGAAACCACGCGAATCCACAGCGTCGCGGGCGTTCTGGATGACTCGCGCGGCCTGCTCGGGACGCGCCCGTTCCGCTCGCCGCACCATACGATAAGCGACGCCGGTCTTATCGGTGGCGGAGCGATCCCGCGGCCAGGCGAAGTTTCCCTCGGACACAATGGAGTCCTTTTTCTGGACGAATTGCCCGAATTTCAGCGCAACGTGCTCGAAGTAATGCGCCAACCTCTTGAGGACGGCTGCGTCACCATCGCTCGCGCCGCGCTCTCTGTGAACTTTCCGTCGCGCTTCATGCTCGCCGCCGCCATGAATCCTTGTCCCTGCGGATTTTTCGGCGATCCAACGCGCAACTGTACTTGTTCGCCGCCGCAAATCCAGCGCTACGTCGCGAAGATTTCCGGCCCTCTGCTCGATCGCATCGACATCCACATCGAAGTCCCGGCCGTAAAATACAAAGAGCTGCGGGGAAGCGAGGAGATCGAAAGTTCAGCCGCCGTTCGTGAACGCGTCGTGCGCGCGCGCACGGTACAGGTCGAGCGTTTCCACGGCGAAAAAAGCGTTTACGCGAATTCCCAAATGCCGCCAAAGCTGATTCGCAAACACTGCGCTATCTCCGCCGAAGGTGAGACGCTCCTGGAGAATGCGATCGCCCGCCTCGGCCTTTCCGCCCGCGCCCACGACCGCGTCTTGAAGGTCTCGCGCACCATCGCCGACCTCGAAGGCGCCGAATCGGTCGATCCCAAGCATCTCCGGGAAGCCATCCAATACCGAACCCTTGACCGCACCTACTGGACCTGATGCAAACCCGCACTATCCAGAACTACCCTTATCGTCGGACTACGTCTAAACGGTGTACTCTAACCATTGCGATTAGGGAGGCAATGATGAGCGTTGGTCAGCGGCTGAGGACTTGTATGCCTGTTGCAATATTGCTGGTGACTTTGGTGGTTTGGGCGCGCGCCAGTCAGCAGAAAACGCCCCCAAAGACCGGCCAGCCCGCAGCTCACACGACGCCCGCGCGGCAAAGCTCTCAGCACGCCACCACGCAAGCCGCCACGCCCGCCGCAAAAGCCCAACCAGGCGAAGGCGTCCTCCGCGCCACGTTGAAAAATGGCCTTCGCGTCGTAATCGTCCCCGACAATCTCGCTCCCGTCGCCACCACCGTCGTGAATTATCTCGTCGGCTCCAACGAAGCGCCGGCAGGCTTCCCCGGAATGGCCCACGCCGAGGAACACATGATGTTTCGCGGCAGCACCGATCTTAGCGCAGACCAGTTGGCGAAGATTTCGGCCGCGATGGGCGGCGATTTTGACGCCGATACCCAGCAGACCGTAACGCAATACTTTTTCACGGTTCCTGCCGAAGATACGGACGTCGCGCTGCACATCGAATCGCTCCGCATGCGCGGTGCCCTCAATTCCGACAAGCTTTGGGAAAAAGAGCGCGGCGCCATCGAACAGGAAGTCGCATCCGACCTGTCGAACCCTACTTATGTCTTTTACACAAAACTCTTGACGGCGATGTTCAATGGCACGCCGTATCAGCATGATGCATTGGGAACTCGCCCGTCCTTCGATAAGACGACCGGCGCCGACTTACAGCAGTTCTATGACAAGTGGTATGCGCCAAATAACGCTGTGATGGTGATTGCTGGGGACGTCGATCCTCAGAAAACGCTGGCCGAAGTAAAAACACTATTCGAGGGCATTCCAAGCAAGAAACTCCCCGAGCGCCCGCCGGTGAAGCTCAGCACTGTGGCGCCATCTCAGACGCTGAATCAGGATACGGACCTTCCTTATGGCCTCGCCGTCATCTCCTACCGCGTGCCGGGCACGGACAGTCCGGATTTTGCCGCGATGGATATTCTGGGAGACGTAATCAGCAGCCAGCGCGGCTCGCTCTACGCGCTCGTGCCCGAAGGCAAAGCGCTCGGCACCGAATTCGATTACAGTCCGCTGCCCCAGGCTGGCCTGGCATACGCGCTCGGCGCATTCCCTCAGGGTGGCAACGGCCAGCAGTTGCTCGACCAAATCCGCCAGGTCATCGCCGACGATGTGAAGAACGGTGTGCCCGCCGATCTCGTCGAAGCCTCAAAGCGCCGCGAAGTCGCCAGTGAGGAGTTCCAGAAGAACTCGATCTCCGGTCTGGCGATGGAATGGTCGGCCGCGCTCGCCATCGAGGGAAGGCAATCGCCCGAGGACGACATCCGTGCCATCCAGAAAGTGACGGTCGACGATGTGAATCGCGTCGCGCGCAAATACCTTGCGCCGGGCGGCTCGATTACAGCGATCCTCACGCCCCAACCCTCCGGCGCACCCGTCTCCTCAAAATCATTCGGAGGCACTGAAGCATTGGCTGGCAGCCCAAGCGCAGCCGTGGCGTTGCCGCAATGGGCGGAGAACGCCGTCACGCGCCTGGCCATTCCCGATCTGACCACCCATCCGATCGAGAGCACGTTGCCCAACGGCATCAAACTGATCGTCCAGCCCGAAACAATCAGCAATTCCGTCACGGTAGTCGGGCAAATCAAAAATAACGCAGACCTCGAGGCGCCTCAGGGACAGGAAGGCGTCAGCAGCGTCCTAGGCGAGCTATTCCCATATGGCACGCAGACACTCGACCGGCTCGCTTACCAAAAAGCTTTGGATGACATCGCCGCAGATGAATCGGCCGGTACGCATTTTTCTCTTTCAGTCTTGGCGCCGGATTTTGACCGCGGCGTTGCATTGCTGGCGGATAATGAACTTCACCCCGCCCTGCCTGCACAGGCGTTCAAAATCGTCCAGCAGCAAACAGCCCGCACCGTTGCCGGGCAGCTTCAGAGTCCGGATTACCTGACACAGCGCGCGCTAGAGCAGGGCCTATTTCCCAAAACGGACCCGGTATTGCGCCAAGCGACGCCGCAGACCGTCTCCTCGCTCGCTCTTGCTGACGAAACCGCCTACTACGAGAAGGTCTTTCGGCCTGACCTGACGACTATCGTCGTCATCGGCAACGTCACGCCGGAGAACGCGAAAGCTGTGATCGAGAAGTACTTCGGCGCATGGAAAGCGACGGGGCCCGTGCCTCAAACCGACCTACCTCCGGTCGCGAATAATCCGCCTAGCGTTACCGCGGTACCCGATAAGAGCCGCGTCCAAGTCAACGTGGACCTCGGCGAAACGCTCGATATGAATCGCTTTAATCCCGATTACTACGCGCTGGAGCTCGGCAATCACGTACTTGGCGGCGGATTCTACGCGACTCGCCTCTATCAGGATCTCCGCGAGAATTCCGGCCTTGTCTATTACGTGAACTCGTCCTTTACCGTCGGGCGCACGCGCGGCTACTACACCGTGAACTACGGTTGCGACCCACAGAATGTCTCAAAAGCGCGCGCCGTAATCGAACGCGATCTGAAAATGATGCAGACAGAGCAGGTGGGAGACAATGAACTGAAGCAGGCCAAGGCTATGCTATTGCGCCAAATTCCGCTCGCCGAAGCCAGTGAAAACAGCATCGCGGGCGGCCTGATTTCGCGCTCCGTTATCGGCTTGCCGCTCGACGAGCCTATCGTCGCGGCACGCCACTACGTCGAATTGACCGCTCCGCAGGTGCAAGCCGCCTTCGCCAAATGGTTCCGTGCGCAAGACATGGTTCAGGTGACCGAGGGCCCGAACCCGCAGTAGCGCAGAGCCGAGCGGCTAGAGGCCGCGCTGGTAGGCGAGCAGAGGGATCGTCATCTCGTCGAGTCCGCACATCGCCTTCGGGTAGGACGCCGGATACCACCGGCGCTTCCAGCCGCGCGCTTTAACTTTCATTTACGGTCCGATTGACGCGCCATCGCACCCTGTGATAACCATTGTTCGGTTTCGCCTTAGGGCAACCCGCAACGCCTGTGGCCACTACACAAAGTCTCGAGGTCACGCTCGAAACGCTCATTGAGAGCATCGATCTCGCCGAGCGCATCGTAAAGCGCGTCGCCGAAGCCAGCGGCTTTGACGAGGACGACGTTCATAGGATCGGGATGGCCGTGCGCGAAGGCGTGATCAACGCTTATAACTACGGCAATTCCCAGGAGCGCGACAAGAAAATTGTCCTCACGGTAGAGCTCGAGGGCGAGAAAATGGTGGTCCACATCGCGGACGAGGGGCCGGGGTTCGACCTTTCCGACGTGCCTGATCCTCTTGCTGAAGAAAACCTCCTGCGCACTTCCGGGCGTGGAATCTTTCTGATCAAGGCGTTTATGGACGAGTTTTCGGTACAGCGCGGCCCAAAAGGCGGCGCTGAGATTGTAATGACCAAGAAGCTGCCGCAAAGCGTTCCGGCGTCGGGACGGGCATAGATCGTTTCCTATCGGTGAAAACTTTATGATTCTTCGCGGCACATGCCGTCAGGTCGGAGATGTCTCCGTAGTCGATTTCAGCGGCCGAATCACGCTCGGCGAGGGAAGCGCGATTCTCCGGCGCATGATCAAGGAGCTGGTCCAGCAGGGGCACGCAAAGATTATTCTCAACCTCGAAGATGTCGACTACATCGATAGCTCCGGCATCGGCGAACTCGTCGTCGCTCATGGAGCCGTCGAAAGCGCAAACGGCGAACTGAAACTCCTCAATCTTACGCGCCGCGTTCGCGACATTGTCCAAATCACCCGCCTCTTTACGATTTTCGATGTCCAGGCCGACGAAGCGTCGGCTCTCCGCAGCTTCCGCAATTAATTCGATTTTGCGGGGCCAAAATGCGCCAAATTTGGCATCGTAAGGCCAGTTGCCGCGCAAAGCTGACAAATGGATTTATCGCAGATTTGACGTAAAATCTGACGGAAGACTTAATCGTGGCGCTGCTCACAGCCCGTGATCGAAGACCGCTTCCTTTCTAGCAGAGTGGAAAATTTCTTCCCTAAAATCCCCGTTGAGCCACAGTTCGAGTACTGTTACGCCCGTTTGAGCCTCTATTTAACGCCTTTCGATGCAGATGATTGACACAATTTGTCGCCTCCTTTAGCATGGGAAGCTGAATTGCAATCCAGAACCGCGATTATCCGCTAATTGCCATCACGTATATCGCTGGAGGAGACTGTCTTGGCGCACGCCGATGAGAAGTTCCTGTTCACCTCGGAATCTGTCACCGAGGGCCACCCGGACAAAA
>Ga0335085_10007175_pt1 | contig 17401 bp, 9 predicted proteins | sample Lox_Sample_45_FD_206712 | JGI IMG/M metagenome (GOLD analysis project Ga0335085, IMG submission 206712) | Soil microbial communities from Loxahatchee National Wildlife Refuge, Florida, United States - Lox_Sample_4.5 | ecosystem: Environmental > Terrestrial > Soil > Wetlands | place: USA: Florida...
TGCGCTCAGCAACTCAGGACTCGCCCTTGCTAGCTCGCTAGGAACGGCGACTGTATCCGCTGCCGTGCAATCGGTCTCAGCGTCCCGAGCGCTATCCGTGTCACCTGCTGCACTGACAGCGATCGCCGTGATCGGCGATACTACGTCCGTTCCCCTTGGCCAAAAGACGCAGATGCATGCTATCGGCAGCTTCACAGACGGCTCTCAGCAGGACGTGACTACATCCGCACAGTGGACGAGTTCCAATGCCAAGATCGTTGCGGTCACCGACTCAGGGCTTGCCCTTGCTGGCTCTCTAGGCACGGCGACCATATCTGCCGAAGTGCAATCCTTCTCGGCGTCGAACGCAGTGTCTGTTACGGCTGCTGCCCTGACTGCCATCGCGGTGACGAGCGACCTTAGATCCATTCCACTTGGCCAAAAGACGCAGATGCACGCCACGGGCACCTTCAGTGACGGCTCCCAGCGAGACCTAACTACATCTGCACAGTGGACGAGCTCGAGTCCCACGATCGTGGCTGTCGACAACGCAGGGCTCGCGACCTCAAGTTCACTGGGCACGGCGACCATATCCGCGGCAGTGCAATCCTTCTCAGCATCGAGCGAGCTTTTGGTGTCCTCCGCTACACTGGTGAGCTTGTTCGTTACGCCGTCTGCACCCATCATTCTGCTTGGACGAACCCAGCAATTACTTGTAACCGGAACGTACACGGATGGGACGACATCAGACCTGACGGCGAATGCGACATGGAGTTCCAGCAACCCTCCGGCTGCTTCCGTCGATAATCACGGGATTGTGCTCGCCCTAGACGTGGGCAATGCCCAAGTCACAGCGAATTATCAGAATCAGCAGGCAACGGCGGTCGTCACGGTGCAGCCGATACTTGTACTGAATCGTTTTATACTGCCTCCGGATGGATTGGACACGACGCTACGCATCGTTTCCTCGGGTTCAAGACCAGGCAGCGTTTGCGCAATGATTTACGTGTTTGATCAAGGCCAACAAATGTCGGCATGTTGCGGTTGCAACGTGTCGCGCGACGGACTTTTGGAGTTGTCATATTCCCATGACTTGCTTGCCAACCCCCTCACTGGTACCCGCTCTTCATCCGGAACCGTCGCAGTGATTGCGGCCGATCCAGCGGCAAATCCCACCTGCGACGCAGGAAGCATTGTTCCTTCCGGTCATCTATTAACGTGGTCTGCGGCGACCGAGGCTTTAGGGCATGATTCGTATGCTGTGTCGGAAGTTCCGGGGGCGGACGCTCCTCTGGCCGATATTGAGTTGGCGAATGTTCAGGCGCAGTGCGCCTTCGTTAGGATTTTGGGTAGCGGCCATGGTCAGTGTTCGTGCGGTAAATCCCCGAGTGCGGCCATTAGTCGTCGGTCCGATGTCAGCCAAGTTGCCCACTAGCTGTTGCGAAACTTCGACATTGCACCAATCGCAACAGGCAAACTGCTATGCTCCTGGTCCCGGCAACAGGTTACATGCAGTCAGATCCTTAATAAAACAACCTCTTTTATTGCCGCTCCGATTTCGTTCCTCCGCCGCGGTCACATGTTCGGAAGGAGGGTCATTAGGCAAGAACCAATACCGAAGCGGCCTTCTCCACCACCAAAGAACCATGGAAGTTTGATTGACATCGCATATGAAACTGCACCATACTCACTCACCTCTCAAGTGTCGCTTGCTCGCAGAACGTATGGCCAGCGGGGCTGCCCATCCGCTGCGGAGGTTGAAATGAAACCCACGAACCATCGTACGATTTCAGGCGATCTTAGCTTTGGATTTTTGTCCGTTGTGTTCGTGGTGGCAATGTTCCTCGGGGCGTCGCCGGGGGCAAACGCCACGGCCATCGCGAACAGCTCGCTGCAACTTGAGTCGCTTGCTATCATCCCGTCAAGCGGCTCGATCGTGTTATCGCCGACGGCGCAATCATTCGCACAGGCGCAGAACAGTCTCGGCCAGTCGGTCTCGAACTCCGACAGCGGAGCAACGGCGATGTCCAGTGCTATCGTCACATGGGCGAAAGGAAGCGGCTCAGCCGATTCGGTATTACAGACAGCGTCCGCGTCCGCAAATGTCAGCATTCCAAACGTCACGGGCGCGGCCAATTCGGTCGGGCGCGGAGCTCTGTTTGACCTTGCATTCTCCGTAACGGGAACCACCGGACCCGTGTCGGTCCAGTTCAACGCTATGTTCCCTTATGCCCAGACCCTGATGACGGATGTGTACGGAGTGCAGGCCACGTCAGAGGTAATCCTGGACTTGAGCATCGACGGGTCCGTGGTTCTGTTCTTCGATTCACCATTAGCCATTGGCCCAAGCACTTCGTTAGCTATAAACGGCTCCCCCACGCTTACCAACTCCATGACCCTAACGGCAGGTCAAACCTATGACCTGTATCTGGAAATCGATTCTGAATCGTCAGGCATTAATGCCACTCCCGAGCCGGCGACCCTCTCGCTGCTGCTGGGAGGCGCACTCATACCGTTCGTTCGTAGCCGGCTGCAGTCTTTTCGTTCTTAGACGGCCGGCGTTTGGGCCCGGGGCCGATCGATCTGACCAATTCAATCACTACGGGAGTACTGCCTCATGACCCGTCTTCGTCATTCTTGCCTCGTTTTCTTCTTGTCCTCTCTTTTCTTAGCCGTGCTGGGTCCTGCCCAGGTCGCCCAGGCGAAATACACCGGCGGCGATAATCCATCGTGTCCTCCAGCTCGAACGTCCTCGTGTGCTTCCTGTTCCGCACCCTGCCTGAGTCGGGTGGGCTCCGCTCCGAACTCCGGAGTTAGCATGACCGAAGGCAACGCCGGAGAAATCTACGCCGTCACCTCTTTGGAGAGCTCAACCGGTCCAACCATAAGCCTGTCTTTGGTCTACAACACCTACAACGCGGACGCCTCACGGGCGCAAATCGACACGGGCATGGGCTATGGCTGGACCCACACCTACGACGATTTCCTCTTCAACCAGCGCGGTGACATGTTCCGCGTGGACGCCGACGGCCGCATTACTCGCTTCGCCATGGTCGGCAACAACGCCTATCAGACCACCACGGGTTATTTCGAGACCCTGGTGCAGAACCTCGATGGGAGTTTTACCCTTACCGACAAGTTCAAGACGGTCTGGCACTACATTACGGTTGCAGGGACATGGTTCCAGGTGAACGGTCCCGTTTTTCGCCTCGACACCATCACCGATCGCGACGGCAACGTCACCACAATGGGTTATACCGGCGGCAACCTCACCAGCACAACCGACACCTACGGGCGCACCGTGACGTATTGGTACGATGGCCGAAGCCATCTAACCAGCATTACTGATCCAATGGGCCGGACGACGACCTTCGGGTACGACGCGACCGATCGCCAATTAACGTCCATTAAGGATCCAACCGGCAAAACGACGCAGTACAGCTACAACACCCTCTACCAGGTCACCAAAAAGACCGACGGCGACGGCCGTGTCTTCACTTATGGGTACCAACGCAATCTGCCTGCAACTGGCAGAGACAGCAGCGGGTCTGTCTATTACGCGCTCACCAATCTCGTGAACTGGGCGACCGACGCTACCCAACTTGCTCAGGACCTGATGCGGATGTATATCCCGTCTACGACCACCCGCACCGACGGGCGCGGCAACACTTGGAGCTATAACTACGACGCGCACGGCTACCCCACCTCGATCGTAACGCCTGACGGCTCAACCACCACCTACAGCTATGATCCCGCCACCCTACGAATTGCCTTGATGACGGATGCCAACGGACATGCCACCAGTTATACCTACGATTCACAGGGCAACATGCTGACCGTCAAGGATGCGCTGGGGCATACGACGACCTACACCTACGAGTCGGTGTTCAACCAGGTTCTTACCATGACGGATCCCAACAACCGCACGACCACCTACAGCTATGACGGCCACGGTAATCGTTTGAGCGCCACCGATCCCCTCAGTGGCACTGAAACCTGGACCTACGACGCCCATGGCAATGTGTTGAGCCACACTGACAAGGACAACAACACGACAAATTATGTCTACGATTCCAGCGGCAATCTAATCCAGACCACAGATCCACTGAACGATGTGTGGACGTACACCTACGACTCGGTCGGCAACCGTACCTCGATGACCGACCCGAACACCAACGTGACGCAATACCAGTATGACGGCCTGAATCGGCTAATCATGACGATCGATGCGTTGAACGGCACCGTCAGCAGGAACTACGACGATGCGGGCAACGTCACTTCCGTCACCGACCAGAACCACCACACCACCCAGTACCATTACGACAATCGCAGCCGCCTCATTCAGATGACGGACCCCCTGCTTCACAACGAGACCTACACCTACGACGCCAACAACAATCGGACGTCCATGACCGACCGCAATGGCCATACCACCACCTACCAGTACGACAATCGTAACCGCCTCATCCATGTGACCGATGCCCTCGGCCATACCAGCACCACGGCATACGACGCAGTCAGCAATGTGATTTCCACTACCGATGCCAACGGACACACCACCACCTACCAGTACGACGCGCTTAACCGCCGTACTCAGACGACCGACGCCCTCAATGAGGTCACGCAATACGGCTATGACCTGATCGGAACGTCAGTCTGCAGCCAATGCACCGGTCCGACGCTCGGATCAAGCCACATCACCAAGCAGACCGACGCCAACGGCAAGGTCGTTTATTACACCTATGACGGGTTAGACCGGCAGCTCTTGGAGATTCGCAAGCAAGGCTCGACGGCTTTCGTCATTACCTCGAACGATGCGGTGACCACAACTACCTACGATGCGATGTCAAACCGCCTCACCATGACCGAGCCGAATGGGAACACGACGACCTACACCTACGACGCGCTGAATCGGCAGGTGAGGATGGTCAATGCCGCCGGCGATACCACGGCTACGACATACGATTCCGTCGGCAATGTCCACAGCATCATGACCCCGAACTCCAACGTGACAACCGACAGCTACGATCAGCTTAACCGCCTCACGCAGCAGGTGGACTCGCAGGCGCTCGTCCAGACGACCACCTACGATCCGGTAAGCAGTGTGCTGTCACGCCTCGACGCCAACGGCAACGGCCCGACCTATGCCTACGATGCCGACAATCGCATTACCACCATGACCGACGCGCTGGGAAAACCGACCAGCTATACCTATGACAATGTCGGCAATCTGCTGAGCGTCACCGATCGCAACAGCAACGTGACTTCGTACACCTACGACAAAATCAACCGCCGCATCACCATGACCGATGCGCAGCCCTCAACGACTACCTACACCTATGACAATGTCGGCAACTTGACCAAGCTCACCGATGCCAACCTGCACGCAACCAGCTTTACGTACGATAAGGTCAATCGCCGCCTCACCGAGACGTATCCCGACCTCTCGCACAATATCGTGACCTACACCTATGACGGAGTGGGCGATCGCATCACGCGCACCGATCAGAAATCCCAGACCACGACCTACACTTACAGCGATCTTTATTTCCTACTGCAACGGACGTATCCGGTCAGTCCGTCTGATGTCTTCACTTACGACTTGTCAGGCCGAGTTCTCACTGCCAATAAGGGGAATTGGGCGGAAAGCTACGCCTATGACGGCGGCGACCGCATCATCCAGAGCGTCCAGAACAGTCGCGTCATCTCCTACGCCTACAACATTCCTGGACGCACGCGAACTGTAACCTACCCCAGCGGCCGGTCTATCGTGGAGCAAATGGACTACCGCAGCCGGCTCTCGACCGTCAACGACGGCGGCATGGCTCCCATCGCGCAGTACACATACGATCCCGCCGAAAGAGAGCTGACCCGTACCTACCGTAATGGCGCGGTAGCGACTTACTCGTACAACGCGAATGATTGGATCACGTCGCTCACCCACATGAGTGGTCCCAATCTCATCGTGGGCTTCACCTATGCCTTCGACAATGAGGGCAATAAGAGCTACGAGCAGAAACTGCACCAGAACTCACATTCAGAGGGTTATACCTACGACAATGTGTATCGTCTGATCACCTATCAGGTCGGCACGCTGGTCGGCTCGACCATCACGATGGTGATCACTCAGACGGCCTACAATCTTGATCCGCTAGGCAACTGGAAAAGTAAGACAACCGATATGGTCACGCAGACCCGAACGCACAGCCCATCAAATGAAATCACCAAGATCAACTCGACTTCGATCCTCAGCGACTTCAACGGCAACACCAGCGACGACGGTACCAATCTGTATGCCTACGACGAAGAAAATCGCCTGACGAGTGTCACGAACAAGACCACGCATGCTGTGCTCGGGCAGTACCAGTACGATGCGATCAGCCGGCGCGTCTCTAAGATTGACAACTTTGGCGTCCGGACTCTTTTCTACTACGACGGCTGGCGAACCATCGAAGAGCAAAACTCAGGTGGAACGACGCAAGCCACCTACGTCTTTGGCAACTATATTGACGAAGCCTTGACCATGGACCGCGTCAGCCAGCCTGCACCCCTCTACTATCACCAGAACACTCTATGGTCCACCTACGCTCTCAGCGACAGTACTGGGACTGGCGTCGAGGGCTATTCGTACGATGCCTACGGCTACCAGACGGTGATCCTGTCCGGGCCTGACATGATGCTCTGGACCTCCGACGATGTCATCCTGCCCGGAGCCAAGAGTTCATACGGGAATCCGTTTCTGTTTACAGAGCAGCGGCTCGACCCGGAGAGCGAGTTCTTGTACTACAAGTCCCGGTACTATTCCACTTCACTTGGCCGCTTCTCGAGCCGGGATGTAATGGATTACTCAGCTGGTCCGAATTTGTACATCTACGTGGATGACAACCCACCAAATTACACTGACGCATCAGGGACGAAGAAATGCTGTGGCGTCGATTCATTCATCGTGAAGTGGTCGGCATTCGAGGAAAACCGCGGAAACAACGCCGCATTCGCCATAAAAATCGACATCACATTTAAGAGCGGAAGGGTAGGCGACATCAATTACGATCCGAAATGTTGTGAGTTCAAGCAGAATGCTGGAAGCAGGTGGACGATCTCTTCGGAGCGGCCCTTTGACGATGGAAGGAAGCAAGTCTCCGGCCGCCATCCTTTTGGAATTGACATCCGATCCCGCGACAGAAACGAGGTAGGCCCAGGGAGGCTAGATCCAGATCGCTCCTTGACCCGTTTTTATGCGGAAGACTACCCAGGGTGGGCCCTAACCCGGCCACCTGGACATGCGAGAGATTCGGTCCGACCGGAATGGGATTTGGACTACGAATTTACCGCCGAGCAGATTGTTTACGCGCCTGGCTCCGCTGACTGCGAGGAAAATGCGGAGGTCGCAAAGGTCGGTCCCCATACCGCGACCATAAAAGGGAAGTTTCCTCGGACTTTTGACGGTGTCCCATGGATAGGCGGCGTTGGTGTAGCGAAGGGGGGTAACGGAGCAGGAGCCGGCAATGCTAAAGGTGGAGACGGGGCGGGAGCCGGGCAGGCTCGGGGTGGAAACGGCGCCGGAGCCGGGATTGCCAAACCTGGGGACGGGATGGGAGCTGGCACTGCGAAAGGCCCGGGCGAATAGTCGGCCGCGACCAACCCAACCTAAGGTTTTTGGGATTCTCAGCTATCTGAAAGACGACCCTAGCAAGCCCGTTCCGAAGCGGGATATTTTCGATGGCTTCGGCTGCGTTCAACTCCGATGGCCTGCCACAGACATACAGCTGCCTACTGAAATGGCTGGCGATTGCGCGTCCTGGATTCACACTCGATTCGTTCTTAAGACGGGGGAGGTTCCGCTCTGTTATCCGCGGCTAACGTACTCGGGGCGGCCCTTTTCTCACCCGCACAGAGAGGTCAGGAATGGATGGGCAAATCGTTGAAAGCTTGCTTGACCAGACATCGGCAGATCAGAAGTCGCGCCTTGGAATAGCGGCGAGACTTGTTGACTTTAGATCCGTGACTTCGATGAGGCCTGCGAGTGCTTGCCGCATCCATTCATCGGAAGACGGGCGGAGCTGACATTCCACAGCCCCGATTTCCTGAAACATCGGGACGCTTAAGCTAGCCGGGTGGCCCCTGTTCGCCTCGATGGTTCCTGCAGAGGCCTCGAGGTTGGCTCCGACCGCCGCATTCGTTAATCTACAGGTATGTCGGCCGCAGCGATGCAACAAGCGTTGGATCTCATCCGCCAAAACAGTCCCGAATCTGTGGAGAGAGCGCTGGCACTGCTGCAGAACACCGTCTACTCGTTCAGCATGAAGGTGTGCGGGCATCCTGAGGATGCAGAAGACACCATGCAGGAAGTACTGCTGAAGTCGCTGCCCTATCTTCCAAAATTCGAGAATTCGCAGGCCCTTTCAGTCTGGTTGTACAAAGTTGCACGCAATCGTTGCCTAATGAACCGGCGCGGCGCGAAAAACGCGCGCAACCGCCATGTGTCTCTCGACGAACTCATGCCCACCGAATTCGAACTCGAGAAATTACTCAAAAGCACCGGCCCGGACCCTGAGGTGAATTTGTTGCGTGACGAGACTCGGCGACGGCTGCGCGAAGCGGTGCTCAAGGTGCCACCGCTTTATCGCATGGTGCTGGTTCTGCACGATATGGAAGGGCTGAGCACGTCTGAGGTGGCGAGCGTAATTGGCGTCCGCGAAGGCACAATTCGTGTTCGGCTTCATCGTGCAAGACTGCTGCTACGGCAACAACTTACGCACTTGGAGAATGCAAAGAGAATCGTGGCTGATCGTACCCGCGCTTCAACCGGCAAGCGGCCAATCGAGCGGCCACGCCATTGCCGCGAGATGTTTGCTGCCCTGTCGGATTACATGGACGGGTTAGTCGATGATGAACATACCCGTGAGATGCGAAAGCACCTCAACGACTGCAAACCCTGCGTTGCGTTTCTCGATAGCCTGAAGTCGGCGGTGCAACAGTGCCGTATCTACGAGCCAACCTGTGATACCGGGCGAGCTGAAGAATTACGCCGGGATTTGTTGCACAAATATGAGGCCGCCATCGCTGCGTTGCCCAAGGCGCACGCGTAAGCCCTTGTTGTTTTGCCCTTTTTAGGGGCATTCCCAAATCGGGACAGAACGTTCCGTCCACCGTCGTTTTCCTGTAACACCTGACCGCCTTCCTGCATTCTTCCATGTGGCCCGGCAGAGGGCTCGGTGAGGACGAGCAGCATTCTCGCTCACATACGGAGACGAACATGATTTCGGGTAGCGTTACCTTGGTCCAGGCACCAGGCAATCATCGGCAATTCATCGCGAGCGACAACCGAGGGCATCACTTCCTCCTTGATGACGCGGCTGGCAATACCGGACCCAAACCTATTGAGCTCATCGCTATCGGACTCGCTGGATGTACCGCATTCGACGTACTCAACATCCTACGCAAAAAGCGGCAGGAGGTCACCGGCTACGAAGTGCGCGTCGAAGCCGACCAGCGGACCGAACCACCAAATGTGTTTACGGCAGTTAGACTGCACCACATTGTGACTGGTGTGGGCGTTTCAGAGGAGGCATTACAGAGTGCGATCCATCTGTCGGAGTCGAAGTACTGCTCCGTGAGCGCGATGCTTGAGGCAAGCGGCGCCCATATCATAACTACCCACGAAGTGATTGGTGTCGAACACCCGGTGGCGGTCGGAGCCTGAGGATCGAAACCGAAATGCGCCCACTCGTCACTGATCTGCTGATCGCGCTGGCGACAATCACGACGTCTCTAGGAGGTGTCGCCCAAGAGATACAGTCGCTAAGCTTGTCCGAAGCCGTGAGGATGACGCTGGCCAACAATCCCTTGCACAAGGCAGCGCTGGCCGACACGAAAGCTGCATCGGCAGGTGTGCGTGAGGCACGCGCGCCGATGCTGCCGCGTATTACCTTCGCCGAGACCTTTACCGGTGGCAACGATCCGGTGTTCGTCTTCGGCGCGAAACTCCGGCAACAGGAATTCACGGCGCGCGACTTTGCTCTGAACAATCTGAATCGCCCGACGCCCATGGGCAACTATGCCAGCCGCTTCTTCGGGCAATGGAATATGTTCGACAGCACCCAGAGCTGGAAGGTGCTTGACCGCGCTAAGTACTTGAACTTCGCGGCTAACGAGCAACTCAACCGAACCGATCAGGAGCTGGTTTATCAGACAGTGCAGGCGTACTACGGCGTACTGCTGGTGCAGAAGCAGGTACAAGTCGCCGAGGATGCCGTGAAGACGGTCGAGGCCATACAGCACGACAGCCGGGCGCGGGTCGAGAGCGGCTTGGCAGTGGAATCCGACCTGCTGAGCGCACAGGTACAGGCGTCGGTGCGACAGCAGGAGCTGATCGAGCGCCAGAACGAGTTGTCGCTGGCGCAAACCCGCCTGGCGCTGGCCATGGGAGCGGCTGCAGACAGTACTTATCAACCGAAGGAAGTGTTGGAAGAGCGCACGTTTCCTGCAACCGAAATCAGCCAGTTGGAGAAGACGGCACTGGAGAAGCGTCCGGACTTGAAGCGCTCGGAGTGGGAGCGTAGCGCGCAGGACAAGAGCGTGGCCATGGCGAAAGCGGCATTCGGTCCCCGACTGAACGCTTTCGGATCATGGGAAGAGGACTCCCACGCTGTGGGATGGACAGGGGCGAATAACTGGGTGGCAGGCGCGGAGTTGCAGTTTGACCTGTTCGCCGGCGGCAGCAAGCGCGCGGCCCTCGCGCGAGAGAAAGCCATGCAAGAGCGTGCAGCGGCGGGATACGCCGGATTCCAAGACTCGGTCCGGCTCGAAGTGCGCGGCGCGTATTACCAGTTCAACGCAGCGCAGCAACAGGTTAAGGTTGCACGAAGCGCTATTGCGCAGGCCGATGAGAGCCTGCGCATCAATCAGAACCGTTACGAAGGCGGATTGAGCACGGTGACTGCACTGCTGCAGGTGGAAGAAGCAGCGCACCGCGCCATGGCTCAATATTGGCAAGCGGTGTATCGCACCTATGCCAGCTATGCCGGCGTTGAGCTGGCAACAGGGACGTTGAGCGTGGATTCTCCGGCGGTGAAGCAATGATAAGGGGAAACCTCTTTAACAAGCACAGCCTGGCTGTTGCCGCCACGGCGCTGGCAATTGCGGGCCTGGCGGGCTGCAGTGAGAACAGACCGACAACGCAGGCGGCACCGGAAAAACTTCATGGTGTGGCGTTAATACAACTCCAGAAAGTCACGGTGCCGGACGCGATCGAAGCCATGGGCACGGTGCGGGCGGCCCTGTCGGCGCAATTGGCCAGCCAAGTGATGGGGACCATCACGCGTGTGAACGTGTACGAGGGCGATCACGTGCGGCGCGGCGAAGTACTGGTGTCGATCGACGAAGCTCAGCAGCAGGCGGCATACACCAGCGCCAAGGCGGGACTGCAGGCGTCGCAGGAATCGAGTGTTGCCGCCGATGCTGACTACGCTCTGGCCGAAGCGACCATGAAGCGCTACCAGATGCTTTACGACAAGAAGTCGCTCAGCCCGCAGGAATACGACGAGGTCAAGACGAAGCTGGCAGCGGCGCAGGCACGACGCGACGCCGCGCATGCGGGTCGTTCACAGGCAGAAGCAGGAGTCTCACAGGCCAGCACAGCCATAAGCTTCACCAAGGTGCGGGCTCCGTTCAATGCTGTCGTGACCTCGAAGCTGGCCGAGCCGGGTGCTATGGCCGTGCCGGGAGTTCCGCTGCTGATCGTCGAGGACCCCAGCCGCTTCCGGCTTGAAGCACAAGTCGACGAAAGCAAAATAGGCGCGGTCAAGTTGGGGGAGACCGTGCCCGTGGCGATCGATGCGCTGGGCGAGCAGGCCGTCACCGGCAAGGTGACGCAGATCGTTCCAGCCGCCGATCCCGCGAGCCGCACGTTCACTGTAAAGATCGATTTGCCCGCGAACCCTCAGATTCGTTCCGGCTTGTTTGGCCGGGCGCGCTTTCCACTCGGACAGCGCGATGCCATGGAGATTCCCAGGACCGCGGTATTGAATCGCGGACAACTGCAGGCGGTTTACGTTATCGGGAGCGATCAGCTAGCGAGTCTGCGGTTCGTGACCTTGGGAGCCGCTGCAGGCGACCAAGTAGAGGTGTTGTCGGGGTTGCAGAACGGCGATCGCATCGTTGCGCAACCCGGTGATCGTGAACTCGCCGGCAGGCTGGTCGAGGCGCAGTGATGGCGGAGATCAAGGCCCCAATGCGCGTTGCCGGCGGCCTGGCGGCCCAGTTCATCAATTCGAAGCTGACTCCGCTATTCGTCCTGTTCTCGCTGCTGCTTGGAGGCTTCGCGATCCTGCGCACGCCGCGCGAAGAAGAGCCGCAGATTGTCGTTCCGATGCTCGACGTATTCGTGCAGATGCCGGGCGCGTCGGCCGCCGAAGTCGAGCATCGTGCCAGCATTCCCATGGAGCGGCTGCTGCGCGAAGTGCCGGGCGTGGAATACGTCTACTCGATTTCCCGACCGGGCATGTCAATGCTGGTGGTGCGCTTTTACGTCGGCACCAAAGAAGAAGACGCGATCGTTAAGGCGTACAACAAGCTCTACTCGAACTTCGATCGTATCCCGCAGGGCGTATCGCAGCCACTCATTAAGGTGCGATCGATCGACGACGTGCCGATTTTTGCGGTCACGCTGTGGGGCAAGAACTACGACGGCTACCAGCTTCGGCAGATTGCCGGCGAACTCGACAATCAACTGAAGCAGATTGATGACGTTTCGGAAACCAAGATCATTGGTGGGCTCCCGCGGCAGGTGAAAGTCACGCTTGATACCGCGAAGCTCGCGGCATACGGCATGACGCCCGCTGCGGTCGTTGATCAATTGCAACAGGCCAACGCGCGTAGTGACGCTGGCAGCTTTGCGCGCGGTAACACGGAATTTGCCGTCGAAGCTGGACGCTTCCTCGGAACGGCCGCCGACTTGAACCAGATCGTCTTGGGCGTGTATCAGGCTAAGCCGGTGTATCTGCGCGATGTCGCCTCTTCCGTGACTGACGGCGCGTCGGAGCCTGAAGACTACGTTCTCTACGCCAATGGCGCAGGTGCAAAGACGGGAGTGAGCGGCGACTACCCGGCCGTGACGCTCACGCTGGCCAAGCGCAAGGGAACGAATGCGACTGACATTACCCGCGCGGCAGAAGCAAAGATCGACTCGCTGCGCGGCTATCTTCTTCCCTGGGACCTGAACGTCACCATTACCCGTAATTATGGCGAGACCGCCAAAGAAAAGTCCGACGAACTGCTGAAGCACTTGTTCATCGCGACGCTATCGGTGACGTTGCTGATTGCTCTTGCGCTAGGCTGGCGCGAGTCGGGTGTGGTGCTGATCGCGATTCCAGTGACGCTCGCCCTGACGCTGTTCATCTTCTATTTATTCGGCTACACCCTGAACCGCGTGACGCTGTTCGCGCTGATCTTCTCTATCGGCATTCTGGTGGACGATGCGATCGTCGTGGTCGAGAACATCGTGCGTCACTTCCGCATGCCTACCAACCCCGGGCGAAGCTTGAGTTCCATCGCGATTGAAGCCGTGGATGAGGTCGGCAACCCTACGATTCTGGCGACCTTCACTGTGATCGCGGCCATTCTGCCCATGGCCTTCGTGCGGGGGCTGATGGGTCCCTACATGCGGCCGATTCCGGTAGGTGCATCGGCGGCCATGCTGTTCTCGCTCATCGTAGCCTTCGTCGTGTCACCTTGGTCGGCCATGCGACTGCTAAAGCATTACGCTGAACGCGCCACCGACGAGCACGAGAAAGAAGGATGGACGACCAAGTTTTATCGAAGGGTGATGAATCCCCTGATCGCGAGCGGATCGAGGCGTTGGACATTTCTCGGCGGAGTTGTCGTCCTGCTGCTGCTCGCTTGCTCGCTGGTGATGTTCAAGCTGGTGAAGGTAAAGATGCTGCCCTTCGACAACAAGAGCGAGTTCCAGGTAATTGTCGATATGCCGAACGGAACTCCACTCGAGCAGACCACACGGGTGGCGCAGGAGTTGGGGCAGTACTTAGGGAAACAGCCCGAGGTTACGAACTGCCAGATTTACGCAGGCACATCCGGTCCGTACAACTTCAACGGACTGGTGCGTCACTACTTTTTGCGCCGTGGATCGAACCAGGCCGACATTCAGGTCAACCTGCTGAACCGCCATGAGCGCAGTGCGCAGAGTCACGACATCGCGAAGCGCTTGCGGCCAGGCCTCGTCGCCATCGGGAACAAGTACGGTGCGCGGTTGAAGGTCGCAGAAGTTCCTCCCGGACCTCCCGTGTTGCAGACGCTGGTAGCCGAAGTCTACGGGCCCGATTACCAGCAGCAAATGGAGTTGGCGCGGCGGATCAAGAAGGTGTTCGAGACGACGCCGGGCGTCGTGGACGTCGACTGGTACGTGGAGGACCCACAGGCGAAGCACAACGTCGTGGTCGATCTCGACAAGGCCGCGCTGAACGGCGTTTCCGCCGCCGCAGTGACACAGACCATTCAGTTGGGATTAGACGGCGCAAACGCAGGGCTGCTGCACGACCCGAAGTCGCGGGAGGATGTGCCGATACGCGTGCGGCTTGATCGGCCGGACCGCTCGGCGATTGAGTCGCTGACGGCGATGCGGCTGCCGACGGCAAATGGCGGACAGGCTTCGATCGCCGAAGTGACGGACGTGAAGAACGAAACCATCGATGTGAGCCGCTACGGCAAGAACCTGCGGCCCGTGGTGTACGTGCTGGGCGATGTGGCGGGCGAGGTCGAAAGCCCGGTGTACGCCATCATGAAGATGAACGAGGCGATCGACAAGCTGAAGACGCCCCAGGGCTATGCCATCAAACGCTACAACGCGACCATGCCCGACGAGACCGACCGGCTAACAATGAAGTGGGACGGTGAGTGGCATATCACGATCGAAGTCTTCCGCGACCTTGGACTGGCGTTCGGCGCGGTGCTGGTGCTGATCTATGTGCTCGTTGTCGGGTGGTTCCGCTCATTCATTACGCCGTTGGTAATCATGGCGCCGATTCCGCTGACGCTGGTGGGGATCCTCCCGGCGCACATGCTGATCGGCGCGTTCTTTACGGCAACGTCGATGATCGGCTTTATTGCGGGCGCCGGTATCATCGTGCGCAATTCCATCATTCTGGTTGATTTCATCGAGCTGCGGCGGGCCCAGGGCATGGCCCTGGAGCAAGCCGTGGTCGATGCGGGCGCAGTACGCTTTCGTCCGATGCTGCTGACGGCCGCGGCGGTTGTCGTTGGGGCGAGCGTCATCTTGTTCGATCCGATTTTCCAAGGCCTGGCGTTGTCGCTGATGGCGGGTGAAGTAGCTTCGACGCTGCTGTCGCGTATGACCGTGCCGGTGCTGTACTACATGGTGGAAAAATGCAAACACAAACCGGCTGCCACGCCGGAATTAGTGGAGGTGGAAGTATGACGGTAGATCGAGCGTTGCGCATGATTGCAGGAGCATTCGTTGTGATCTCGCTGGCCCTTGGTTACTGGGTCTCCCCGTATTGGTACCTGTTTACCGCATTCGTGGGGTTGAACCTGTTTCAGTCGGCATTCACCAACTGGTGTCCGATGATGACGATCCTGCGCAAGGCTGGCCTGCGAGAATAGGGACTGGCTGGCAGAATGATGCGGAATGTCTCGCATTCGATGACTTCATTAAACGCCAGTCCCAATGTCATCGTGGCTAGGAGTTGTGCCAAGACACCGCCTACTTTGCTGCAACCCGCAATCCAGCCCGTCGCGCGCCCGCGCGAACTCACCGGAAGACTCTCCGATGTCTGGGGCAACAGAATCAAGATAACTGCAGTCATACCGATGACCAAGAGTGACACCGGACACGCGAGTTCGATCGCGAACATAAGCACTCGTTTCGTGCCCCAGTCGAAGCATCTGGTCGCCCGGCGTCGCCACGTATTCACTAAGTACCTGTCAGCCGTGAATGATCGATATGTCGGAGGCTTTTCCCGGTTCCTCCTGTTTGCCAGTGGCAAGACTCAACTCAACGCTATTTTGTCAGCTCTTTTTACGATCTTTATGATGTCCTTCCTCTTCATCGTAGTTATGAGCGGAGGAGTGAAGTTGATGTTCGCGGCTGTGGGGGGCGCCGGCTCTGACATGCGCCTCCTCGCGCTGCTACAAGGTTCTTCGTTTAATGAATTACTGTTAGTTGCCCACGCTGCGTTCCTAGGCAGCGTCGTCAGCATAATGTCGCGAATCAAGGCCTTCCTCGCAGATGCTTCGCTTACTCCGCTGATGATGTACGTGTCGGTGGTGACCCGCCCAATCGTGTCCGTGCTGGTGTCGGTCCTGGTCTTTTGCACGATCAAGTCCGGTATGCTTTCGTTTCACGGAATCGATTTCGACGGGCCCAACGGCTACTACATAGCCTGGGGCATCGGCTTTCTTTGCGGATTCAGCGAGCGCCTTGCACAAAACTTTGTCGTCGCCGCGGGCGGTACTCTGGAGACGCCCGCTCCTGCCACCCTCAGTTCGACCCCGCGCTCGTAACACATTTCGCTTTTTTCGCCTGCTTGGGTGCAGTGGACTTTGCGATGGTCGCGCCTGCGGGACAGTCAATACAAAGCTCGGCTGTGTGGGCTTCCGTCGAGTCGCGCGAGCAACCCGCTAACTGCCAGATGGAGACTGGCACGGCTTCGGAAATTCTTCAATCGGTTGCCGGGCCGCGCGTTTCGCGGCCGGAGCCTGAGTCGGGGCGAGTCCCGGCAGCTGCGGGAACAACGGGTAGATCAGTTGTTCAGGTAGCGTTTCCGGCATGCGTGCCGTGATGCCATAAGATTCCGGCCATTCCCCGCGCGGCAAATGGTGGGTGCCGAAGATCCGATCCATCCACGGAAGCATGGTGGCGTAATTGTGATCGATCTTGCCAGTGCGCGTGTGGTGCCAATGGTGGAAGGCGGGACTTGTGATCAGCCATTCCAGCTTGCCGAGCCGCCAGCGGAGATTAGCGTGGATCAGATAACTCCAGTTGGCACTCATCAGCAGTACGAGAATCGCGAAGATGTTTCCCGACGCCTTCAGGGGATTCGCGATCCCGAGAATGTAGATCGGCACCAGCGTGAACAATCGCGAGAACACGAGGTCCACGGGATGGCCACGGCTACTTACGAGAAAATCCATCTCCCGAGCGCTGTGGTGCACTGCATGAAATCGCCAGAGAAACGGTATTTCATGGCTGAGTCGGTGGCCCCAGTAGTAGCCCACTTCTCCCACCACCAAGGCCAGCACGGCACGCAACCAGACCGGCAGCGCCCCGACTGTGGAATAAAAGCCGGCCGGCAAGAAATGATGGGCGCCCCGCACCACCAGGCTTAGCGGGGCGCTCAACAACATGCCGATCAGCAAGCCGTTGATGAAGTAATACCCGACATCGACG
>Ga0335085_10007176_pt1 | contig 17401 bp, 12 predicted proteins | sample Lox_Sample_45_FD_206712 | JGI IMG/M metagenome (GOLD analysis project Ga0335085, IMG submission 206712) | Soil microbial communities from Loxahatchee National Wildlife Refuge, Florida, United States - Lox_Sample_4.5 | ecosystem: Environmental > Terrestrial > Soil > Wetlands | place: USA...
TGATTGCGCTGGGCAAGCTCGGCGGCCGCGAGCTGAACTACAGCTCTGATATCGATCTGATGTTCGTCTACACCGCCAACGGCGAAACGGACGGCGAGCGCCCCATCTCGAACAAAGAGTTTTATAAGAAAGCCGCCAACCAGTTCACCGAAATGCTCTCCACGTACACGGCGGAGGGTATGTGCTATCGCGTGGACCTGCGGCTCCGGCCCGACGGCAGCCTGGGCGAGATCTGCATTTCGCTCGATGGCGCCAAAAGATACTATCGGCAGCGCTCCCGCGACTGGGAGCTGCAGATGCTGATCAAAGCACGCGTGGCCGCAGGCGACCGGGCTACCGGCCAGGAACTGCTGGAGAATACCTCGCCGCTTACCTACGCCTCAACGCTGGACTTCTCCGCGGTGGAAGCAGTGTCGGCCACGCGGCTGCGCATTGGCGAGCGGCTCAACGCGAAGCAGTCGAGCAGGAACGGTTTCGACGTCAAACTGGCGCCGGGCGGCATCCGCGACATCGAATTTCTCGTGCAGTGTCTCCAGCGCCTGCACGGCGGCCGCGAGCTGTGGGTGCGTCATGGCGGCACTTTGCTGGCGCTCTCCCGGCTTCGCGACAAGGAACTTCTCTCGCCGCTCGAATACGCCCGCCTGGCCTCCGCGTATCAGTTCATGCGTCATCTCGAACACCGGCTCCAGTTCGATGAAGACCGCCAGACCCACACGCTGCCCGAAGGCAGGGACGAAATCGACCTGCTGGCGCGCAAGATGCCTTCATGGGGCCCGGCCGGCGCGGGAACGCTTGAGCGCGAACTCGACCATCATTTCACCAGCGTCCAGGACCTCTATGACCGCGTGATCCACTCCCAGCTGCGGGAACCGGTTCCGGATCTTGCGCCCGAGCCTGCGGTCGAAGAGGCCGCTGCAGCCGAACAGCCCGCAGCCGCGGAATCGCCGGAGGAAGTACGGCCGGTACGCTCGGAGTTTCCCTCCGCCAATCTGCGCCGTTTTCTGAATCAGCGCGCGCCCACCTTCGCCCAGCGAATCGCGGAAAGCGATATGGCGCGCGGCGCCATCACGGTCAACGACGAGAGCTTCGAATCGTTTCTCGAAAAAGCCGTAGCAAACTCAGCCTCGCTCGATCTGCTCGACGAGAACGTCGAAGTGGCGCGCTGTATCATCGACCTCTTCGAACACAGCCATTACTTTGCCGACCAGCTCGTTCGTCATCCGGAACTGATAGAGCAGGTCCGCGAAGCCTGCGGCGCGAAACAGGGACGAACCGGATTCACCGCTCCACGCGATTCCGAAGGCCTGCGCCAGTTCTTCCGCGAGCAGATGGTGCGCATCCAGAGCGACAGTGTCTATCATCGCGTTTCGGTTTTCCGCACCCTGCAGCGCACTTCCGAGCTCGCCGATTCGGTGATCAACGCCGCTTACGAAACGGCGATTGCCGACCCCGGCGTCCGGCCTTCCGCTCCCGGCTATGCGCCGGCGAACCGAATGATGGTAGTCGCGCTGGGCCGCCTCGGCATGCAGGAGTTCGATCTTGCTTCCGACGCCGATCTGGTCTTCGTCATCCCCGATGCCGACGCGCAGGAAAACGAGTTCTGGACCGCCGTGGCTGAACGCATGATCAGCGTGATCAGCGCCTATACCGGCGATGGCGTGGTCTTCACCATCGATACGCGCCTCCGTCCCAACGGCCGCGCCGGCGCGCTTGTGCAGACCGAGTCGGCTTACAGGGACTACTTCGCTCATCGCGCCGAAGCGTGGGAAGGCATCACGTACATGAAGGCCCGCGCCGTTGCCGGCGATATCGAACGCGCCACGCAGTTCCTCGGCGAAATTCAGGAAATCGACTGGCGGCGCGTGGGACAGAGCGGACGATCACGTCAGGAGCTGGCTCGCATGCGCGCGCGCCTCGAACGCGAGCAGGGCAGCCGCAATCCTCTCAAAGCCGCGGCGGGCGGATATTACGACATCGATTTCGCGCTGATGTATCTGCGTCTGCGAAGCGCCGGAGTTTTTTACAGGGTGCTGAATACGCCCGAGCGCATCGACGTGATCGAGAAGATGGGTCTTCTGGAGCGCGACGAAGCGAATTTTCTGCGCAACGCCGCTACCTTCTATCGCGCGGTGGATCACGGCCTGCGCATTCTGACCGGACACGCCGAAGGCCGTCTTCCCACCAACCGCGCCCACATTGCGATCCTGACCGACCTGGTGCACCGCTGGACTCCGCCCGAGCTGCATCGCGGCTCCCTCAGCGCGATGCTGAAGCGTATCCGTCAGGAAACGCGCGTCTACTTCGAACACCTCTTCGGCAAATCATAGGTACCGTCGATGCCGGGCACCAAGATCGCGAGCCACATCGAACAACAAACGCGGCTCGCGCCGCGTATACGGTTCTGAAGGAGATACAGGCGACGCCCGTGGCCTTTTGCGGCTGAAATTACTTCTTCAGCACATCACTGGCCGACGCCTCCGCTACCAGCCTCTCCGCATCGTCCTTCAGCAAAAATCTCTCCCGCACCAGCCGCTCGGTCGCCGCCTTCACCACCGCCACGTATCCATCGTGAGTCTTGTATCTCTCTTCCAGCGACAGCCGCGGATCACCCGACGCTTCCCGCTCCGCCCTGGTCTTCGCAAACGGCACGAACGCCCCATTCAGCCCGCATTCGCGCCCTTTCGCAAATCCGCGCGCCGTCACATTCCATCCGAGGTACGTCCCCAGCGGCGCCTGATGCAGCGTGCTCGCCACGCCCACCACTTCATTTCCGTCCGCATCCTGACGAGGCGCCAGACTGGGCAGCACCTGCTTGATCGGCGGCGGTTCCATCGAAATAACGCCGCTCAGATCGTTGTACCGGAAGTGCGGCCCGAGGTCGTAATCGTAGAGCGGATTGATGATCCCATCCGGCAGCGGAACGCCCGGAATCATCGGGCCGCCGAGCGCCGCCTGCGTCGGCTCAACCAGCTCGCCGCGATCCAGACGCGGATACACGCTGGGCGGCGGCGGGGTGTTCTTCGTGACCCATTCGATCAGTGCAGCCGTGAGCGCGCGCATCGTGTCCGATGACGGATTCGGATTCGCCGGCAACTCGCATCCATTCGGCGGGGCTGGCGCCGTGGTGCTGAATCCGCCGCGCCCTCCGCCGTGCGTCACGCCGGGGAAAAAATAGCGCCGCACATTCGCGGGAAGCGGGATGTCGCGATCCGCGCTCGTCCCCACCAGATCCGGTGACGCCCGCAGTCCCCAGAACTCGAACGACCCGAATGTCTCGAAAACTTTCGGACAAGTTCCGCTCGCCCTGCAGCGATCCAGCAGCCCGCCCTCCGGCCGGTGCCGCGCTTCATCCTTGTAATCGCTCCACCATAGCACGCCGTCGCTGCCCGGTTCATACAGTGCTGCCGCGCCGCCCACTGCCGCGAAACGAAAGTTCATCGCCAGCTGCCGCGTCGCGATGTTCGGATTGATGCCATCCCATACAATCGCGCCCGATTCGTCCTGATTGAATCCGAGATTGACGAACGTGCGCAGAAAATTTCCCGACTGCGACGTCCCGCGGGCAATCCCCCACTGGATTTTCCCCGCGACCGGATTCGCCGCGCCCAGATCGTCTTTGTCCGCATGCCGGAAAAACGCATTCAGATCGCGCGTCGCCGCGAAGCCGATTCCCAGCACCTGCGGATCTTTCGCCGTATACGCCAGCTCGTAAAGGTAAGCCGGATCGAACCCGCCTTTGAGGCAAATCTTTGTGGCATCGGCCTCGCCCGGAAAAGCCTGTTTCGTACAGTCAGCGAATGCCCAGTCTGCCGCGCGAATCGGCACCACCGCCGTGCCTTCAGCCGCGCGCCGCGTCAGCGACGCTTTCGCCGAATCGAGTATTGCCGGCGCCGGAGCAGGGAAACCCGCGCCCTCGCCGCGCGCCAGTGGCAACGTGGTCGACCCGCGCGGCATGTCGCTCAACCGCACCAGTACCGGACCGGTGATGCTCGAACCGTCCGCATTCTTCGCGATTGGCAGCGCAATCGTCTCGATGCCCTCGCGCGCTGCGGGAATATCGCCCTCCCAGCCGCTCGAGAGCACCACGATCCCGCGCTGAAAAAGGTCCGCCAGCGCGCCCGCATTCGTTGATGATGAAGCCAGCGCGATTCTCCCGCGGTTTGCCACGTCGTAAAGCAGCAGTCCGCTGGCCTTCGACATATCGACCGGCTTGGCCATCGTGAATGTGACCGAATACTCGACGAGCCCGCGCGAATTTCGCGGTGCATTCTGAATATCGGTGATAATCGCGTTCAGCGGATCTTTCGGATCGAGCTCCCCATACGCCCGTCCGCGCAGCCACTCATACCGTCCGGCCTCGCCGAACGACTGGCCCTTATATGCCGAAGCTTCGCGCTGTTCAACCACGAAACCGCGAATCCGTGCGTCGGCCGTCGCCGTCAATGCCAGCGCCACCCCGAAAACCCAAAAAAGCCTGCCACGCAGTCCCATGCCGGGCCTCCAATCCCGGCCAGTATAACTCCGGACAGCAGTACTCCTTTCCCTCCCGCACGATAAAATAGATTGACCGCATGGTTCGCGACGGGATTTTCTACTTGCTGGGCTTTGCCGCCGGGGGCGTGCTGGTCAACTGGCTGGCTGGCCCGGCTGCGTCAGCTCCGCTGTTTGTCCTCGGCATTTTCTGCGCCTGGTTTTTTCGCGATCCTGAGCGCCTTCTCCCCGTAGGCCCGGTAGCGCTCTCACCGGCTGATGGCCGTGTAGTCGGCGTCGTCAAAGAGGACGGCTGCAACACCCGCGTCAGCATTTTTCTCAACATCTTTGACGTGCACGTCAACCGGTCCCCAATCTCCGGGATCGTTACCGACATCAGTTACAAGCCCGGTAAATTTCTCGTCGCCAGCCGCGAGGCCGCATCCGGCGAAAACGAGCAGAACGTCATCACCGTGCGCGCGGAAGACGGCACTAAAGTCGTCTTCAGTCAGATTGCCGGTCTGATCGCGCGCCGCATCGTGTGCACCAAAAACGTCGGCGATTTCGTGGAGGCCGGAGAGCGCGTCGGCATGATCAAGTTCGGTTCACGCGTCGACGTGATCTTCGGTCCCGAATGGCGCATTGAAGTCACGCCTGGTGTGCATGTGCAGGCCGGTTCCAGCGTTCTCGCCCGCCGCGGCGACGGTGTTGTTATAACCCCGGCGCTTGCGGCCAAAATCGAGGAGCCCGCCCTGTGCCGGACTTAGAACCCATCGCCTCCGAAACACCGGTTCCCGCTCGCAAACGTCCGCCGCGCGCAGCCTACGCGCTGCCGACGCTGTTCACGGCCGGCAACATTTTTCTCGGCTTCCTGTCGATCGTCCGCTCTATTCACGGCGTTCTGCATTTCGCCTCCAACCCGACGCAGGCCGCCGACGATTTCGAAGTGGCCGCCAAAACCATCGGACTCGCCGCCGCTACGGACTTTCTCGATGGCGGCGTCGCGCGCCTCACCAACACCACCAGCGAATTCGGCCGCGAACTCGATTCGCTCGCCGACATCATCAGCTTCGGTATCGCGCCTTCCGTGCTCGCATACGCCTGGGGCGTGCAGTTTGTCACGGCGTCTGAAGCGCGCGTGCTCGATCAGTTCCACCGCGTGGGCACGTTTCTCGCGTTCGTCTTTCTGGTCTGCGGCGCCGCGCGCCTGGCGCGTTTCAACATCTCGAAGAATCCGATCCCGCGCAATCCCGGCAAGCCCAATCGCAAATACTTTGTCGGACTGCCCATCCCCGCCGCCGCATCGATGGTCGCCGCGGTCGTTTACGCGCTGGGCAGTTTCCCCATCACCGACCTGATTCCGGCCGTCCTCTGGATGATGCTCCTTGGCCTGCTGTCGTTCCTTATGGTCTGCACCTGGCGCTACCGCAGCTTCAAGGATCTCAACCTGCTGCGTCCGCGCTCGCCTCTCATTCTGGTCCTGATGGGAGGTGTCATCTTCGCCATCTGGAACTGGTCGCAGCCCGTTCTGGTCATCCTCGCGTCGATTTATGTCGGCAGCGGGATTGTGGTGCGCCTCGCCGGCATTGTCCGGCGCAATTTCCCGCGACCGCCGGTCGCGCGTCCGCCAACGCCGAATCCGGAGACTCAGCTTGGCTGAGATCATCGCTCTGGTGGGCGGCGAAACTTTGCTCGGCCGGGAAATCCGCGACGTGCTCGGCGCGACCGAACTCGGGCCTCTTCTTCGCCTGGTTGCTTCGTCGGAAGACGACTCCGGCACTCTCACCGAACTCGGCGGCAGCGCCGCCTTCCTTGCCAAACTGGAGCCCGGCGCCATCGAAGATGCAGACGCGCTTCTGCTGGCCGGCTCGGTCGAATCTTCCAGACAAGCGCTCGATACCAATTCCGAGGGCCTGATCATTGACCTGACCTACGCGACCGAAGACGATCCGCACGCGCGCATTCGTGCGCCTCAGGTTGAGCCTGCCGGTTATCAGCCCGATCACAGCGGTCCGCAGATTGTTGCGCATCCCGCCGCCACCGCCATCGCGATGGTTCTCTGCCGTCTGAATGCGAACTTTCCCATCGCCCGCGCGCTTGTGCACATCTTTGAACCCGCCAGCGAATTCGGTACGCCGGGCATTGAAGAACTGCAGCAGCAAGCGGTGAACCTGCTTAATTTCCAGCCGTTGCCGAAGGCGGTCTTCGATACGCAGCTCGCCTACGCGATGCTGGCACAGCTTGGCGCGGAGGCGAAAGTGCCGCTCGCGGATTTGGAGGACCGCATCGAACGGCATCTGGCGACACTGCTGGAGCGCACCGAAGGCTGCCCGATGCCGTCTTTGCGGCTGATTCAGGCGCCGGTCTTTCACGGATTCACCTTTTCGTTCTGGATTGAATTCGAAGAGGCGCCCGCTGCGTCCGACATAGAAGATATGCTCAGCCAGGACAATTTCGATGTGCGCGGGGCGGACCTCGAAGCGCCGGACAACGTTGGCATTGCCGGGCAAAGCGGAATCGCCGTCGGCGCGATCGCGCCGGATCGCAATGACGCCAACGCTTATTGGCTCTGGGCCGCCGTCGATAATCTCCGCCTTGCTGCCGAAAGCGCCGCCATGATCGCGAAGGAGGCATTGTGAAAGCTCAACTCCGTGTTGCAGGGCAGGGCTCTGGCGCGGCCGCAGGTGTTTGGGCACTATCCTTCGCATGCCTCTTTCTTGCCGCAACTTTGTCCGGCTGCGGCTATCACGTGTCGGGTAATTCGAATCTTCTTCCGGCCGAAGTCCACACCATCGCCATCACACCCTGGCGCGACAGCAGCACTCAGTACAAACTCTCGGACTATCTGACTGAGGCCGTGTCACGCGAAATGATCTCGCGCACGCGCTACAGGATCATCGCCGATCCGAAACAGGCCGACGCTGTGCTCAGCGGCGCGGTGGCGAACATGTTTAACAGCGCAATCGTTGCCGATCCTGCCACCGGGCGCAGCAGCGGCGCACAGCTCGTCGTGCTGATTCAGGCGCGGCTGGTGGATAAAGCCGGCAAAGTGCTGTTCGAACGGCCGAACATCGAATTCCGCGAGCGTTACGAAATCAGCGTCAGCCCCGGGCAGTATTTCGATGAAAGCCCCGCCGCGCTGCAGCGCCTGAGCCGGGACGTGGCCCGCACCGTCGTAAGCGCCATTCTGGAAAACTTCTGATGACTGCCGCTCAGTTCCTCGGCCGCGTGAAGCGCAGCGAGATTCCTGCTGTTTGCCTGTTTCTCGGTCAGGAAGCCTATAACCGCAGGCGCTGCCGTGATGCTCTCATCGCCGCCAAAGCCGGCATCGAGCCGGAACATGCGGACGCGGCTGAATCGTCGCTGGCTGCGATTGTTGACGATGCCCGCGCCATGTCGCTGTTTGCCTCCGAACGCCTGATCTTCCTGCGTAGTGCGGAACTCCTGATGCCGCGTACGGTGCGCAGTGAAGATGGGGAAGACGGCATCAGCGGCGATGCCTCCACGGAGGCTCTTGAAGCGTACGTCAAAAATCCGACTCCCGGCGTGACGCTGATTTTTGAAGCCACCCGCTGGGATCTTGACGGCGACGACAAAGCCAAGGCCGACCGTGCACGCAAATTCTTCAGCGCCATTCCCGATGTCGTCGAGTTTCCGCGATTCAGGTCAGACGAAGCCCGCATCGAACTGGACCGCCTCGCCAAAGCCGCCAACGTGAAGTTCGACGCGGCCGCGGCGGAAGCGCTCGTCGAAGCTCTCGCTGCGGACGTGGCGCGCATCGCTGTCGAAATCGAAAAACTTTCGCTCTACGGAAAGCCCGTCACTGTCGACGACCTCGCGCTTCTGATCCCCGACGCGCGCCAGAGCACGATATTCGCCCTGGTCAACGCGCTCGGCCGACGCGACCGCACCGGCGCTCTGAAAACGCTCGACGCCCTCGTTCGCGCAGGCGAATATCTTCCGCTCGCGCTGACGTTCCTCGCCGGGCAGTTTCGCATGGCCCTGGTGGCGAAGGAAGCCAGTCTGCGCGGCGCTTCGCAGATCCAGTCGCATTTTCAGCGCGCCGGAATTCCGATGTGGGGCTCGCGCGCCGAGCAGGTGTCGTTAACCGCGGCGAAATTTTCGAAAGAGCAACTCGAGCGCGGCCTGACTCTGCTTTTCGAAACCGACCGCGACCTGCGCAGCGCCCGTCCCGACGACCGCACGGTGGTTGAAAACTTCGTCATCAGGCTTTGCGCCTGATCCACTCCGTCAATGCTTCCTGCGCAGCCTCGGCGGCTTCTTTGACGCGCCACGAGCTGCGATCCCGCCTTCCCGCCATATTGCTGATTCCGCGAATCTCACCGACAGGAATTCCGGCCAGCGCGGCCACGTGCGCAATCGCCGCGCCTTCCATGTTCTCGACCGCGCCGCGCGCGGCCACCCCTTCGATACCCGTGCAGGTGTTCAGCGTGACGAACGGAACGCGCCGCGGCGCAGGAAAAATCTGCATCGGCAGAACGTTGTAGATCGGCGAGCCGCCGGGCACCACCGGAAATCCGAGAGCCCGCATGTCGAGAAACCCCTCGGGTGACGATGACCCAAGATCTCCATAGCACTCCGACTCCGCGCACACCACATCGCCGATCTGCAGTCCCGATGCCGGATAAGCGCCGCCAATCCCGCAGACGATGATGCAGTCCGGTCGCGAGCGCTCGATCGCGCGTGTCAGCGAATAAGCGGCATTCACCGCGCCGACGCCGGTCACAATCACGTCCGCAAATGAGCGAAGTCGCGAACCCTCCAGCTCAGTGGAAACGCAGACAAGCATTATCTGTGTTCATCTGTATGCATCAGTGGCTGAATTCTTAATGCCCTTCGCTGACGTAATTGCGGTTCCACTCCGGAATATCCACCGTCACGTCTCCGCTCACGATCGCCTGGCATCCGAGGCGCGAGCGCAGCTGATAGTCCGCTGCCTGCTCGACGCGATCCATCTCGTCGTCATCCATCTCGGAGAGATTCTCCGCTCCTTCTTTGACGACCACATGGCACGTGGTGCATGCGCAGCTTCCGCCGCACGCATGTTCCAGATGAAAACCGAAATTCATCGCCACATCGAGCAGCGATTCCGGCTTTCCATGGCCCTTGTAAGGTAACTGGCCCTTCTCGAATTCGAACGTTTCACCTGCGGGAAGAAAGGTCACTTTCGGCACTGCAATAATCATACAGACCGAATGAAGAAAGTCCTGGTCGCTGTCATATTTGTAAGCTCGCTCGCGTTTGCGCAGGACGACATTCGCGCGCTTACCATCCTGCACGTCAACGATCTCCACGCGCAGCTGACGCCTACCAACGAAGGACTGGGCGGCTTCGCCTATCTGGCCGCTGAAGTCCGCCATCAGCGCGAAGGCTGCTCTTCCTGCATCTTTCTGAACGCCGGCGATATGGTGCAGGGCACTCCGGTTTCCACCATCTACCGCGGCGCGCCCGTTTACCAGCTTGCCAACCTGCTCGGTTTCGACGCTGCGACTGTCGGCAATCACGAATTCGACTACGGATGGCAGGCGATTCAGGGATTTGCCCGCATTGCGCACTTCCCGCTGCTCTCGGCCAACGTGGAAAACACCGTGGGCCAATTCCTCACCGGCAAAAACTACGTCATTGTTAACGTCAACAACATCCGCGTCGGCATCATCGGGCTTGTGATGGGCGATCTCCGGGGTAACTATTCCACTCCCGATCAGGTTGGTCCCTGGGATGTCAAACCCGTGGCCGAAACCATTCACCGCTTCGCCGCCGAACTGAAAGGCCGCGCCGATCTAATCGTCGCGCTCGGTCATCTCAACATCACCGAAGCCCCGGCCATTCTCGCCGAAGCGCCGGAGGTGTCGATCGCCATCCTCGGCCATCTGCACGACGGCTTCCCCGAAATGCTGCACGTCGACCATCGTTACGCGGTGCAGGAGAAGGCCTACGGCGTCGAACTCGGCCGCCTCGAAGTCCGCTTCGATCTCACGAAGCACGAAATTGTGTCTGCTGTCTGGAAACACATCCCGATCGATTCGCGCAAAATCACACCCGCGCCCGATGTGGCCGCCGCCGTTCAAAAATGGGAGTCGAAGGTTTCGCGCATCGTCGATGTACCCATCGGCGAAGCGAAGCATTCATTTACCAGAGAAGAAATCCGCCCAATGGTCGAACAGGCAATGGCCGAAGCCACCGGGGCGGACTTCGCATTCATCACGCTCGGCGACATCCGTACCACAATCCCGCAGGGTAAGCTGCTGGCCCGCAACATCTGGAACATGCTGCCATTCGAAGACGCGATCGTTGTCGGCACTTTCAAAGGGCGCGAGCTTCCGCCATCCATCACCGTCCGTCATCCGGTCGAGCCGGATCGCGAATACAAAGTCGCTGTGACTCGTTTCGTCGCTGTCAATCAGGCCTCACCCAGCCAGCTCAACGCCACCGGCCTGAAGTTCCCGACAACGGGGCCCAAACAGCGCGATGCCATGCTCGCCTGGGTCAGCCGGAAAAAGGTGCTCGACTAGATTTTGAGAATTTTCCCTCCGGGGCCCACTTCCCAGTAGAGGGTTTCCCCATTCGACTCGCAGCTCTATTTCTGATCGCCGGCGCTGCGCTCGCTCAGCCACCCGACCCAGCGTACGAGCCGCTCAGCCGCGCCTTCGACGCGTTGCGCGCGCACGATTACGACGCCGCTGTCTCGCTGTTTGAAAAAGCCGCCGCGCTCGCGCCCAACCGCGCCGATATTCGCAAAAACCTCGCCTACTCCCTGTTAAAAACCGGCGAGAGCGATTCGGCCCGCGAACAGTTTGGCGAAGCGCTCCGCCTCGATCCGGCCGACGATCATCTTGCTCTCGAATACGCTTTTCTTTGTTATGAGGCCCGTGAAAACGCGCCCGCGCGAAAAGCCGAAGCGCGCCGCATCTTCGCCCGCGTTAGCGGCTCGGCCGATCCGGTCTCCCGCGCGACCGCGGCGCAGGCGTTCAACAATATCGACGCGCCGCTCGCGGCCGGAATCGCCCGCTGGCAGCACGCGCTCGCGATTTCGCCCCCTGCGTTCAGCGCTTACTACGAACTGGCTCAACTCGCCGAGCAGCGCGACGAACTCGATCTTGCCGCCGCCAGCTACAAATCGGCTTTCCAGCTGCTGCCTGCGCGGAAGTCTGTGCTGCTCGATCTGGCCCGCGTCGAAAAGGCGCGCAGCAACGCCGATAAACAGATCGCCGCGCTGCTCGCCGCCTCACGCGGTGGCGAAAGTCGCGCCGCCGAACTGGCGCGCGAACAGCTCCCCGGCCGCTATCCGTATGTCTACGAATTCCGCGAGGCGCTCGAACTCGATCCCGGCAACGACGCCCTCCACCGCGAGCTCGCCTTTCTGCTGCTCGAAATGTCCGGTAAGGGTCATTCGGAATCTCCGGAGAAGCCGCCGGATCCGGTCATCCTCGACCAGGCGGTCGAAGAATTCAGACGCATCGTCCGGACTTCGCCAACCGATTACGTTGCCGCCGCGCAGCTTGGCTTCCTCTACCTCGAATCTGGTCAGCCCAACCTTGCAATGCCCATCCTCAGGGACGTACTCGCGCATGGAGACATAGCAACTGCGAACCACGTCCGCATCGCTCTCAAACTTCCGCTGGTTCTCCAGGACCACCGCCCCGACGATTCACCGCTCGACCCGCTTCTGCTCGGCGAACGCAGCTACAAAGCCGGATTCATGAAGGATGCGAAGCGCTTTTACCTCGCAGCGTACGAACAGAATCCCGATCCCTCCATCGCCCTCAAGCTCGGCTTCACCGACAACATGCTGCATGATGACGGGGGTGCTGTCCGCTGGTTCCGGATCGCGCGCCAGAGCGGCGATTCCTCTATCTCCGGCGACGCCCGCCGCGCTTACGACAGTCTGCTGCCCGGGGTGGAACGCTTTCGCACCACGCTTTGGATTTATCCGCTGTTCTCTTCCCGCTGGCTCGACGTTTTCGGTTATGGTCAGCTGAAGACCGAACTCCGCCTGAAAAAATTTCCGCTGCATCCCTATGTTTCGGTGCGGTTCGTTGGCGATGAGCGGCGCACGACCGGCGGCATTTCGCAGTTGACTCTCTCGGAAAGTTCCTTCATCACCAGCCCAGGCGTTGCAACGCAGTCCTGGCACGGCGCTCTTGGTTGGGTCGAAGCCGGAATCACGAACAGCTACATCAACGGCACACACCTGCCGGACTATCGAGGCGGCGTTTCTTTCTCCCGCACCATTGGCGCTTCGCTCGTTGCCGATCATAGCGGATGGTTTCTCGAAACCACCGCCGACAGCCTCTACGTCAGCCGCTTCGATCACGATGAGATCAACAACTCGCAGATAAAAGCCGGCTTCACATCTTCGCTCGGTCCCCTGAAGGTGCAGTATTTCTGGAACAACAACATCACGTTCGACTGGAAACGCGAATGCTGGGCTAATTTCGCCGAGACCGGACCGGGGTTTCGCTTCCATCCGCCCAACACACCCAAATCGCTCGCGGTGACTCTCAGCGCGGTCCGCGGCGCTTATCTGATCAACGCGTATAATCCGCGCCCCCCCAACTTTTTCGACGTCCGCGCCGGAATCTGGTATGCGTTTACCAAGTAGAATCATCGCCGCGCTGCTCGCCATCAGCGCCATCTCGCACGCCGCCACGTTTGCGGTGATCGGATCGCAGTCCGGCGCCTGGCCTGCCATCCTTTCTTCAGTCGGCCACCTTCCGGGGCCGCCCGCTTCGGCCGGCATCATCATCGCGCCTCAGAACACTCCCGCTTCGGCGGACTGGAAAGCCAAAGTGGAAAGCGGCGCGACACTCATCCTCGACGGCCCGTCTCCGCTCGCAGTCAGCTTCGGCTTCCGCCCGCTTCCGGAGAGCGTCTCCGTGGTGCATCTGGTCGACGTGCACAATCCGTCGCTGCAGGTGATCTGGGAAAAACCGGTTGAGCTGCCGCGCTTTGAAATTCCCGCCGGCGCGCGCGTATTCGCCAAAGACCGCTGGACCTCAGTCCCGCTTCTCGCGGGCCTGCGCACCGGCGCGGGCGCGGTGCTGTGGGTCGCCGCCAGCCCAGGTCCGAACGGCTACGAGCGTTTTCCCTATTTGCTGCAGGCGCTCTGCGATCTCGGCGTAGAACCCCCGTTCCGCAGCTCGCACCTCTGGGCTTTCTTCGATTACTCCTATCGCGCTCGTGCCGATCCCGACTACCTGGCTGCCCGATGGCGCAACGCCGGCATCAGCGCTCTGCATGTGGCTTCGTGGCATTTCTACGATCCCGACCCCGGGCGCGACGAATATCTGAAAAATCTCATCGAAGCCTGTCATCGCCACGCCATTCTTGTCTACGCGTGGATCGAGCTTCCGCACGTCAGCGAAAAATTCTGGAACGACTACCCGCAATGGCGGGAAAAAACCGCTGCGCTGCAGGATGCGCAGCTCGACTGGCGCAGGCTGATCAACCTGCAGAACAGGGACTCCGCCGCCGCCGTGCGCGCCGGTCTCAAGTCGATGATCGAGCGCTTCGACTGGGATGGAGTCAATCTCGCTGAGCTCTATTTTGAATCGCTCGAAGGCGCAGCCAATCCAGCCCGCTTCACGCCGATGAACGGTGACGTACGCGCGGAATTCCGCGCAACCGCCGGCTGGGACCCCATCGAACTCTGGACCAATCGCAGAGATGCCGGCTCCCTTCGGCAGTTCCTCGATTTCCGCGCCTCGCTTGTGCGCCGCATGCAGGAAGACTGGCTCAGCACCGTCGAGTCTTTCCGCCGGTTTCGCCCCGATCTCGATATCGTCCTCACTCATGTGGACGACCGCTTCGACGACGGGATGAAAGACTCCATCGGCGCCGATGCTGCGCGTGTCCTGCCGCTGCTCGATCAGCACTCATTCACATTTCTCATCGAAGACCCGGCGACAATCTGGAACCTCGGGCCGCAGCGTTACCCGGAAATCGCCAGGCGCTACCGGCCTCTCACAACGCACACAGACAGGCTCGCCATCGATATCAACGTCGTCGACCGCTATCAGGACGTTTATCCCACCAAACAGCAAACCGGCGTCGAGCTGTTCGAACTGGTCCATCTCGCTTCGACAGCGTTTTCGCGTGTCGCGCTTTATTTTGAAAACAGCATCCTCAAACCCGACATCCCATTACTCGCTTCCTCTTCCGCAGTCGTCAGTCACTATGCAAAAGACCATGGCCGCATTTCCATCACGTCGCCGATCGATATTGAGCTGAACTGGGCCGGCGAAGGCGCGCTGGTGGACGGCAAGCCCTGGCCTGCCCAGTCCGCGGCCGCGCTCCACCTTCCCGCCGGCGCGCATACGGTCGAACCTGGCGCGAAGCGCGATATGGTTTTGCTCGTCGACCTCAACGCTACGCTGCGCGCCGCATCCGAATCCGGCCGCCGGATGACGTTCGATTACACCAGCGGCAGCCGCGCCATCGCCCGCTTCGATCGCAAACCGGCGCACATCGACGTCGATGGCAAGCCTCTCACCGCGGACACCACCGTTCTGCTGCCCCGCGGCGATCATCGCGTCACAGTCTCGAATTAAAATAATGCTCTAAACTGTTGGGGCAGCCGATGCTCAGCCCGACGCTCGATTCCTCGCCCGCGACCGGCTCCTGGCGCAAACGGCTATCGTCGAAACGTCTGCTGCTCGCTCTTCTCGCGGTCTGCATCGTCCGGCTCTGGTTCATGCTGCTCACGGGCAGCTTCTGGACGGACGAAACCGGCACCGCATTCGTCGTCCGCCTTGCGGGCGACGCCTCTCTGGAGGCCGCTCCGCAGGTCCCGATGTCCATCTACTATGCGCTGCCGCGCGCCGCCGAGAAGCTCTTCGGCTTCTCCGAAATCTCTTATCGCATTCCCTCCGTGCTGCTGATGGGAATCGCATTTTTTTTCATCGCGCGCATCACGGCGCGGCTGATCGATCCCGATGCGGCGTGGTTCAGCGTGTTCGTTTGTTTTGCCATCACCGACTTCAATTATTTTGCGGTCGATGCCCGCCCCTACGCACTCGGAATCTGCCTCACAGCAGCATCTATCTACTTTCTGATTCGGTGGCTCGACACTGCCCGCTGGATTTACGGTTTCGTCTTCCTGTTGCCTGCTGCGCTTCTGTGGCGCGATCAGCTCGTTTTCTGGGCTTTCTACCCGGTGTTTCCGATCTACACCGTGGTTCGTCTGCTGCGCCGTTCCACGAAAGTGGGATGGCTGAGCGCTTTGGTGATTTACTGCCTGCTGATCGCCGTGCTTCTGCCCGTCGTATTTCAGGCTCTGCATCTTCTTCAAACGGCCGGCGCTCACGTCATATTTACTGTGCCGGGCCTTCGCAGTTTCATTCACTTTCTTTCGTGGAAACCTTTTGCCTGGGGTGTCGGCTTCGCGCTTCTCTCCGTTCTGTGGCTGAAGTGGCCGCGCAACCGCGTGCCTGGTTTTGAATCAGGTGTGATGATCGGCCTTTGGTGGCTCTGGATGCCCGCCTGCCTCTGGGTCTGGTCGAATCTGAGCGGCACCTCCCTTTTTGTGCCGCGATATTTTTCGATTGCGCTGCCAGGCGCGGCTCTGGTTGCCATCGCGCTGGTGGCTCTCTATCTCCCGCGCGAGCTCTGGAAGCCGGCGGCCGCAGTGATGGCCTTGCTGGCTCTTGTCACTACCGGCCATTGGAGCGTCATGTGGCCGCATCACAGTCCGGATGACTGGCGTGATGCCGCTTCAGCCGAGCACCGCCTCGCGACAGAGCCCGATACGCCGGTCGTCGCCATCAGTCCTTTTATCGAAGCGCAGCCGCCCGTCTGGACGCCGGATTACTACCTCCCCGGCTTTCTCTATGCGCCGCTGTTCGTCTACCCGCTGCGCGGCACGGTCTATCCGTTTCCGTTTTTCATTTCCCGCGAAGGCGAAGAGTGGGGCGAGAAACTGATTCGCGACACACTGCTTCGTCGTCCGCGTTTCATCGTTTACGGCGGCGGGCGCCTGGCCCTGCGCTGGGCCGAGTGGTTCGCCTCGCAGCCGGAATTGGCCGGATGGAGCTATCAGATCAATCGCGCGGACGCCATCAATACCGTTTTATTCGAGCGGCCCCGCGGGCACTGACCCGCGCTATTCCTCCAGCCCGGCCCGTTTCAGCATTTCGAGGAACTGATTCATCGTGCGCATGTCCGGCGACTCCGCGACGAGCTTTCCGCTTCGGTCGTAAACCAGGCTCTTCGGTATTCCCTGAATGAGAAAACGTTTGTTGACGCTGCCGCCCTCGTCGAGCAGGATCGGATAGGTATACTTTTGCGCTGCGATGAATGGCCGGACTTTGGCGCCGTCCTCATCCGAGATCGCGAGAATCACGAGGCCTTTCGCGGCGAAGCGATGCCAGAGCGCTTCCAGATCGGGCATCTCTTTCCGGCAGGGCGGACACCAGGTGGCCCAGAAGTTCACCAGCACCACCTTGCCCCTGAGATCCTTCAGCCGCCATGATTTTCCCGAAAGATCCTGCAGCACAAGATCGGCATTTCCACGCACTTTATCCGCCGCGTCGAGACGCGCCAGCGCTTCGCGAAATCCGGGATCGTCCAGCGTGATATTGAGGTTCTCGTAGTGCACCACACGCGCCAGTTCATCGTAAGCCTGGGCCGGCGGGTGCCCGGCGTCGCGGATTTCTTCCGCGAGCGTTTTCTCGACATCGAGCAATGTGTCGCGCCCGAAGTCGCCCTCAGTCGAAAGATTGGAAAGCGCCTCGGCCAGTGGAAGCGCTTCCGCGTGGTTCCGCATCGCGCGGATTTCCGTTGCGAGCCTTCTTGTTTCAGCCGCGCGTGCATCGTCCGGAAGCGCGCGCAGCCCCCGGATCTTCTGCGAAATGGCCGCCGTGCCGCCCGCCTGCTGCGCGACTGCCACGATCGTGACGGCAGACAAGCCGCA
>Ga0335085_10007177_pt1 | contig 17400 bp, 11 predicted proteins | sample Lox_Sample_45_FD_206712 | JGI IMG/M metagenome (GOLD analysis project Ga0335085, IMG submission 206712) | Soil microbial communities from Loxahatchee National Wildlife Refuge, Florida, United States - Lox_Sample_4.5 | ecosystem: Environmental > Terrestrial > Soil > Wetlands | place: USA...
CCCGCGGAGCTGCGCGACGATGCGGGCGCGTTCGGCCGAGGCGCCGTCGTAGAAGCGATAGCCGGAGGCGGCGTCCACCTGCGCCGGTTTGAGGAGGCCTTTCTCATCGTAAAAACGGAGCGTCTTCACGGAGAGGCCGGAGATCTGCGAGAACTCGCCGATGCTGAAGAGCTGGGGATCGAATGGCATGGTCTGCGGGGTTGCGGCGCAAGGGTGCGCCCTCCAGTAGCGGGAGAGTCAAGCAGCCGCGCGGAAACCGATCAAACCTCGATCGGCGGGATGGCGGCCGGCCGGTCGGGCGGAAGTCATTCCTCCGGCGGGGTGAAACCCCGCCTCAGGGTGTTCTCGGCGATCGCGCGCGGGAACCCGCCTTCGCCCCGCTCGCGCGGGGCTACGGCGCGGCAAGCCTGTTGCGGATGTCATTCCTCCGGCGGCGTAAATCCTCTCCGCAGAGTATTCTCGGCGATCGCGCGGGGGAACAGGAAGTTCTGGAGATATTCCCGGCCGCCGGCCTTGGTGCCGCCGCCCGACATCTTGAAGCCGCCGAAGGGATGCCGTTCGACGATGGCGCCGGTGATGCCGCGGTTGAGGTAGAGGTTGCCCACGAGGAACTCGCGCTGCGCCCGTTCGAGCGCGCCGGGGCTGCGGGAGAACAGGCCGCCGGTCAGCGCGTAATCCGCGCCGTTGGCCAGGGCGAAGGCCTCGTCGAGATCCCGCGCCTTCATCACCGCGATCACCGGCCCGAAGATTTCCTCGCGCACGATGACATGGTCGGGTTTGGCGTCGGTGAACACCGTGGGCGGCACATAATATCCGCCGCCCGCCGTGAGTTCGGGCGGGAGGGTGGCCTGCCATGCGAGGGTGGCCTCCTTCTTGCCCTGCTCGATGTAGCCGAGGATCTTCTGCCGCGCGTCGGCGTCGATCACCGGCCCGACCACCGTGCCGGGCTGGGCGGGATCGCCCACCGGCACGCTGGGACACGCCGCGAGAAATCGTTCCAGGAACCGCTCGTATCCGCCCGCCAGCACGATGAGCCGCGAGAGCGCCGAGCATTTCTGGCCGCTGTAACCAAACGCGCTGTAGAGCGCGGCAGGAATGGCCTCGTCGAGGTCGGCATCGCTGTCGATGATGAGCGCGTTCTTGCCGCCCATCTCGCAGACCACCTTCTTCAGGTTGGCCTGCCCGGGAAGGGTCTGGCCGGCCGTTTCCCAGATCTTGCAGCCGACCGCGCGCGATCCGGTGAAAGCGATGGCATCGACCTGCCGGTGGGCCACGAGGTGGCCGCCGACTTCGGAGCCAAGGCACGGCAGGTAATTCAGCACGCCCGGGGGCACGCCCGCCTCCGTGAGGATTTCCATCAGCACGGCGCCGATGATCGAGGTTTGCCGGGCGGGCTTCATGATGACCGCGTTGCCGGCGACGAGCGGCGCAACCGTCAGGCCCGTGAGGATGGCCAGTGGGAAGTTCCAGGGAGCGATCGACACCGTGACGCCGCGCGGGATCCACGCCTGCGTGCAGTGCTCGCCCGGCACGCGCTGGGTGATTTCGGGCCGGCCGAGCCGGCGCATTTCGGCGGCGTAGAAACGGCAGAAGTCGATGGCTTCGGAAAGATCGGCATCGGCCTCCACCCAGGGTTTGGCGGCCTCCAGGATGAGCAGGGCGTTGAGCTCCATCCGGCGCGACTCGAGCAGATCGGCGGCGCGCTCGAGGATCGCGGACCGCGCCTCCGCGGGGGTGGCCCGCCAGGCGGGGAACGCCGCGCGCGCGGCGGCGACGGCGGCGTCCGCGTCGGCGCGGGTGGCCTTGGCCCAGTGGCCGATGATCTGCGCCGGCCGCGCGGGATTGACGGACGGCACGTACTCGCGATCGGCGATTCTCCGGCCGCCGATGACGAGCGGCCAGCGTCGGCCGAGCCGGGCGCCGGCGGCCTGCAGGGCCGCGCGCAACTGGTCGCGGGCGGCCGCCCGGGTGAAGTCGGTGTTGGCCGCGTTACGGAATGGCGGAGAGCGGACACCGGATACCGGAGAGTCGTAGCCGGCGGGAGCCTGGCCGCTTTCCGGTTTCCGGTCTCCGGTGTGGAGGAGCTCGACCGGATGGCGCAGGAGCTCCTCCTTCGTGGCCTCGCCGGTGTTGCGCGCGCGGAGAAAGCCCTCGTTGGAGGTGTTCTCGAGCAGCCGGCGCACGAGATAAGCCATGCCGGGCAGCAGGGCGCCGACGGCGCAGTATTCGCGGACGCGATGGCCCGTCTGGAGGAGCGCGGCCTTGAGCTCGTCGGCCATGCCGTAGAGCGCCTGGAATTCGTAGGCGCGCGGATCGATCCCGCGGCGGCCCGCCTGCGCGATGGCGTGCGCGCACGAGCGGACATTGTGCGACGCGAACGCGGAGGTGATGAGATCCGCGTGGTCGAACAGGAGGGCGGTGAGCTTCTCGTAGTTCGCGTCGCTCTCGGCCTTGCGGGACCACACCGGCACGGGCCAGGCGCGCTGCTGCGCCAGCACCGTTTCGTAGTCCCAATACGCGCCCTTCACGAGGCGGACGGAGATGGGTCGGCGGAGGCGCCGCGCCCACGCGATGAGTTCCCGCAGGTCGGCCTCGCAGTCGCGCAGGTAGGCCTGAAGGGCGATGCCGACGGGCGGCGCCGGCCGAAACTCCTCCTCCTCGAGGATCGACTTGAAGAGTGCCAGGGTGAGATCCTTGAACTTGTAGCTCTCCATGTCGAAGTTGATGAAGGCGCCGACCTCGCGGGCCCGCCGGAGAATCGGCCGCAGGCGCTGTTTCAACGCCACAATGCTGTTCTCGGGATCGGCCGGGTGCACGTCGGGCGTCAGCGCGGAGATTTTCACCGAGAGATTGAGCCGCGGCAGCGGTCCGGACGGGCCGAGATCGCTGAAGGCGGGCGCACCGTCCTTGGCGAGCGCGGCGGCGACCGTGTCGAGCACGTCGAGATTGCGCTGGAGAAACGCGTCGGCCTCGGCGGCGCTCACCACGGTCTCGCCGAGCAGGTCGATGGTGGTGGCCAGGCCGGCCCGGGCGTTCCGGCGGAGTTGTTTGACCAGGTCGTCGGGGCCTTCGCCGGCGACGAACTGGCGCGCCATGTCGACGACCTGCGCCTTGACGGGACCGGCGACGAGCGCGGGTGCGAGGGACGCGGCGGCCAGCCCGGTCTTGAGCGCGGGATGCAGCTCGACGGCCTTGTCGCCGAGGTACTCCTGCAAGTGGCGGACAATCTCGGTCGAGGAGTCCAGCGAGGGCAGCACGTCCACGAAGCGGAAGAGCTGGGTTTTGAAGGCCGGATCCTTCATGGCCCAGTCCATCAGGCGGGCGTAGGCGCCCTTCTTGGAGAACAGGCCGGGGGCCGGGTGAGCGTCCATGAGGGCGAAGAGCTTTTCGCCTTCGGCGCGCACGGCGGCTTCGAGCGGTGGATCCGGGGGCAGGAAGCCCGTCGTCGGAACGGGAGGGAGCGGGGTGGCGGGAGAGGTTGCCATGTTGGAGGGGCCGGTGGGGACAGGGGCCGTTGTTTTCGCCAGTGTGCCGTAAACCCGACGGTGGGCAAGGCCGGGCAGGCCGTTGATCAGCGGCGGGTTATCCCCTTGGCAGCCACGGCGATCTCTGGCAGGAATGCCCCTGCCACCCCGGGACCATGATTCCGGCGGCGCAGGGCCCACATTGATGCGACTTTGCGCGGCTGGGGCGTGTTCTGCGCATGAACGATGACAATCCAGTGCAAGCCACCGCAGAGGGGCTGACCGCTCCGATCGATTTCACTACGTTCATGCGCAATTATCAGGACATGGTCTACACGACGGCGGTGCGACTCCTTGGCAACGAGACGCAAGCCGAGGACATCTCCCAGGAGGTGTTTCTGAAGGCCTTTGAACACTGGGACAATCTGTGCAACAGCGCGACGGCTGGCGGCTGGCTGAAGACCGTCACGACCAACCTCAGCATCAATCACCTGCAGCGCTACCGGAAGCGGTGGCGGTTTTTCTCCGAATTCAGCCGCCACGGCAGCGAGGACGCGGAGGACGATCAGCCGGTCGAGTTTGCCGCACCCGACAACTTTCTCGATACCCTCAGCCAGGCCGATCGGCGCGCCTGGGTCGAGCGGGCGCTCGAGAAACTGCCGGAGCATCAGCGGGTGCCGCTCGTACTCTATCACTTCGAGGAGCTGCCTTACGAGGACATCGCCAAACGGATGGGGGTGTCGCTCAGCAAGGTGAAGACCGACATCATGCGCGGGCGCGAGGCGCTGGCCAAGGTGCTGATGCGCAGCGGCGCGAGCCATGAGAAGTTCGAGATGTAACGATTCCCACCGCCTGCAACCATCCGCCTGAAATCGAGGAGGCCAATTTCCATGAAACCCCGCATGAATCCCGACGAACTGGAGCGGTTCATCCACCAGACGCTGCGCGCGCTACCGGACCGAAAAGCGCCCGGCACGCTCGAGGCGCGCATCTTGGCGGAGGTGGAGCGCCGCGCCGCCATTCCGTGGTGGCACAAGTCCTGGAGTTACTGGCCGCAAATGGTGCGGGCCGCGTTTCTGGTGCTCTGTGGCGCGCTCGCCGTGGTGGCGGGTCTCTATATTCAGGCGGGATTCGATGCCACGCGCTTCCAAGCCGCGGGGGCGCCGGTGCTGGATCTGGCGACCCAGGTGTGGAGCGTCGCGCGCAACATCGGCGACTTCGTGGCCATGGTCGCCCGGCATATTTCCCCGCTGTGGTTCTATGGCGTGATCGCGTCGATCGCCTCGCTGTATGCCATGCTCTTCGGCCTGGGCGCCGCGGCCTACCGCACGCTGTGGGCCCGCCGCTGATCCTTAACCCTCCATGCTTGCAACCCTGCTTCAATCCATGAAACGCCATCATCTCTTCGGTTTTCCGGGCGCGTTGGCCGCGGTCGCTCTGACCTGTGCCCTCGCCCTCCGCGGCGCAGATTCCCCGCCGCCGCCCGCCACCCCGCCGCCGGCGGACCAGCCGGCCGCGGCGCCGGCTCCGGCGGCCGAACCGGCGAAACCGGAGACCCCGCCGCCGGCTGCCCCGGCTGCGGCGACGACGGCGGCCCCGGCGGCCCCGGTGGCCGAGCCGGCCGAGCCGGCCAAGCCGCCCGAGACCGCGCCGGCGGAATCGACCCAGCCGCCCGAGGCCGCCCCGGCGCCGTCAGGCGAACTGCGCCGGATTGATACCGAGGTGGCGCCGGCGCCTGGGGACAGCGACCGGGAGAGCAGGCGCGCGGGCCGGGGGCTGGCGCACCGGCACATAGTCAGGTCGTACACGGGAAACGAAAAGGTCACTTTTGGCTACGGCTCGCACGTCGCGAAGGATGAAAAGGTGGATGCGGCGGTATCGATTTTCGGCAGCACCGTGGTCGACGGCGAAGTCAGCGACGCGGCCGTATCGGTCATGGGCAGCACGACCGTCAACGGTTCCGCCGGCAACGCCGCGGTGTCGGTGTTGGGCGACACCACAGTCAACGGCTCGGTCGGCGAAGCGGCCGTGGCGGTCGGCGGCGACCTGACGATCAACGGCGAGGTCGGTGGCCAGGCGGTCGCCGTGGGGGGCAGAATCATTCTCGGGCCCAAAGCCGTGGTGCGGGGTGAAGTGGTGGCGGTCGGCGGTGCGCTGGAGAAGGATCCGGCGGCGGTGATCAAGGGCAACGTCCAGAATATTCGCCTGCCGGCGATCAGCTGGCTGTTCGCCTGGGCCCGGTCGGCGCTGTTCAAGGGCCGGCTGCTGTCGTTCGCCCATGGCGCCGGGTGGGCGTGGCTGGTGGCGGCGGCGTTTCTCGCCTTCTACATGCTGCTGGCGCTGATCTTCCGGCGCGGCATCGAGAAGTGCGCGGAAACGCTGGAACAGCGGCCGGGCATGACGGTGGTGGCCGCGCTGCTGACCACGATGGCCATGCCGCTGATCTTTCTGCTGCTCGCGATCACTGGCGTGGGGGTATTGGTCATTCCCTTCCTCGCGCTCGGCCTGTTCTTCGGGAAGCTCTTTGGGCGCGCGGCGATGCTCGCCTGGTTTGGGCGACGGTTCACGGGCTTCCTGGGCGGAGGCATCTACTCACACGCTGTGACGGCGGTGTTCCTCGGCGGGCTCTTCGTCATGGCGCTCTACCTCGTGCCCGTCCTGGCCTTCATCGTCTCGGTGCTCATCGGGTGGCTGGGCTTGGGGATGGTGGTTTATTCGCTGATTCTCTCGATGCGGCGCAATGGAACGAAACCGGCACGCGCAGTGGCCGCGGCCGCACCGGTGGCGGCGGTCCCGCCGGTGGGTGCCGCCGTGGCGTTCGCCGCGGGTGCGGGGGAATCGGTCGCGGGCGCGGTCGTGCCGCCCCTGGTCGCGGCGCCGCCGGTGGCGCCCGTGGTCACCGCCGACACGCTGCCTCGGGCCGGGTTCTGGATCCGCCTCGCGGCGTCGCTGCTCGACTTCATTCTGATCCTCGTGGTGGCGCTGATGATCCACATCGGCTCGGTGTTCCTGCTGCTTTTCGCCGCCTACTGCGTGGTGCTGTGGGCGTTGCGCGGCACCACGATCGGCGGCATCATCTGCGGCCTCAAGGTGGTGCGACTCGACGATCGTACGGTGGACTGGAGCGTCGCCATTGTGCGCGCGCTCGCCGCCTGCCTTTCGCTGGCCGTCGTGGGGCTCGGGTTCATCTGGGTGGCCTTCGACGACCAAAGGCAGTCGTGGCACGACAAGATTGCCGGCACGACCATCGTGAAGGTGCCGAAGAGCATTTCCCTGGTTTAGGCTTAAGGTTTAGGTTGAGGTCGGGCCGGCGGCAGTCATCGTCGGTCGGGAAATGGCAGGCGCACCTCAACCTCAACCCGAGATCGCAACCGCCACGTCGGGCCGGCCGCTTGTCGGCATCATCATGGGCAGCACGTCGGACTGGGAGACGATGCAGCATGCGGCGCAGACTCTCGACGCACTCGGCATCGCCTACGAAAGACGGGTCATCAGCGCCCATCGCTCGCCCAAGTTGATGTATGACTGGGGCACATCGGCCCGCGACCGCGGCCTGCAGGTGGTGATTGCCGGAGCGGGCGGCGCTGCCCATCTCGCCGGGGTTGCCGCGGCGCTCACGCCGCTGCCCGTGCTGGGTGTGCCGATGGAATCGGCGGCGCTCAAGGGCCTCGATTCCCTTCTCTCCATGGTGCAGATGCCCGGCGGCATCCCGGTGGCGACATTCGCCATCGGCAAACCCGGCGCCGTCAACGCCGCGCTGTTCGCGGCGGCGATTCTCGCCCTGGCCGATCCGAGGATCCGACAAGGCCTCGACGACTATCGGGCCCACCAGGCGAAGAAGATCGAGGATGCGCGCCTCCCGTAGCGGCGGCGCGCTCAATTCTTCTTCGCGGCATCCGGCGGCGCCGGCCGGTCGGGCGCGCCGTTGTCCATGACGTAGCGCCAGGTGCCGTCAGGCTGTCGTTTCCAGATCGTCAGGAAGAAGCCGGTCCTGATCCGCTCCTTGCCGTCGGCGCCGGGCAGGTGCCATTCGTAGCGCCCCCAGTTGTAGCCGAGTGTGCCATCGTCCGACACGTCGGTGAACATCGCGGACCAGGTCACCGAGACGCCGGGCTGGTCGGGCCCGATCCGCTCCCGCACCGCGGCGAGACCGCGAAACCGGCGGGGGTCCGTGTCCACGAAGGCGACGTCGGGCGCGGCGAAATACTCGAAGGCGGCGCGGATGCCCTTCTCTTTGGCCATGGCACAGAAGACGTCCTCCATCCGGGCGAGTTCGGCTTTGAGCGCCTCTTTTCCCGGCGGCTTCGCGGGCGCCACCGCGGGCGACGAGGCGGACGCCGGCGGCTCCGCGCCGGATGCCGGTGGAAACAAAAGGGCCAGGGCGCTTGGAAGCAGGAGCAGAAGGCGAGGGAGGTTTTTCATGGGAGTGGTGGGTTGAGGTTCATCGACAAGCAGGTGGCCTTTGGGCTGACGCCGATCATGGGAAGCGACCGCACTCCGGCCGGTGCCACGGGATCGGATCCGTTTTGACTGTTGAAAAGGGCGTCTGGCCCGGGGTTCTCACGGTGGGCGCGGTGCGACGTGCCGGGCGGCGACGAATTCGCGGTAATCCTCCGGCGTGTCGAGGTCGGTGGCGAGTTCGGGAAGATCTACCGTCGCGAATCGCTCGGCGTGCCGCGCGAAAAGCGGCCGGGCGCCCTCGGGACCGCGCAATCCCATGAGCTCATGGAAATGGGATCGCGCGAACAGGGCGGGTGAACCGGGGTGGCCGCCGTAGCGGGCGGCCACGATCGAGGGGCCTCCCTGGCGGTGGACACGGATCAGGCGAGCGACGGCTTCGGCCGAAATGTTGGGCTGATCGCAGGTGACCAGCAGGCCGGCCTGTAGCAGCAACGAGAATGTTTCCAGCACCCCGACACCGGCCCGGATCGACGACGACAGGCCCTCCTTCCAATCACCGTTTTCCACGATCAGCACGGGCAATCGCGCGACCTCCGGCCGGATGAGCTCGCTCTGCGCCCCGAGCACGACAACCACCGGCCAGGCTGAGGAGGCGAAGACCGCGTCCACCGTGCGCCGGAGCAGGGTGCGACCCTCGAGCCGCAGCAGTTGTTTCGGTTCGCCCATGCGGGTCGAGGCGCCGGCGGCGAGGACGACGGCGCCGAAATGAAATGAGCTCATATGGCAAAGTTGGACACAGAGTGCGCAGAGCTGGACACAGAGATCACAGAGCAAAGACCAGACACCAGTCCAAGCGGACATCGATTCCTTGCAGCGCGAAGGAATTGGCCACAAAAAGGCGCGAAAAGTCACAAAAAGGAAACACCATGAAGTTCGAATGCATGAATCAACTCTGCGATCTGATCCGGGAAACGAGTTTTGCTATCCATCGTTACCATCGGCACGGACATCTGGAAAAGATCTACGAAAACGCGTTAGCGCATCGACTACGGAAGCATGGAATTGACGTGGTTCAACAACACCCGCTGAGCGTTTACGACGAGGATGGCACTCTGTTGGGTGAATTCTTCGCCGATCTCTTCGTCGACCATCAGCTCATTATTGAGATAAAAGCTGTCCGGGCTGTAGTCGGCGAGCACGTGGCCCAACTACTTGGTTACCTTCGGTCTAGTCGGATCGAAACCGGCTTGCTCGTCAATTTCGGCGCGCCCGTTCTCTCCGTGAAGAAATACCTGATGACGGATCCTCTTCGCTGATTTTTGTGCGTTTTGGTGCCTTTTTGTGGCAAAACATCAGCTATGGATGGGCTGCGTGCGTTCCCGCAGGGGGCGGGCATCGCGGCCAGCCAACACCGCCTTCATTTCGGCCAGGATCGCCAGCGCGACCTCCCCGGGGGCATCAGCACCCAAGTCGAGCCCCACCGGGGCGTGCACATGGGAATGCATCTCCGGGGTGGCGACGAATCCTTCGGCCGCGAGGTCAGACAGGATCTGTTCGGCGCGTTTCCGGGGCCCGAGCAGGCCGAGGTAGGCGAGGGGGCGCGGCAGCAGGGCGCGAAGCAGGGGCACATCGTGGCGGTAATGATGGGTCATGATTGCGACGAGCGTGTCGGCGGCCAAAGGCAGGCGGGCGGACGCTTCCTCGGGGCGCACGACCACCACGGCGTCGGCCTCGGGAAACCGTTCCGGGGTCGCGAAGGCCGGGCGCGGGTCGGCCACCGTCACCTGCCAGCCGAGCTCCTTGGCGAACCGCACCAGCGGCCGGACATCGTCACCTGCACCGAAGATGACCAGCGCGGCGGGCGGGGCAACGGTCTGGCGGAATACGTCCACGGCAGCCGGCAGGGGTGGCAGGTCGCGGGCGAGCCGGGTGCCGAGCAGGCCAGTGTCTGGCCCGCGCCAGACCACCGCCAGCTCCGTCGCGATCCTGCGGCGGAAGTTCTCCCGCAAGGCGTCGGCCCAAACGGGCTGCCGCGGCAGCTTCTCGAGCAGAACCTGCACCACGCCGTGGCAGCCCAGACCCACGCCCCAAACCAGGTCGTTTTCGGCGGTGGTGTCATAGGAAATGGTTCGCGCCACGCCGTCCGTCCGCACCGCCCGCGCATGGATGATCACATCATCCTCCAGGCATCCCCCGCTGATGGAGCCGAGGCGGCGATCGTCAGCCGCCAGCAGCAACCGGGCCCCGGGCCGGCGGTAAGACGAGCCCTCGACATGCACCAAAGTGGCCAGAATCGCATCGCTGGCGGGGGCGGAATTCAGTTCAGCGAGTATCTGCTGCAGTTCCTTCATGGAGTGCGACTCCCGAACTCAACCGAGCTGGCGCGGCAAGGCGAGCGAACAAATCCGTCGATCAGCCTACCAGCGCGAAAGCCAGAGCAGTTCTTAAGGGAGCCGCAATTCCCGTAAAATGAATCAATTACAACCCTTTGGTCACTTTTTAACAAATTTGTTGCCTATCGGCGGGTTCCTTGCTTTCGTCCCCGACCAAGAGACTTGGGTGGGCTTAGCCCACAACCTCTTACCAACCGAAGCAAAACTGATCAAACTATGAACCTGAATTCCGTAAGGAAGTCACGGGCTCCGCTTGCGTTGTTTTTGGGCGTGGCCGTGTTCGCGGTGTCTGGTTACGCCCAGACGACCGCTCCGCAAGAAGAGAAGGAAGCGGTCAAGATGGAGAAGTTCGTCACCACGGGAACCCGCATCGGCACCGTCGCCGATCAGCTGGACATCCCGGTGGTTTCGATTGGCGCGGTCCAGATGCAGCAGGCGCCGCACGTCGAGCTCGCAGATTACCTAAGAGATCTTCCCGCGTTCACCGGTGCGGGCAACGGCAACGACTCCGTCACCAACGGTGGCGGTGGCTGGCGGACGATCGACCTGCGCGGTTTGGGCTCGGCTTATACGCTCGTGCTCATCAACGGCCGGCCGCTGGCCTTTACGAACACCCAGCAGGTCTCGGACGTTAATCAGATTCCAACGTCTGCCATCGACCATGTGGAGGTGCTGACCAGCGGCGCCTCCGCCGTTTACGGCACGAATGCCATCGGCGGCGTTGTCAACGTCATCACCAAGAGTGGCCAGAACGGCGGCGAAGTGAGCGCTTTCTACGGCGACGTCAGCCACACCGACCTCGGCCGCAAGCAGTTCGCGTTCTCCTACACGGCCTCCGACAGCAAGATGGATATCCTGGTCGGCGCGCAATATTTCAAACAGGGCGGCGTCTATAGTCCCGATTTCGGTTGGAGCTACTTCCCGGGGCCGACGAGCAACACATTTCCCTACCGGATGAGCATGCCGAAAAGCCTGTTCACGCCGGGAGCGACTGGCAGTGCCAACTATCTGGTAAAATGGAAGCCGGGCGAGGGCGGCAGGCGGGATGCGGCTTCGCCTTCTGACTTCCGGCTTTACCAGGGCGGCTTGCCTAACTTGGCCAATCCGGACGCAGGCTTCGACGGATTCCCGTTCTTCCTTTATACGCCCCTGATCCGTCCGGAAGAGCGCTATAATTTCTACACGTTCACGACCTTTCATATCAACGAGAACCTCACCTTCCACGCCGACTTGATGTATCGTTATGGGTTTTCGCACAACCAGTTGGCGCCGGCCGCGGTGCCCGTGCCTTCGTTGGGTGCCATCGTGATTCCGGCGACGAACTACTGGAATCAGAAGATCTTTGGCGAGAACGCGGTCCCGATCACGGCGGGTGGCTGGCGGCTCCTTGGCCTTGGCCCCCGTCTCGACGAAAACGAGGTCAGCGACGCGTGGTTCAATACCGGATTTGAAGGCAAATGCGGCGATTGGAAATGGTCGGCGCTGGCCCTCTATACCCAGGACTTCTGGGAAGACAGGGAAGGTAATTCCGGCAGCCTGCCCAAGTTGAATGAACTGCTGGCTCTGACCACGCCGGATGCCTTCAACCCGTTCACGAGCCTTACGGGCACAAACGCGAGCCTTTGGGATCAGATTCGGGTCGACGCATACGACCGTCAGCGCACCCGCCTGACCAACCTGCAGGCGACACTGAGCAACGATAATCTTTACCAGATGTCCGCCGGCGCCATCAAGGGAGTGGTGGAGGTGGAGTGGAACAAGTTCCGCGCCTACGATCACCCCGACGCGCTGGTGAGGGCCACTCCGCTGGGCTTCAATGGTACGCCCAACAACACCGATGGCGATCGCACCACTTGGGGTGTGTCCGCCGAGGTGGATGTTCCGATCATGAAGGAGCTGTCCACTCGCCTGGCAGGCCGGCAGGACCATTATTCCGATTTCGGCGGGGTGTCGGTGGGCCAGGGCTCCATTCGCTATCAGCCGACGAAAGAGCTGCTGTTGCGTGGTTCCTGGGGCCAGGGCTTCCTCGCCCCCAGCATCCTGCAGTTGCATGAGGGCCAGCAGGTCAACAACCCGACCTTCCTCGACCCGAGCGCCAAGAATAGCGATGGCTCTTGGGGGGCCAACACGCAGGTGAATATCACGCGCGTGGGCAATCCCAAGCTGCAGCCGGAGCACTCTCACACGTGGGATCTGGGCGTCGCCTGGTCTCCGCAGGCGGTCAAGAACCTGACCTTCACGTTGGACTATTGGAACATCGTGCAAACGGATGTCGTGTCTTCCGCCGAGGACTACGCGAGCATTATCGCCGAGCGGTTCTGGCAGGCGCTGGGATCGAGCGACGCGGCGCGCGATGCGGCGGCGCGCAATCCCACCAGCCTTGCGGCGGCGGTGGCGCAGATCTACCAGCAGACCGGTGTCACCGTTCTCTGGGAACCCGACGGCGGGCCGGACGGCTTGGGCGGTTTGTCTCAGAACAATACCGCGATCGCCAATGTCTACCGGACCAATCTGGCCGGCGTGAAGACGCATGGCTATGACCTCGGCGTTCAGTTCAGTTACGACGTCGGGAATCTGGGTACGTTCGGTTGGGACACCAAGGCGACCTACCAGCAGTCGTTCCAATACCAAGCGCTGCAGGGCGAGCCGTTCCTCGAACTGGCCGGCTTCTACAAGTCGTCCTTCGAGGGTGCGTGGCCGAAGTGGCGCGTTGCCTCCACGTTGAGTTGGAAGTGGAAGAATTTGGACGTGAACGCCACCTGGCACCACATCAATCACATCGCGCTGATCGATGGCGTCGACCCGACCTTCGGCAACGACCATCTCTACAGCTACGACACGTGGGACTTCAACGTCGGGTACGTGCTCCCGTGGACTAAGACCCAAATCCTGATCGGCGTGGAGAACGCGTTCGACAAGCTGCCGCCGCGGACTTCGTTTGCCACGAATAACTTCGTGGGCGCTGGCACCTACGACGTGAAGGGTTGCTTCTATTACGCGCGCGTGACGCAGAAGTTCTGACGCGCTGCTGACAAGTTCAGTTTTGCCCTGCGGCCCGGAGAAATCCGGGCCGCATCTTTTTGTTCCAGCGGCTAGGGTGATGGCTCCGCGTTGGAAAGAGTAGAGGCTATCCGAGAACCGTCTGTAACTGGAGAGCGGCGCGGCAGGCGCAGCAGCGCCCTCCACCGGATACGGTGGCCGGATTTCCGATTAGGCTCTAGCCAGTTCTTGGAACTTACCCGGAACGACGCAGCCGGGCCGCGATTCACGAAAGAAATCGCCCGCACCGAATGGTGCGTAGGGCCGGTGTCTTGCACCGGCCGCGCTTGCTGCGGCGCCTGCAAGACAGCTGCCCTACGCCAACTGCGTGAGTCCGGGTCAGGATTGCTGGGGCTCCGAAAAGGTCACGGTCACAGCGGCGGCATTCTTCTCGAAATCCACCGCGCGAAAACCCCAACGCGGCGAGGGCCGGCCGAGGATCTTCCTGCACGACGGCGGCCGGCCGCGCGGGCGAAGCCGGTTCACGCCGTCGGTCAGTTCGATGTCGCTGATCGCCACCTGCCCCACGCCGCGGAGGGCAATGCGCAGCGGTCCTGTAGCCGGGGTCGCTGACCCCGGTCCGGCCTCCGCGAGGCCGGCTACAGGGATGGGCACGCTGAATTCGCGCGTGATCTTCGCTCGCGGGCGGGCGGCGAAGGCGCGGAACTCGATCAGGGGCAGGCCGTGCAGCAGCACCCACGTCCCGTCGGCCCGCTGTTGTTCCACCACCACCTTCTGCTGGGCGGGGGCGAAGTGGTGCACCGTGAATTGCAGCTGCCAGGCGCCGCAGACGGGCGTCGATTGCCAGATGATCTCCGGATGAAGCGCTGCGCGTCGCAGCCAACGGCGCCAGGCGCGCAGTCGCTCCGCATCGCGGTCCAGCACGCGTTCGTTGGGCCCGCGCCGCCGTGGATTGCGGGAGCGATTCCACATGACCCGGGCCGCGGCGCGCCCGGAGCGGAGGTCGCGAGCGAAGGCAGCGGCCTCAGCCCGGAGCGAGGCAAGGGCGGCGCCAATCTGTGGCCGGAAAGGCGGGGTCGGGTGACCCCGCCCTGCAATACGCGGGCCGGACGTTGTGGGACGGGATCTCCCGCCGTCGCCAAGGCTATGGCGGGCAGGCCTGATCCCGCCCTCGGACCCAGCCCGCTGACGGGCGGCGGATTGCCTCAATTGAAACACCGCCTGCGCCGCGCGCCGCACAAAAACATCGCGCTGGGCGAGGTAGCGGCGGAAGGCGAGGCTGGCGGACAGAGCCGATGGGCACGGGTGTAGGAGCCTGCCTGCCCGTTCGACAAGCTCAGGGCCCCGAGCCTGTCGAAGGGCAGGCGACGTTGGCGGCGGAAGGGAGCAGGGGGCAGGGGGCAGGGGGCGTGTTTTTCCTGGTCCCTGCTCCGTGCTTCCTCCTCGTCTCCCCCAATCGCGAGCAAGCCTTTCGACCGAGCTCAGGGCCCCGAGCCTGCCGAGGGGCACGCTCCTACAAATCCGCGACACGGTTTTCTCTTCCTGCTCATATGGCCCCAGCCCATCCCGTGTGGCGCAGACGTCCCATCGCTCATTGATCTGCCAGCGGTAATAGCCGCAGAAGGCATGGGCATCACCGGCCAGAGCGGCGCGCGCCCACCGGCGAAGATCAGACGGGTAGGGCGGCATGTCCCTATGCCGCCGCATTGCCGTCGGCGCGTTGAGGACCCGGCCTTCGCGCGAGGCTTCGGCGGGCAGGACAACGCGCCGCGGCGGCTTCGGGACAAGCTGCCCTACCGACCTGTTTCCAAACACCCGGGCGAAGCCGCGCGCGAGCATCTCCCGCGGGTCGTCCACGTGCGGATCGAGCCAGAGGCTGGCGGCGGCGGCATCGATCGCGATGGGAAGTTCCATCGCCAGGCGATTGGCCTCCCAGGAGGTGACGAGGAAGCCGGCGGCTCCGACACGTCCGCAGCGCCGCCACCACGACACGATGTTGGCGAGCCGTTCTCCGAAGACCGGCAGCGGCTCATGGCGAAAGGCACCGTTCATCGGGCAGCCCCAGTATTCGATGCCTCGCGCCCGCAGCGGGGTGGCGAGGTCCACCTCGGCGAAGTTGTGGAGTTCGACCCGCGGAAGCCGGGCGAAGGGATAGTAATACCAGTCGTGGACGATCACATCGCGCGGCAGTTTCGGAACCGCGGCGGGCAGCAGTGCCAGCATGTCGGCCCACAGACCCAGCCGCAGGCCCAGCGAGGTGGTGAGCGCATGGAGGCGGTCGACGTGCGCAGCGAAATGCGCCGCGAGCCCAATGCGCGCGATCTCCTCCCGGCAGCGCGGACATTTCCCGAGGTGAATCGACTCGTCCAGGCCGGCGTGCACCTTGCCGGCCGTGCAGAACGGGACGACATCGCGCAGGAGTTTGCCGGCGACCTCGGGGGTACGCGGGTGCAACGGGCAGATCTGACCTTGGGCCAGCGGATTTCCGGCGCGATCGTGCAACTCGTTCAGCTCCCGCAGGTCCGGCACCTTGATGAGGTATTGCGTATGGCCGAGCAGATTGACGATGGGCACGACGCGAATACCTGCGGTCGTCGCCGCCTTCACCAGTCGGTCAAGCTGGGCATAGGTGTAGCCGTCGGATCGGCCCACGCCGGGCAGGCTGGGATACTCGACGGCATCCTCCAGATGCAGGTAGAGCTCCTGATAACCCCAGTCGGCATAGCGCGGCAGCCACGGCAGCAGGAAATCAAGCCGTTCAACCTGGCGGGCGAGGTCCCACTGGAAGGCCTTTGTGATGGAACGGGCCGCATTCATGGTTGTAGGAGCCTGCTGGCAGGCGATTTCGGGCCAAGGATCGCTTGCAAGCAAGCTCCTACATCTTGGCTGGTCCATCCGGTGCGCGCGTTCGCAAATGCTCCTTCAGCCATGCCCGCCCTCCGGCCTCGTCGACAAAGGCCCCTTCCTCTTGGGCTTCGGCGCACGCGGCGAGGATGGGTTTGAATTGGGGTCCAGGCCGCAGCCCGAGTTCGAGCAGATGCCGTCCCAGGATCAACGGGCGCGGCGCGGCGTCACGCACGGCGAGGGCGCGGGCCGTGTCCCCGAGTGCGTGGATGCGCGATTCGGTATCGCCTGACACGACCGGCGGGCGTCCGAGATGGTCCGCCCACATGACGAGGCAGAGGTCGTCGATGGTAGCGGGGGCGAGTTTGCGGGCGAGCCGGCGCACCGCGCTATCGGAGAAACCCGGGTGGCCATGATGGTGCGCCAGGTGATGAAGCACCAGCGGGCGCACCCACTCGACCAGGTCCAGCGGCGCCCCGATGCGACGGAGAAAGGCTTCGGTCGGCGGCCCGCCCGCCTCTTCGTGCCCGGGACTGAGCCAGCGTTGCACGCCGTGGCGTTCCGCCTGCACCGTGGTGGCGGGCTTGCCGAAATCGTGGGCGAGCACGCCGAACAGGAGGTACCGCCGGCGCGCGGGGTCGCTCTCCCGCCAGGCGGGCAGGCCCGCGAGCGCGTCGAGGCACAGCCGGGTGTGGGTGAGCACATCGCCTTCCGGATGCCACTCGGGATCCTGCGGCACGCCGGCCATCGCGGCAATTTCCGGAAAGTGCGCGAGCCAGCCGGTCTGGTCGAGGACGATCAGGCCCCGCGAGGGCGTCACTGATTTGACCGCCCACTTGTCCCATTCGCCCCAGACGCGTTCAACGGCCAGTTCGCGGTAGGTGTCCGCCATGTTGCGGCAGAGCGCCGCGGTGTCCGGCGCCAGGGTGAGGTCAAAACGCGCGGCGAATTGCATGGCGCGCAGCACGCGCAACGGATCTTCGCCGAAGGACGCGCTGGTGTGGCGCAGCAGGCGGGCCCGCAGGTCGGCCTGGCCGCCGTGCGGGTCGATGATCGCGCCGGTCAACGGATCGTAGGCGATGGCATTGATGGTGAAATCGCGCCGGGCCGCCGCGTCGGCATCGGACAGGCCCGGGTCGGGTGCCACCGCGAAGCCGCGGTGGCCCGCGCCGGTCTTCGATTCGCGCCGTGGCAGACTGAAATCGTACTCCGCGCCCGCGAGGCGCAGCTTGACGATGCCGAAGCTGCGGCCCACCAGGTCGGTGGCGCCAAAGGGGGCGAGCACGCGCACCAGCGTC
>Ga0335085_10007179_pt1 | contig 17392 bp, 12 predicted proteins | sample Lox_Sample_45_FD_206712 | JGI IMG/M metagenome (GOLD analysis project Ga0335085, IMG submission 206712) | Soil microbial communities from Loxahatchee National Wildlife Refuge, Florida, United States - Lox_Sample_4.5 | ecosystem: Environmental > Terrestrial > Soil > Wetlands | place: USA...
GCCGGTCTTGGAAATTCCCGAGCCGTACATGATGTCGAACTCGACCTGGCGGAACGGCGGCGCGACCTTGTTCTTCACCACCTTCACGCGCGTCTGATTGCCGACGATCTCGTCGTGGTCCTTGATGGAGCCGATGCGCCGGATATCGAGCCGGATCGACGAATAGAACTTGAGCGCGTTGCCGCCGGTGGTCGTCTCGGGATTGCCGAACATGACGCCGATCTTCATGCGCATCTGATTGATGAACACGACCAGACAATTCGACTTGGCGATGGAGCCGGTGAGCTTGCGCAGCGCCTGACTCATCAGCCGCGCCTGAAGGCCGGGGAGCTGATCGCCCATCTCGCCTTCGAGTTCGGCCTTGGGCGTCAGCGCCGCCACCGAATCGATGACCACGATGTCGACCCCGCCCGAACGCACCAGCGTGTCGGCAATCTCGAGCCCCTGCTCGCCGGTGTCGGGCTGGGAAATCAGCAGCTCGTCGACGTCCACGCCCAGCTTGCGCGCATAGCTCGGATCGAGCGCATGCTCGGCATCGATATAGGCCGCTATGCCGCCCTTCTTTTGCGTTTCGGCCACGGCGTGCAAGGCCAGCGTCGTCTTGCCCGAGGATTCCGGGCCATAGATCTCGATCACCCGGCCGCGCGGAAAACCGCCGATGCCGAGCGCGATGTCGAGGCCGAGCGACCCGGTGGAGATCGTGTCGGTATCCACCACCTTCTCGCGTTGGCCGAGCTTCATCACCGAGCCTTTGCCGAAGGCCCGATCGATCTGGGAAAGGGCCGCGTCCAGCGCCCGCTTTCGATCGTTTTTGTCTTCCCGTCCCACTATCCGCAGAATCGCATTTGTCATTGCCGCTCGTCTCCTTAGTCGATAGCGCCCCCGTTGGGAATGGGGCTCGCGAGGGCGTCAATGTACATGATTTGTTCTTTTTGGCAATGGACTTATATCTAATTGAAATCACTACAATATTTTTAGTCGGTATTTGGATTGTTCACGGTTGGGGACGCCGCGGGAGGCACGGGTGCGGGACTGGCCGGCGCGCCAAGCACCGTCACCTTGGTGATCGTGATCGGTGTGACGGGGGCCGCGCCGGGCATGGGTCCGTTGTCACCCAGGGGGACCGCGGCAATCTTGTCGACCACGTCCATGCCCGAGACGACATGCCCGAATACCGCGTAGCCGGTCGAATTGCCCTGATCGTCGGGATGGTGGTCGAGCATCGGGTTGTCGGCCAGGTCGACGAAGAACTCGGCCGTGGCCGACGCCGGACTGTTCTGCCGGGCCATCGCCACGGCGCCCCGCACATTGCTCAGGCCGTTGTTGGCCTCCAGGGCAATCGGATCGTGGACCTCGCGGGCGTGCACGGGCGAATCGAAGCTGCCGGCCTGGATCACGAACCCCGGCACAACGCGGTAGATCAGCGTGCCGTCGTAATGGCCCTCGTTCACGTAGCGCAGAAAATTATCCACGCTGACCGGCGCATGTGCGCGATCGAGTTCGAGCGTGATGTCGCCCATCGAGGTGGAGACGAGAACCTGCGGCTCGGCGGGCGTCTGAGCGAACGCCGGCTGTATCATCGCGGCGACGAATGCCGCAGCCAGAATCACACCGCGCATGTTCCCTCCTTGGCGTGTCGAATCATGATTTCTCAATTCATGCGCGAAATGGACCGCACAATTGTGACAGCCGCAAGCACATGTTTAGCCAAAGGATTTCCGGTCGCGCTCGACCGGAACAGTTTGGAAGGGCACGCGTTTGCGAGAAGCGCGGGGATGGGCCGGAGGGACAAGAATGCCAATGTCGTCCAAGCCGCTTCCTGCCGCGGCACGCGCCGAGCGATACCGCGAATTTGCGGCGCATACGCTCAAGCTTGCTCAGTCGACGCAGGCCCATGAGATCAAGGCAACGTATCTTTCGCTGGCGCAATGCTGGAAAAGCCTCGCCGACCAGGCGGAGCGGCTCTCCAGCGAGTTCCCGGACGAGCCCGGCGAAGACGAAGCATCGCCCAGCGCCAGACCATTAGCCGCGTCCGTTAGACCGCCACAAAAGGCTTAAACGCGCCGGCCGCCTCGGCTATGGCTTGAGCGCAAGCCGCGGGCGTGGCGGAACAGGTAGACGCAACGGACTTAAAATCCGTAGGGCCGAAAGGCTCGTGCCGGTTCGACTCCGGCCGCCCGCACCAGCGCCTTCCTGGTCGCACGGATTGCGATGGAACCGGCCCGGGCGGTTGCGGTAGCTTCACCGGGGCAGATACCAGAAAACCTGGCGGACAGGACAGGGCATGCAACCCCATGCGTCTGATCGTCGAGAGCACTATTGGCTGGCGTTATTTGGCTTTGTTGCACTCACCCTTTCGGTGGGAGCGGCGGCAGGATTTGCTACACGCGGCGGCGTAACGCACTGGTACGCAACACTCGCGAAGCCGTCGTTCAATCCGCCGAACTGGATATTCGCCCCGGTGTGGACTTCGCTCTATGTGCTCATGGCAATCGCCGCCTGGCGAATCTGGCGCGTGACCGGTTTCTACGCACGGCCGCTGGCGCTTTTTCTCATGCAGCTCACGTTGAATTTCGCGTGGTCGTTCATCTTTTTCTCGGCGCACAACATTGCATTCGCGTTTGCCGAGATCGTCATTCTGCTCGCGTCGATCGCGTGGACCGCCTGCAGCTTTCTGCGGGTCGACCGTCTTGCCGCCGCTCTGTTGCTTCCCTATCTGGCGTGGGTCTCGTTCGCCACGGCGTTGACGGCCGCGATCTACAGGCTCAATTGAGAGTCTCAGCGCAAGAGGGCGCTTTGAATCTGCTAATCGAGCCCCAGGACAACGACTTTCGCGGTCGTGATATCCGTCGGCCACAGAACCTCCGTAAGTCCGGTTGCCACTGCGACGAATTGCCGGCCATTGGCCGTATAGGTGATGACGCCGCCGCCGATCGCACCATTGATCTTCTTTCCCCATAGCTTGCGGCCGTCGCTTGCATCCAGCGCGTAGAAGTTCCCGCCCATGTCACCGAAAAACACGACCCCGCCGGCCGTCGGCGTAACCCCGCTCTGGATGGGATAATTGGTCCTGGCGCGCCACTTCCAGTCGCCGGTGTCGGCATCGCGCGCATAAATCCAGCCGCCCCACTTGCCGAACGGATCTGGCTCGCCCCAGGTATTGAAGGGATTGATCGATGCTTCTCCCGACCATGGCTGCCCGGCTTGCACGGCCTCGAGGCGCCCCCTGCTCATCAGCGTGACGGTCGTGCACCAGTCGACTTCGCCCACATAGATCAAGTTCGTCTCAGGGTCGTAGGCCGGCCCGTTCCACTCCGCGCCACCGGTCGATCCCGGGCAGAAGTGAACCGATTTTTCCGACGAGAAGGCTTCGTTTGAATTCGCGATGCGGGTCATGGGCTCGCGATAAAGCAGACGATCGTCGGAAAGATCGAAGCCGTAAAGATATCCGTTCTTCGGCGCGACGATCAGCGTTTTCCTGCCGGCTCTCGTTTGGATGATTGCCGGCGGATTGGAGACATCCCAGTCATGCCAGTCGAGCGGCACGATCTTGAAATCGGTCTTGTAGTCGCCGGTCCTGGCATCCAGCACCACGACAGAACCGGAAAAGAGATCCCCGCCGTAGCGGACGGCATCGGCAAAGTCCGGCGCCGGATTGCCGCCGGGCACGTACAGCAACCCCGTTGCCGGATCGAGCGTGTAAGACGTCCATGTCGCGCCGCCGGTGATGGGAAAGCCGGGCGTGTTTTTCCACGTGGACACGTTCAAGGGGCTTTTGCCTTCCGGGCCACGCGTGATGTCGCCGGGCGCTTTCGGAACCAGATAGAATTCCCAGACGATCCTGCCGGTCTTGGCATCGAGCGCATACATCCGCCCCTTGACGCCCTTGATGTCGCCTCCGGCATTGCCGGCAAAGACCAGCCCATTCCATGCGATGGGCGCGGCCGGTACCGTCTCGCCCTTTTTCGGATCGGCGATTTCCGTCGCCCACAGGCGCTTACCGGTCTTGAAGTCGTACGCCAGTACGCGCCCGTCCTGGGTGCCGCGAAACAAGCGTCCGTCTAGGTAAGCGGCACCACGATTGACGCCCTGCGGTGTCGCAGGCTGATAGCTTTCATGAACCCGCCAGTTTTGCCGGCACGTGGCGGGATCAAGCGAAAAGATGTCGTATTCCGTTGTACCTATGAGTGCCCCATTGACCTCGATCAGGCCGCTCGTGAAGCCCGTGTGCTGACCGGTGTCGTACGTGCAAAGAACCTTCAGCTTTGCCACGTTGCGTGTGTTGATCTGACCGAGGCTGGCGAAGCGATTCGAAGTCAGCGTCTTGTTGTAGCTCGGCCAGTTTCCGGCCGCCGCGGGCGGCGATCCGCTCGAGGCAGGCGTTGCCGGGACGCTTGTCGTTGCGGACGGATTGAGTTCCGTGATCAGCGTGCCGGCGGGCGCGGAGCGATAGCGCACCCAGTTGATTGCCATTGCAAATACGGGAACCGCCTGATTCCAATAAATGTAAATTCCTCCGGCGGCCGCCCCGCCAATAACGAGGAGCATGCACGCTGCCATCAGAAGCCTTGTCTTCATCGTCCGATCCCTGTGAAATTTCAGGCGCCCAAAAGAAGCAGACACACAGACGATAGCTAAACGGCCAGCCGCAATTCTCGGCTGCCGGAAGAACTCTATATCCGCGGCAAACGACTGCGGCGAAATGGGGCATGATTGCCGTTATGTTCTCCGCGACCCCACAAGGAACACGGCATGGCCAGCGGCAGAAAACGTCCCCCATTCGAATGCATCGCGCTGACATTGCAAGGCGGTGGGGCGCTCGGCGCCTATCAGGCCGGGGTCTATCAGGCGCTCGCGGAAGCTGATCTCCACCCCGATTGGGTGGCAGGCATCTCGATCGGCTCCATCAACGCCGCGATCATTGCCGGCAATCCACCCGAAACGCGCGTCGAAAAGCTTCGCGGGTTTTGGGACTACATCACATCGACGCCGGGCTTCGATGCATTGAGCTCTCTGGGACGTTACCTGATGGCCGGCGACCTGGGGCGCAGGCTTGCCGATCAGGTGAGCGCCGCTACGGCGGCGACCATGGGGGTGACGGGTTTTTTCCGGCCCCGAATGGCGCCGCTCTTTCTCGAACCGCCTGCAAGCCCGGCGGCGACAAGCTTTTACGACACCGTGCCGCTGGCCACGACGCTCGAACGCTTCGTCGATTTCGACCGTATCAACGCCGGGCCCACCCGGCTCAGCGTCGGCGCCGTCAACGTGGAGACGGGCAATTTCGTCTATTTCGATTCGGCATCATGCCGAATCGGGCCGAAGCACATCATGGCAAGCGGCGCGCTGCCGCCGGGATTTCCCGCCATCGAGATCGAAGGCCGCCACTATTGGGACGGAGGGCTCGTCTCCAACACACCGTTGCAATGGGTACTGCAATTCGGGCCGCGTCAGGACACGCTGGTGTTCGAAGTCGATCTGTGGAGCGCACGCGGACCATTTCCGCGCAGCATCATGGATGTCGCAACACGCGAAAAGGAAATCCGCTACTCGAGCCGCACGCGCGACAATACCGACAGGTTCGTGGACATCCAGCGCCTGCGCCACGCGACCGCCAATCTGCTTGCGGATCTGCCGGAGAATTTGAGAACACGTGAAAGCGCCGCAACTCTGGAAAAATTCGCCGACCACAAGGTCTACAACATCGTCCATCTCATCTACCGGTCGAAAATCTACGAGGGTGAATCGAAGGATTATGAATTCTCCGCGCTCAGCATGCGCGACCATTGGAACGCAGGCTATAATGATGCGGCGAGAACGCTGCGCCGCCGCGAGGCGCTGGAGCGGCCGAAGAATTCCGCAGGCGTCGCGATATTCGACTTCTCTTCGCCGGGGCCTGCATCTGCCGACCCGGCATGAGCCCGGCATCCCGAAACCGGCCTCGGCCCTGGGCAGATAGATGTCAAGATGCGACCGAACCCGAACGTACTAAAGGAGGGGTTGTCCTGACGACCTGCCTGGGCAAAAGTCACAGCCAGAAGAAAGGTCCGCCATGATTGTTCGGCAGAGTGCCAGCCAAGAGCCGGATTTCCGTCTGCTGTTCGAGTCCGTGCCGGGGCTCTTCCTGGTGCTCACCCCGCAACTCAAGATCGTCGGCGCGACGGACAGCTATCTGGCCGCCACGCTGACCCAGCGCGACGCCATCCTGGACCGCGATCTCTTCGAGGTATTTCCCGACAATCCCAACGATCCGACGGCCACGGGCGTGACCAACCTGTCCGCGTCGCTCGGCCGCGTGCTGAAGCTCAAGCGGCCCGATGCGATGGCGCTGCAGAAATACGACGTGCGGCGGCCGGACGGCGGCTTCGAGGAGAAATACTGGAGCCCGCTCAACATCCCGGTGCTCGACGCTGCGGGCGAGGTGCGTTTCATCCTGCATCGCGTCGAAGACGTGACCGATCTCGTGCGGTTGCGGCAATCCGACGAAGAAAAGAATGTCTTCGTCAAGGAACAGCAGATCGCCATCGAGCACCTGCGTGCGGCCAATCAGGAACTGGCCAAGACCAACCAGGCGCACAAGCAGAGCGAGGCGCGGCTGCAGTCGATCCTCGAAACCGTTCCCGACGCCATGATCGTCATCGACGAACGCGGGCTCATCCGCTCGTTCAGCGCCGCCGCGGAGCGCCTGTTCGGATATACGGCCGAAGAGGTGCGCGGACTGAACGTGCGGGTGCTGATGCCGTCGCCCTATCGCGAGGAACACGACCGGTATCTCTACCGCTATCACGCCACCGGCGAGCGGCGCATCATCGGTATCGGCCGCATCGTCGTGGGCCTGCGCAAGGACGGCACGACCTTCCCCATGGAGCTTGCGGTAGGCGAGGTGCTGCTGAGCGGCAAGCGAGAATACACCGGTTTCGTGCGCGACATCACGCAGAAGACGGAAAGCGAGCGCCGCCTCCAGGCGATCCAGGCCGAGCTGCTTCACGTCTCCCGCCTGACGGAAATGGGTCAGATGGCGGCGGGGCTGGCCCACGAGCTCAATCAGCCGCTGGCTGCGATCGGCAACTACATCGCGGCATCGCAGCGGCTGCTCGACAGGGGCAATGCCAAGGACGCCAGTGCCGCGGCGCAGAAAGCCGGCGAGCAGGTGAAGCGCGCCGGCGAGATCATCCGGCGGCTGCGCGATTTCGTGAAGCGCAGCGACGGCGAGAAACGCCTCGAGCCGCTTGCAACGGTGATCGAAGAGGCGACCGCGCTGGGCTTTGCCGGAATGAAGAGCCTCGGTGTGAAGGTCGAACTGCAAATATCGCCCGAGGCCGCTTCGGCCATGATCGACAAGATTCAGATTCAGCAGGTGCTGGTCAATCTGATCCGCAATGCCATCGAAGCCATGGCGGATACGCCGCGGCGGCGGCTGGTGATCGCCACGCAGCCGCGCGATACGGCCTGGGTGGAAGTGCAGGTTTCCGACTCAGGGCCCGGCCTCTCGCCGGAGGTGCGCGAGAGACTGTTTCAACCGTTCGTCAGCACCAAGGCGGGCGGCATGGGCGTGGGACTTTCCATCTGCCGCTCCATCGTGGAGGCCCATGGCGGCGACCTGCTGGCCGGCAACAATGAGGATGGCGGCGCCACGTTTTCGCTGACGCTGCCGCGCAATCCTTAAACCCTGACGCGCCGCCGCTGCCCTGCTAAGGTCGGTTGCGAGGGGCCGCCAGAGGAGTAATCCATGTCGGAGCATTTCATATCCAAAGTGTCGGATGCGCTCAGGCGCGCTGCGCTCGCAACGGCAATCGGTGCCGGACTATCAAGCCTTGCCGCAGTTGCTGCGCTCGCCTGCGATTGCAACGGCGACAATTATGGCTACGGGCCTTATCAGCGACCCTCCTACGCCAACGCTCCGTGCTTCGGCAGGGATTGCGGCGCCGGCCGCTACGATCGGCACTACCATGCCGATCCGTACCAGGACAGCTACTATGCGCAGGCGCGGCTGGACCCGTACCACTATTACAACCCCGATTACGACGGCGCCTATTACGACGACGGCGATTGCGACGGGGACGGGTGTTATTGAGCCACTGGGACCGCGGGCTTCCAAGCCTGCATGCGCGCTCGGAGGCGCGCGGCCCATGGGGAGCAATCACATCTGCATCGTCCAGCCTTCCACGCCCATCGCCGCCTGGCGCACGGCTTCGGTGAGAGTGGGATGGGCATGGCTGGTGCGCGCGATATCTTCGGATGACGCACCGAACTCGATGGCCACTGCGGCTTCCTCGATGAGGTTGCCGGCTTCGGCGCCCAGGATGTGAACGCCCAGCACGCGGTCGGTCTTGGCGTCGGCGAGCACCTTCACGAATCCATCCGTGGCGGCGATGGTTTTTGCGCGCGCGTTGGCGGTGAACGGAAACTTCCCCGTTTTGTATGCGACCCCGGCAGCTTTGAGCTCTTCTTCCGTCTTGCCGACGCTTGCCACTTCCGGCGCGGTGTAGACCACCGCCGGAATCGCGTCGTAATTCACGTGGCCGGCGCGGCCGGCGATGCGCTCTATGCAGGCAACTGCTTCGTCCTCGGCCTTGTGCGCCAGCATGGCACCTTCGCGGCAATCGCCGATCGCCCGGATGCCGTCGACACTGGTGCGGTAATGCGCGTCCGTTGCAACGCGCCCGCGCGCATCGCGCTTGACGCCGATTTCGTCAAGGCCCAGACCGTCGGTATAGGGCCGGCGGCCGATGGCAACGAGCACGACGTCGGCTTCGAGCGTTTGACTTTCACCCTTTGCGTTCTGCACGCCGACGCGCAACGCGTCACCCGCCTTGTCCACGCTCGAAACTTTGGTCGAGAGATGAAATTTCATGCCCTGCCGCTCGAGCAGGCGCTGGAACTGCTTGGCGATCTCAAGGTCGAGCCCCGGTGTGATGCGATCGAGAAATTCCACGACGGTCACGGCGCTGCCGAGCCTGCGCCATACCGAGCCGAGCTCGAGCCCGATATAGCCCGCGCCCACCACCAGCAAACGCTTCGGCACTGCCGTGAGCGTCAAGGCGCCGGTCGAACTGACGATGCGCTCTTCGTCGATGTTCACGCCGGGAAGCGGCGCCACGTCGGAGCCCGACGCGATCACGATGTGCCGTGCCTCCAGCGACCGCAGTGTCCCGTCCGGGCGTTTCACGTCGACACGGCCGGGCGCAGCAATGCGCGCCTCGCCCACGATCGCTTCGGACTTGTTCTTCTTGAGAAGATATTCGACGCCCTTGGTGAGTTCGCCTACGACCTTCGTCTTGTGGCCCATCATGCCGGCGAGATCGAGCGTCGCGTTCGTCTTGATGCCGAGCTTGCCGAATTCCTTGTTGGCCTTCTCGAATAGCTCGCTCGTATAGAGAAGCGCCTTGGACGGGATGCAGCCGACGTTCAGGCAGGTGCCGCCGAACGTGCCGCGCTTGTCGACGCAGGCCGACGAAAGCCCCAGCTGCCCAGCGCGGATCGCGGCGTTGTACCCACCCGGCCCGCCGCCGATGACGACGACATCGAATTGATCAGCCATGTGTAGCTCCTAAGACACACCACGGAGACACGGAGGGCACGGAGAAAAGACTCACGCGGAGATGTAGAGACGCGGAGCGATATCGGGATGCGTCTAGGCTGGACGTGGCGCCATGCGCGAAGCGCGGAATATTTGCCGCTCTTACCTGCGCTTCGCGCAAGGAACCGTTTGGTGCTGGCGACACTCTGAACACCTCCGCGCCTCCTCCTCTCCGCGTGAGTCTTTTCTCCGTGCCCTCCGTGTCTTCGTGGTGAAGATTTTCAAACGTCGAGAAGAAGGCGCTGCGGATCCTCGAGAATTTCCTTCACGCGCACGAGAAACGTCACCGCTTCGCGGCCGTCGACAAGGCGATGATCGTAGGAGAGCGCGAGATACATCATCGGCCGGATCACGACCTTGTCGCCCTCGGCCACCGGCCGCGGCTGGATCTTGTGCATGCCCAGAATTCCCGACTGCGGGGAATTCAGGATCGGCGTCGACATGAGCGAACCGAATACCCCGCCGTTGGAAATGGTGAACGTTCCGCCCTGCAGCTCCTCGAGCTTGAGCTTGCCGTCGCGGGCGCGGCTGCCGAAATCGGCGATGGCCGCCTCGATCTGGGCAAGACCGAGCCTGTCGGCGTCGCGTATCACCGGCACGATCAGCCCGCGCTCGGTGGAGACCGCCACGCCGAGGTCGTAGTAGTTCTTGTAGACGATGTCGTTGCCTTCGATCTCGGCGTTGACGTTCGGCAGATCTTTCAGCGCCGCGATGCAGGCCTTGACGAAGAAACCCATGAAGCCCAGCCGCACATGGTGCTTCTTCTCGAAGCTGTCCTTGTATTCGTTGCGCAGAGCCATCACGCGGCTCATGTCCACTTCGTTGAAGGTGGTGAGCTGCGCCGCGGTGTTCTGCGATTCCTTGAGCCGGAGCGCGACGGTCCTTCTCAACCGCGTCATCGGCACCCGCTCTTCGCGCTCGGCATTCGTCCTGGGGCCGGCCGGTACCAACGCCACGGGTTGTGCTGCACGGTCGACAGCGCGCGCTTCCAGCGCCGCAAGCATGTCGCCTTTGGTCACGCGTCCATCCTTGCCGGTGCCGGTCACCATTGCCGGGCTCAGCCCCGTCTCCTCGGCAATCCGTCGGGCGGACGGCATCACGCCTCCGCTCTTTGGCGCTTCCTGCTTCTGCGCGGGCGGCGCCGTTTCAGCCGCGGGTCTGGTTGCGGGCTGCGGTGCCGCGGACTTCGCACTTGCCTGCGGCTTCGATGGCGCGCCGCTTTTGCCTTCGGCGATGGCACCGAGCACTGTTCCGACCTGCACCGTCGCACCGGATTGCACGGCAATGGATTCGATGGCTCCATCAGCCGGCGCGGGCACCTCGACGGTCACCTTGTCCGTCTCCAACTCGACCAGCGGTTCGTCGCGCGTGACGCTGTCGCCTTCCTTCTTGAACCAGCGCGCCACGGTGGCCTCGGTCACCGACTCGCCCATCGCGGGAACTTTGATCTGGATGCTCATGCGTGCCTCGCCGATTGAGGTGTGCTTCGCGAATATCGGTTGCTTGTCTGCGCTTTGAAACCGCAAAGGCGCAAAGACGCCAAGGTTCGCGCACGGGGCCCGGAAGGGCTCACATGCGGGATAATTCTTTGCGCCTTCGCGTCTTTGCGGTTCAACTGGCGGCACTCAAGGTTGGGAGAGAGTCAGCGCTTCGTCGAGAAACGATTTGAGTTCCGTTACGTGGTTGCTCATCAGTCCGGTGGCGGTGGATGCACAAGCCGGACGGCCGACATAACGGCACGTGCGGCCCGACCCCAGACGTTCCATGCTGGCCTGAATGCGCAACGCCACGAAGCTCCATGCGCCCTGATTCATCGGCTCTTCCTGGCACCAGACGAGCTCTGCTCCGGGAAATCGCGCCAGCTCGTGGGCGAGCGCCCTGTCCGGGAAGGGATAGAGCTGCTCCAGCCTGAGAAGCTGGATGCGGTCGGCACCCCGTTTCTCTCGCTCCTCGAGGAGATCGTAATAGACCTTTCCCGTACACAGGACGACGCGCGCGATCTGGCCGTCGGGCGCCAGCGCGAGCGTGCTGCCGGGACTGGATTGCGCGTCGTCGAACAGGACGCGGTGAAACGACGAGCCTTCGGCCATTTCGTCCAGCCGCGAGACGCAGCGCTTGTGACGCAGCAGCGATTTGGGCGTCATCAGCACGAGCGGCTTGCGGAACGAACGATGCACCTGACGGCGCAAAATGTGAAAATAATTGGCGGGCGTGGTGCAGTAGGCGACCTGGATGTTGTCCTGCGCGCAGAGCTGGAGATACCGCTCCAGACGCGCCGAGGAGTGCTCCGGACCCTGCCCCTCGTAGCCATGCGGCAGAAGCAGCACCAGGCCCGACATGCGCAGCCACTTCCGCTCGCCCGACGCGATGAACTGATCGATCATCACCTGCGCACCGTTGGCGAAGTCGCCGAACTGGGCTTCCCACAGCACAAGCGCCCGCGGCTCCGCGAGACTATAGCCGTACTCGAAGCCCACCACGGCCATTTCCGAAAGCAGCGAATCCACCACTTCGAATTCGGCCTGGCCTTCATGAACATGATTGAGCGGCACATAGCGGCGCTCGTCTTCCTGATCGACCAGCGCGGCATGGCGCTGGGAAAAGGTTCCGCGGGAGGAATCCTGCCCCGACAGACGCACGGGATAGCCCTCGTCGAGCAAGGTCCCGAACGATAGCGCTTCGGCCGTCGCCCAATCGACGCCCTCGCCCGTCTCGATCATGTGAGCCTTGGCTTCGAGCTGCCGGGCGATCGTGCGGTGCACGTGGAAACCGTCGGGCACGCGGGTGAGCGCGCTTCCCACCGATTTGAGCTTCGCGAGCGGTACCGCGGTTTCACCGCGACGGTCGCCTTCCGGCGCCGCGGCGAATCCGGTCCAGCGTCCGTCGAGCCAGTCTGCGCGGTTGGGCCGGTGCGATCTGGCAGTTTCGAGCTCTTCGTCGAGACGCTTGTTGAAATCGCCGACCATCGCCTGCACGTCGTCCTCGGACAGCGTGCCTTCTTCGACAAGCTTCCTCGTGTAAAGCTCGAGCGTCGTAGGATGGCCCTTGATGGCGCGATACATGAGCGGCTGCGTGAACGCCGGCTCGTCGGTCTCGTTATGACCGAAGCGGCGGTAGCAGAACATGTCGATGACGACGTCCTTGTGGAACTTCTGACGGAACTCCGTGGCCACGCGGGCGCAATGCACCACCGCCTCGGGATCGTCGCCGTTCACATGAAAGATCGGCGCCTGCACCATGAGCGCAACATCGGAAGGATAGGGCGAAGAGCGCGCATAATTCGGCGTCGTCGTGAAACCGATCTGATTGTTGACGATGAAGTGGATCGTGCCGCCGGTGCGAAAACCCTTCGTCCCCGACATGGCGAAGCATTCCGCCACCACGCCCTGGCCGGCAAACGCCGCGTCGCCGTGAATCAGCAGCGGCAACACGCTGGTGCGATTGATCCTGTCGCCCAGCTGCTCGAACTTGGCGCGCGCCTTGCCGAGCACGACGGGATCCACGGCTTCCAGATGCGACGGATTGGCGGTCAGCGACAGATGCACCTTGTTGCCGTCGAACTCCCGGTCCGACGATGCACCCAGGTGATACTTGACGTCGCCCGAGCCTTCCACTTCGCTGGGATTGGCGCTGCCGCCCCAAAACTCGTGGAAGATCTGCCGGTACGGCTTCGACATCACGTTGGCCAGCACATTCAGCCGGCCGCGATGCGACATGCCGAGCACGATCTCCTTCACGCCGAGCTGTCCGCCGCGTTTGATGATCTGTTCGAGTGCGGGGACCATCGCCTCGCCGCCGTCCAGACCGAAGCGTTTGGTGCCGATGAACCTGAGGCCCGAGAACTTTTCGAAGCCCTCGGCTTCGATCAGCTTGTTGAGGATGGCGCGCTTGCCCTCCTTCGTGAAGGCGATCTCCTTGTCCGGTCCTTCGATCCGTCGCTGCAGCCAATCCTTTTGTTCCGGATCGTTGATATGCGCGAACTCGTAGCCGATGCGCCCGGAATAGGTGCGCTTCAGGAGGCTCACCATCTGACGCGGCGTGGCACTCTCGAAACCCATGACACCGTCGAGGAATATCGGCCGGTCGAGATCGGAGTCGCCGAATCCGTAAAATGCCGGATCGAGCTGCGCCAGCGGCGGCTTGGGAGAAAGACGGAGAGGATCGAGATCGGCCGCCAGATGGCCCATCACGCGATAGGCGCGCACGAGCTGGATGGCGTGCACGGAATCGCGGGCGGCGCTCCTTACCGCTTTGTCATCTGCCTGCCGCTCGGCCGCGCGCGGCCACAGACCGGTCAGCGCTCCGACGATCTCACCATCCTCGAGCGGAAGGCTCGTGCGGCTCCACCTGGGACCCTGGCCAAGCTGGGCAGGTGACAGCCCCTTTTCATTCAGTTGATCGAACAGAACCCGCCAGCTCGAATCGACTTGGGAAGGATCGGCGAGATAGCGCGCGTACAACTGCTCGACGAACTGGGCATTGGCCCCGAACAGAAACGATGTCGCCTCAAGCGCCGCATTGGAGCTTCTGCCGAGCCTGTCCGACGGAGATTCCTTTGTCATTTCAGTCCTTTGCGGGGTCCTTGTGCCCCGAGGCCAACCCGTGCGGTGGCCGGCCTTTCAAAAGAAGGCGACGCGTCTAGCCCATCTCGCGGCCGTTTGCACGCGTGCCGTTCGCGAGACTGATGAATTCAAGCCCCGGCATGGTAAATATGGTGTTTATCTTGACGATTCCGAGGCACGGCACCCCGATCGGGTGTTCGTTTTTCAGCGCTTTTTTTGAGCAGATTCCGCACGATAATTGGGCGTATGATATTTCAGTGAGGGGCGCTGATTCGCCCAAATGCCGTCGCGACGCTGCCCCGGCGACATGAGACTGTGACGCGCGTAACAGACAACGGGCCGATGAACGCCCAGACACTCAAATCGAAACGGCTTTACTCCATCGACGCGTTGCGCGGTGTGGCGGCGCTTGCGGTGGTCGTCTGGCACTGGCAACACTTCTTCGCCATTACCGGCACATGGATGGCCGGATGGAACCGGGCGTCCCAGCCATTCTATCCCTATCTGAAACCGCTTTACGACGAGGGCTGGGCAGCGGTCGATCTCTTCTTCGCCGTCTCGGGTTTCGTCTTCTTCTGGCTCTACCGCGAACCTGTCGCCGCGCGAAAGGTCGGCGCGTCCCAGTTCGCGCTGCAGCGGTTCTCCAGACTTTACCCGATCTATTTCGTTACGCTGATCGTTGCCGCCGCCCTTCAACTCCTGTTTCACCATGCGACCGGAACATGGTTCATATTCGATGCCAACGATTGGCAGCACTTCATTCGCAGCATCTTTCTCGTGCAGAACTGGCTGCCGCCGGATGAAGCGCAATCCTTTAACGGACCGGCATGGGCGGTATCGATCGAGGTGCTGCTTTACGTCGTCTTCTTCGTTCTGGTGCGGCTCGGCCTGCGCGGACCATGGCAAGCGCTGGCGCTCGTGGCGTTGGGCGCTCTGATCTTTCCGTATGACGGGCAGATCGCGCGCGGCATCATGGGATTCTTCATGGGCGGCGCGATGTTCTACGTCACCAGCCGCATCGCATCCTGGCGAAGCGCGCGTACCGCGACGAAGCTGATTGCCGTCGCTGCCTTGATGGCCTGGGTTGTCGGGGTCATCGAGGTCTATCTCGGTCCGATCGCATGGCTGTTCCGCGCGGCGCCCGCGGCCCTGTCCCGCTTCCTGATCGCCAACGAGTACCAGGAATTTCTGTTCGCGTGGATCCTGATCGTATGCCCGCTCACGTTGACGGCGCTCGCCTTGCACGAAGAGGTCTTCGCCGCCCAGTACGCGCGGCTATCCTATCTGGGCGACATCAGCTATTCGACCTATATGGTCCATTTCCCCATGCAGCTCACGCTGGCGCTGCTCGCCTTGCGCTTCGGCTGGAAGTCAACGGATTTCCAAACCGGAATTGCGATGATCCTGTTCTACGGCGGGATGATTGCGCTGGGCGCGCTGTCCTACACCTATTTCGAGCGCCCCGTGCAAAAGCTCATCCGCGGCCGGCCGAAGCCGAGCGTGCTATCGCCCGTTCAGTAGATCCTGGAGCGTGGTGCCGAGCGCGGCGGGATTGGGCGACACGCGGATGCCGGCACGCTTCATCGCTTCGATCTTAGAGTCGGCTCCGCCCTTGCCGCCGGAAATGATGGCGCCGGCGTGACCCATGCGCCGGCCGGGCGGTGCCGTGACGCCGGCGATGAAACCGACCATCGGCTTTTTCACCTTGGAATGCGCCACGAAATCGGCGGCATCCTCCTCCGCCGAGCCGCCGATCTCGCCGATCATGATGATCGCTTCGGTTTCGGGATCGGCGAGAAACATCTCCAGAACCTCGATGTGCTCGGTGCCCTTGATGGGATCGCCGCCGATGCCTACGCAGCTCGATTGACCGAGACCGACCGCCGTGGTCTGCGCCACTGCTTCGTAGGTCAAAGTGCCGGAGCGTGAGACGATGCCCACCTTGCCGCGGCGGTGAATATGGCCAGGCATGATGCCGATCTTGCACTCGTCCGGCGTGATGACTCCCGGGCAGTTGGGGCCGATCAGCCGCGACTTGGAACCTCCGAGGGCGCGCTTCACCTTGACCATGTCGAGAACCGGAATGCCTTCAGTGATGCAGACCACAAGCGGGATTTCCGCGTCGATCGCTTCGAGAATGGCATCCGCGGCAAACGGCGGCGGCACATAGATGACGCTGGCGTTGCAATCCGTGGCTGCCTTGGCTTCGCGCACCGTGTCGAACACCGGCAGGCCAAGATGCGTCGTACCGCCTTTGCCCGGCGATGTCCCGCCCACCATCTTGGTGCCGTAAGCAATCGCTGCCTCGGAATGGAAGGTGCCCTGGTTGCCGGTGAACCCCTGGCAAATGACGCGCGTGTTCTTGTCGACAAGAATGGACATCGGATTTTCCGGAATTTCAGAAGGAAGGATGACTCGCCTGCCGCATCGTCACGCGAGCTTCGGCTCGAGCTTCTTGCACGCCTCGATCAACCCATTCACCGCATCGGCGGATTTCATCAGCTGGTCGCGTTCTTCGGGAGTCAGTTCGAGCTCGACGATCCGCTCCACGCCGCCCGCACCGATGACGACGGGCGTGCCGACATACAGACCCTTGATCCCGTAGGGACCGTTGACATAGGCAGCGCAGGGCAGCACGCGCTTCTTGTCCTTGAGATAGCTCTCGGCCATCGCGATGGCGGAGGTAGCCGGGGCATAGAATGCCGAACCGGTCTTGAGCAGACCGACGATTTCGGCGCCGCCGTCGCGCGTGCGCTGGACGATCTTCTCCAGCCGCTCCTTGCTGATCCAGCCCATCTTCACGAGTTCCGGTAGCGCAATGCCGGCCACCGTGGAAAAGCGCGGCATGGGCACCATGGTGTCGCCATGGCCGCCGAGCACGAAAGCCGACACGTCCTCCACGCTGACCTTCAACTCCTCGGCCAGGAAGTGGCGGAAGCGCGCGCTGTCGAGCACGCCCGCCATGCCGACCACCTTCTCCCGCGGCAGCCCCGACAGCTGCCGCAGCGCCCACACCATGGCGTCGAGCGGGTTGGTGATGCAGATGACGAAGGCGTTGGGCGCATGCGCCTTGAGGCCCTCGCCCACCGCCGTCATGATCTTGAGATTGATGCCCAGCAGATCGTCGCGGCTCATGCCCGGCTTGCGCGGCACGCCCGCAGTGACGATGACCACGTCGGCGCCCTCGATGTCGGCGTAGGAGTTGGTGCCCCTCAGCTGGGCAACGAAGCCTTCGACCGGACCGGACTGCGCG
>Ga0335085_10007180_pt1 | contig 17391 bp, 16 predicted proteins | sample Lox_Sample_45_FD_206712 | JGI IMG/M metagenome (GOLD analysis project Ga0335085, IMG submission 206712) | Soil microbial communities from Loxahatchee National Wildlife Refuge, Florida, United States - Lox_Sample_4.5 | ecosystem: Environmental > Terrestrial > Soil > Wetlands | place: USA...
GAAGCATTGTCCAGCTGCGTGGCGCAGTCCGCGACGGCTTTGTTCACGGCCTCACCGAGAATGGTTTCGGAGAAATTGCTGCTGCTCATGTCGAAGGCGCCACCGCCCCCACTGTAGCCGGTGCCGCCACCACCGCCGAGGAACATTCCCGAGCGGGAGGACTCGCCGTTGCCGGTGACTGCGGCAAGGATTTCGCCCGTCGTTGTGTTTACCATCCGTGCGGTAATGGAAACCTCAGCCTTTGATTCCTTTTTGCCGATGCCTGCCAAAGCTCCGGTCCAGCCGCTGTGACCGCCGCCCACGCCGCCAACCTTTTTGTCGTCGCGGCCGAACTTGGTGATGGAACCGAGGATAATCGTATCCACGCCGAGAATGCGGCCAATCTTGGCGGCGCTGGCGGGATCGGCGCGGTCGCTGTTAGAGAAGTTTTGCTCGGCGATAATTTTGTCGAGCGCGGCCCGCTCGATGACGGAGTACTTGCCGTCTTGAACGAGCTTCTGAACCATGAGGTCGGTAATGCCCTTGCCGACATCCTGGTCTGTGCCAAAGATGGAGGCAACGACAGTCTTGACGGTGCCGTAATCGAAGTTCAGCACTGCCACGCGCTTTTTTGGTCCGGCTGGAGCTGCTGTCGGCGCGGCCTGCTGCGCGGCTTGCTGCGCGGCGCAGGGTAGAACTATCAGAGCCGAAATGCACAGAAAACGTAGAATTCTCGACATAAGGAAGTGCTCCTCACACCCAAGGGATTAGTGAGCGACGCCCGCGATCCATTTCACTTGAGATGCTAACCTCTTCGGAATCGAAGACCCGCACTCGCACGAGGTCGGTAGACCTGCTCAGGCACGTATCCTACACCTGGGCAAAGGGAAGAGGCAACGGTCTGTGTCCGAAGGGAAACCACGATCGCCGGGCAAATGGAGAAATGAAAACGCCCACACCGAGGGGATCGCAGCAGGGAAGATTCTAGTGATACAAGAAGTGCGAGAGGGTTGGATGAAGCGCCAGAAAGTCAGCTCTCTGGCGCTTCATCGACGTTGAGCGCCCGCCGGCCATCACGGTAACGTCAACTTGCGGATGTTTCAGTCGTTTCCGCCGCTGCCGTCACCACTGGATGCTTGCTTCACATCTTGTTCGGCTTGTCTCGCGGCATCTTGTTGGGCTTTCAAGTCGTCCGCGACGTTTGCATCGGCCTGGACTTGGCCATCGGGCGAAGCCCTTCGGGCAGCGGCGGGACCGCCTGGCATCCCGTTTTTGCCTTGATTTTCAGCCATTTGATTGAGGCCCTCGTCGATTTTTGCGCGGAAGTCGTTCTGCATGTCCTGCAAATCCTGAACGGCAACCGGCACCTGCGCACCAGAGGCACAGTCCCCACTCTGGCTGCTGCTTACAAGGACAGTGACGTTTTGGTTTGCGTCGGGTGCGTCCTGGATTCGGGTAAGAACATCGCCCGGGGAGAGCGAACACTCCGTTCCATCCGCCATCTCCGGATTCAGCACAGTGGAAACGACGAAGGTGCGGTGCGCAGGATCCAGAGCGGCAGGGATCTGATCGCTGGACGCGGGCTGAGGATTGGGATTCGTTGCCTCCTGTTTCTCGGCTTCGATTTGCGCTCTTACTTCGTCAGCAATCGCCTGTTTCACCTCTGGGGTGAGGGTTACGGGCCCGTTATTGTCTGCGACGGGCTGGTCGTCAGGTTCCGAATCCGCCGCCGCAGATTCCGCTGCAGCCGCGGCCTGGGCGTTAGCATTGGCTGCGGCGCGAGCTTCATAGGCGGCCTGAAGATTTGCAGCGATCAGATAGTCAGCAAGCCACAATGAAGGTGAGGCGTAAACGGGAGCAGGTGCAAAGTAAGCTCCGTAATAACCGTACCAAGGAGCTGCGCCCCATCCCCAACCCCACACGATCGGCGCCGGCCACGGATTGTAAGCCCATCCATAAAAGGCACGGCCGTAGTAGTAACGCGGAACATACCCGTAGTAAGCAACGCCATGCCAATAGGCGCCGCGATACGCGTACGCGTACCTTCGTCCGCCGTAGTAGTAGGTGCGGCGAATGTAGGGCCGGCCGCCACGCACGTAGCCGCGCTCGATGTAACCATGGTCACGGCCGTACCCGACCAGCCGGGCGCCGTCGGCTCGCCTGGTTTCAAAGCGGCGCTCGCCATGGACGCCACGATTGATCGTAATATCGTGTGCCCGAATCGATGTGAGATGTCCTCTCGAGTTGAAATGGGCCTCGGCCCCGGTTCTCGTTCTGACACTGGTTCTGGCGCCACGATCATTGAAGTGGTAGACGCTTCCGTCGGGGCGATTCACACTTCTGCCGCTGCGCACCATTGTGCCGCGAGACTCGCCGCCGCGAACTTCGTTGCCGCGTGGTGCGTTGACGCGAGACTCGGCACCGCGAACTTCATTGCCGCGTGGCGCGTTGATTTGAGGCTGGCCACTGCGAACTTCGTTACCGTGGGTTGCGTTGGCGTGGGACTCTGGGCCCCGGACTTCGTTGCCGCGAGAGTCGGCACCGCGAACTTCGTTGCCGCGTGGCGTGTTAATTTGAGGCTGGCCACTGCGAACTTCGTTACCGTGGGTTGCGTTTGCGTGGGCCTCTGGGCCGCGGACTTCGTTGCTGTGAGTAGCATTGCCATGAGCGGTATTGCCGCGAGCCTCGCCACCACGAGGTTCGTTTCCCCGAGGCGGGTTCGTAGGCGGCGCGCTAGGTCTCGGCGGAGCGGTATGCTGGGGAGCAGCATGAGGAGCGGCGGGTTTTGGTTCAGGTTTCTTCGATTCCGGCTTCTGAGATTGGGCGCAAACAAATAGTGGAAGCACCAATAGAGCCAACAATAGGGAGAACCACCGGCCGACGGCCGTCTTATTTTCCCTCGAATTCATCATAATCCTCCTCGCGTACGCCTTCTAAGTTTTCCTGCTCGATGCAAAGCCTCGGACCAAAACATGCGATTGCCCAGAATTGACTCGAATTCCAGCTCCCACCCACCAGCCATTGGCAGAACAAATGAGTAATAACGCACTATGGCAAGACACAACCGCAGGCTCCAGAACGATCAGACCCTAATTTGTCGAAAAGAACCCGGCGAGGAAACACGCGAAATAGATGCATTACGATGCCTCCTCACGATTTGCGACGAATTCGAAGTGCGTGCCCCTAGGAATATGATCGTACGCAGATTTCGTACCCCGCTTGAAAGGAATGCTACATCGCGGGAAGGGCCCCGGCAACGTCCGAATATCGATGGTGTCCTTGATGTAAACGCAGGCGGCCTCCAAGCTGGCAAGCGTTCAAGCCCAGCCCGAAAGAAAACCTGATAGGATTCGTCAAGGTGACCCGGGGCCGGGAAGTCCTTGAGTCACGGAAGGGGAGCCAGGATCATGTCAGAACCGACGAAGGAAGAATTGTTGGCGCGGATCGCAGAGCTGGAGAAACAGGCGGGATCGCGGAAGAAAGGCAGCCTGGAATTCCGCGTGGGAGAAAAGGGCGGGGTGAGCGTGTACGGACTAGGCCGGTTTCCGGTGACGCTTTATTACGAACAATGGGTGAGACTGCTGGATGCGTCAGACGGGTTGCGGTCGTTTCTGGAAGAGAACAAGAGCAGGCTGAAACTCAAGAATCAGGAATAGAGGGCGCCGCCGCACGTCATGCACATGTGTAAGCGTGGAATTTTTGGAACAGAGCCAATTTAGTCCATGTGATGGTGCATGGCGAAGATCTTGTCCAAGCCGTGCTCGTAGGGATAGACGTGGACCATCCAGCCAAACACGACAGGGTGAAAACGCCCGCCGGCCGCCGAACATGCATCCTCTGTAGCGATGGAACCCTGCAGTCCGAACTTTGTCCAATCGGCAGTGCGCAGCTGCCCAAGCCGTGGGAGACAGAGATTGGTGTGCAAATGCCACATAGCGATGCTTAGCGGAATGCGAGCGTTGAGCTCGTCCTCAGTGGCGCTTCTGGGCATGGTAAACATAGCGCCGACGAGTTCGTAGCCGGTGGCGGTCTTTTTGTAGAGCAGGGAAGTCGGACGCGCGGGATCGAACGTGAAGGACTCCAGAAAACCATTACGATAGTTCGTGAAGTGATATTCGGGTTGAGAAATGTTCGGCAGGAAGATTCTGAAGCCGTCATCCAGCGCGACGCGATAGTCCTTGTATTTCTCGATGCCTGCGCGGAGTTCCGTGACGAGTTCGTTGGCTCGCTCGACGTCTCCGGCCTTCTCCGGCCGCATGGAAGTCATAAACATGTGCAGGTTGTGAGAGCCGCGGCCTCCGTGAGTCATGTCCTCGACAGCCGCTTTTTCGCTCGTTTTCTCCTCGCTCATGTCCATACCCGCCATGGGTTTTTGCTGAAGCGCGGGCGTCGCTTGGGGCGCTTGGTCTTGGGTCGCCGGCGCGTGGTGACCTGGCATGGCGACCAGCAAAACCGTGACGACAAAGATGGCGCCGAAAACCATGACGGCTTTTCCGACGAGGTGAAACAAGGTTCTGCGGGCTGACATAACGAATCTCCTCATTCAATAATACGAAAAATGGGACACGGAAATTTCGGCCTCGAGGAGGCGCGGTTCCTGCACAAAACTGTACGGATGGACAGGAAGTAGAGGAAATAACGGAAATAAAGGAAATAAAGGAAATAAAGGAAATAAAGGAAATAAAGGAGGCTATAGACAATACTCCCGAAGGTGAGGAATTTCCGCGGCGTGATAAACTTTTAGCGTGAAAAAACAAACGGTGCAGCCGGCAAAACACTTGGCGGGAGGCGTGCAACCTCCAGGCGACAAATCGATCTCGCATCGTTACGCGATGCTGGCCGCGCTTGCGGAGGGCGCAAGCGAACTGCGCAATTTTTCGGCGGCGGCGGATTGCCACAGCACGCTTGCATGCATGAAAGCACTCGGCGCGGAGGTGAAAATTGATAAGGACACGGTCCGCATCTCGGGCCGGGGGCCGCGAGGACTTACAAGCAGCCGCCGGGCGCTAGATGCCGGAAATTCCGGGACGACGATGCGGCTGCTCAGTGGAATTCTTGCGGGACAAGAATTCACGACAAGACTGACTGGCGACGGATCTTTGCAGAAGCGGCCGATGAAACGGGTGGTGGGACCGCTGAGGGAAATGGGCGCGGACATTCGGGCGCGCGACGACAATTTTGCGCCGCTGGAAATAAGAGGCGCGCACCTACATGCGATCGACTTTCAAATGCCGATGGCCAGCGCGCAAGTGAAATCGGCGGTGCTGCTTGCCGGAATGTTCGCCGAGGGCGTTACGAGCGTGACCGAGCCAGCACGCACACGCGACCACACGGAACTGGCGTTGGAAGAATTCGGCGCGGCAATTGAACGGCATGGACGAACGACGAAGATTCGTGGATATTCCAGCGGGGATGGAAGCGGAAAACTTGTGGCGAAGTCGCTGGATGTGCCGGGCGATCTCTCCTCGGCGGTGTTTTTCATCGCGGCGGCCTCGCTCCTGCCGGATTCCAGCATTTCGATACACAACGTGGGCCTGAACCCGACGCGCACGGCGATTCTTGATCTGTTCGCCGAGATGGGCGCAGCTATCCAGATGCTTTCGCTGAAGAGTTCGCACGGTGAAATCGTGGGCGACCTGGCCGTCAAAAGCGCATCCCTAAAGGGCGGAGTGATTGAGGGCGAGCGAATTCCGCTATTGATCGATGAACTCCCCATACTAGCGGCGCTGGGGCCGTTCACGGAAGGGGGCATCGAGATTCGCAACGCTTCGGAACTGAGGGTAAAGGAAAGCGACCGCATTGCAGCGCTTGTGGAGAATTTGCGGCGCATGGGCGCAAGCGTTGAAGAGCGCCCAGATGGATTAAAAGTGGAAGGACGGCGCGCGGGAAAATTGCACGGCGCAGAGATTGAACCGCACGGCGACCATCGCATCGCGATGGCGTTTGCGGTTGCAGGATTAGCGGCGGAAGGCCCGACAGTGATTCGCGATGCGGACTGCGCGGGCGTTTCCTACCCGAGATTTTTCGAGGATTTGAATCGGCTGGCCGAAAGATGACCGCACTGGCCGAAGGCAATACGTCTCCGCGAGCTTTCCACCTACGGTAGGTCAGATTAATGCTTCTAGTGTGAGCTAGCTCGTTTTGCGGATGGAGATCGAGCCGTAACTGGTTTTGACCGTGATTTTTGGTCCCCGATCCTTGCCGTAATGGCCTTCCAGATGAGAATCGCCAGATTCCGTGGAGGTTTTCTTCAGGCCGTCGGACGAAAACTCGGAATCAACATCGCAGGAATGGCAATCCGCGAGGACACTGAAGCTCGACGATTCGGGGAGTGTGAGAGTGACGCTGGCGTTGGTGTTGGTCACGCCGACGTCTTCTTTCGGCGGGGAAGAGAAGCGCAATGAAACGTCGCCGTCACGATTATCGACGCGCACCTTGCCCGTGACATTTTCGATGGTCACGGAATAGCGGTTCGTGCGGAGAGTGATGTCGCCTGGCGCATCGGCAATTTCCAGGTTGCCCGAACTAGCTTCCATGTGGCCTGTGAGCGAAGTCAAGGTGAGATCGGTACGTTGAGAAATGAAGCGAAGGCCTTTGGCCACTTTATCGGCGCGAATCGGGCCGTAAAATTCGCCATCCAGCGTAAAACTCCCGGAAGCCGAAGTGACATCGACCTGGCCACCATTTCCTGAGATCTTTACGTTGCCCCTCGTGTCCGAGACTTTGACATCACCTTTGTGCATTTCAATGTTCACGTCGCCGGAGGTATCTCGAACTTCAACGTCGCCGCTGGTGTTTGTAACTGCAACTGGTGAGGCCATATCGGAAACATTGATGTCGCCCTGCTCATTTCTCACCGTGACAGATGCCTTCGCTGGAACCTGGATGTCCACATCGATGCTGATGCGATCGTCGCCCACACCCATTCCGGTGGGATGAACCTCATATCCATCGCCGGTCTGCACAATTTCAACGGAAATCGGGCCGGCGCGGCGTTGTGCGTCGGATTCGCTCCAAGCATGGACATTTTTCTTGCCGGAAACGCGAATCTCGGCAGTGTCGGAGGCGCGAATGGAGATTTCGCCGCGGCCGCCTCGCACGGTGATGCGGGCATTCGCCGGGACACTCATCGGAGTGACATCCAAGTCGAAGGGGTAAGCATCGCCCGAAAATTCGATGGGAAGCCGGCCGGGGATGGTGCGCTTGGCGTAATCGACGGCAACGACGACGCTCAACAGGGTGATCATGCCTATAACGAGAAGCACTTCTCCGCCGGTAATGCGGGCGGAGCCGGGATCGTCGGAGCGGCTTGCAACCATACGTTCATAAAGCTTGATCAGGCCGAGAAAGATGAGTGCGAGCGGCCACCAATGAAGCAGCATATCGCCAAGCTCCAGGCCGCGATAGTTATGGAGAAGCAGAAGCGCGCCGACGGTTAAGAGAACGAGGCCTGTGAAAACTCCGCTTGTACGTTGGCGGCTTCTGGCCATCTGGATCTATTGTCCCTGTCCCGAGTAAGTCGTGGGCGTCGCGCTCGACGGAGGATGTTGCACGCTGGGCGCAGGAGGAACGACAGGCTGCATTGGGGGAGCCGATGAAACATGGCCTTCGCTGGAAGCAAGAGCGCCGGCGAGGCTCATCAATCCAATCACGATAATGATCACAGGGTATGTGTTGCTAAAGTCGAAAAATCCCTCCCGCATTTCCTGAAGGAGAAATAGCACGCCGACGGTCACAATAATGACCGGGCCGCGAAGGCCGCGAGTGGTGCAACGCTGGCAGTTGCAATGGACATGATTGCTCATCGTTAATTCAGTCTCCCGAAGGAGCCTCCTATTGACCTCGATTCATGCGATTTCGAAACATCAATATGCCCACACCAATCAATATCGCCGGGAAGAAAAATTGCGAGATCCGGTACCAGGGAAACCAATCAAAATTGTTGAGCAAAAGCAGCAAGCCGGCGCCAATCAGCAGAATCGGGCCGATGGGGCGACCCTTGCTGAAATTATCCAAAGGATCCGACAGCGTCTGGCCCGCCCGCTTGGCCTGCGCAGTGCGCATCGCATCAATCGGCATGTAAATCCATAGCGCAGAAATGCAGATCCAGAGAGCCGCTTCCGCGCCGCCACTCATTGCGCCGTTCACACCTGCGATAAAAAGAACCAGAAAGATCGCGAGGTGAATCATGCCTTTGCCGTACTGCTCGTTGTAAAAGGCACCCAGACCCGGCAAGAATCCCAGAAGGAAAGCCAGCGCGGGGCTCGGCCCAATTCCGGCGGGAGCGGGAGGGGGTAGCGCAGCAGCGGGAACTTGCGGCGGATATCCGGCTTGTGACACTTGTGGCGGAGGTGAAGCAGGAACAGCATGCCCCATGCCACTGGCCAGGCAGTCCTCACAGTAGAGAACGTCGCGTACAGGGCGTACACAGTCAGGGCACATCGGCTTGCCGCAATTGCGGCAGTAGCCAGTTGCGTCCACATCAGAATGGACCGCGCACTTCATGGAATTCTCCTTCCGAACATCCGCGAAGACCACGCAGCGCTGATGCCTGGCACTTCCATCGCGAGAACCTCGAGCTCCCGTCGAACGCTGTTAGCCCGGTTTTGCTGCCGCGGAGCGTTGGGGTTGGTGCGATCCGTCGTGCCTGGTGACTTACCCGGGGCGGTCTGCGGCAGAGTGGTCTCTGGCGTGGTGGGCAGATCGCTGTCTTTGTTCAGGCGAGACTGAATTTCATAAACGACCCTTAAATCGCTCACAAACTTGGTGCTGCGGGCATAGACAAGATGGGCCTGGCGATCCACGTTGCGATAAACATTGACGGGGGAAAGATCCGCGAGCTTCGGCTTGCGCAGAGAAATGCCGGACGCCGTAATAAGAATCAACAGGGAAGCGGCAATCGAGACGGCGCTATAGGCAAAGCGAGGCGAAGTTATTCCGTTGAGCCAGCCAAACGCGCCACGCCAGCCTTTCTTCGTCTCGCGCGGGCCAAGGGTTTTATCTAAAATCGCGCGGATCAAAAGTGGCGGCGGCTCGAGCTGCTCCATCGAGCGCATGTCGCCGAGCAAGTGGGACACGCTCGCCACGACTTGAACGCAGTTCGCGCAGGTATTCGCGTGCATGTCGAAATCATGCCGCTCGTCGGGGCTCATCAGCCCGTCGAGATACTCGCTTAGCCGCGCTTCGGTCTGTTCACAAGTCCACGTCATGCCCCGCTCCGCGCCTGGTCCGATGCCCAAAAACCGATCATGATGGGCGCACTCCCATCTGCTGCAGGATGCGCGCCAGTTCGATTCGTCCGCGATTGATTCTCGATTTCACAGTTCCTTCCGGCACATCCAAGACTTGCCGAATTTCATTGTATTCAAGCTGCTGCAAATCCCGCAAAATTACGGCCTCGCGCAGTTCCGGCGAAAGCCTGGTCAGCGCACTCTGCACCTGCGAACTGAGCTCACCGAGCAATAACTGTTGATCGGGCCGGCGTCCGGCGGATTCCTTGTTCTCAACCACAGGCATCGCGTCTTCGAGCGAGTCCGTTATGCGATCGCGCTTGGTCCGCCGGTAATGGTCGATCAGAAGATTGCGCGTCACGCTCGTCATCCAAGTCGCAAAACCGCCATACGCCGATCGATAGCTCCCAAGAGTCTTATACACCCGGAGGAAAACCTCTTGCGACAGGTCTTCGGCCTCAGTGCCATTGCCAGTAAACCGGTAACAAATATTGAAGATGCGGCGCGTGTGACGGCGCACAAGTTCCTCCCAGGCCGAACCGTCGCCCTGGAGGCATTGCTGGACCAGTTGGGCGTCCTGCTCCAACGTATCATCAGCCTCGAATCCCGCTACGGTGACCAGTTTGACCCCAAAGCTGCGTGGAGCCAACTTCGGCCTGCAACTATGGAACGCAAACTGCTCTCCAAAAGTTCCCTGTTGACCTGGCCCGGACGACCGACTGTAATTGTGGGCATCTTACTCACGCCTGCCCCAGGACACAAGCATAGCATTTTGGGTACGCGAGCTTTTTCCCCGTGCCCACTACTTGTTCGACCAATGGCCGCCTAAATCGTTGAAATCGCTGAAAATCTCAGATGATTCATCGCCTACAGAGGCTTGGCGCGTGGCTTGTCTGGGCGGCACACTCGTGCGTATATGAGAGGTAAGAGGTCCCTTTCTTGGGTGCGGTCTTCGAGCAATTCGCTGAAGAGCTTAAGTCATGGCAGACGAAGTGCGCTGGTCGTCCCCGTGACGAGCTGATCGGGTTGTGTCTGCTGGCGCTCGAGCGTGAAGAGCTGGTCAGCGTTGGCTATCGGGAAGAATTGATGACGCAGCGCCTCTCGGCGATGTCTCTTTCGCCTGCGGTGCGCGAATTAATGCGACACGCCTTGATTTGGGCATGGCGGGATGAAGAGATGCATTCCATCTACATACGGGGCGCGCTTCTGCGAGTCGGTCATCCCTTCTTGCGAATTAGAACTTTTGCCCAGCAAATCGGGGGATTAGTTGGAGGCTGGGCGGGGTCGGTGCGCCAACATGTGCCCTGGTCAAGAGCCCCATTCTCACGAACCGGAGCCACGCTGGTGACTTGGATTGGGGCACTTACGGGAAAGGTCCCTGAAGACGTCCGAAAATATCTAAACTATGGGCCCTTCCGCCAGTTCTGCGTCTTCAACGTCGATGCCGAGAAGACTGCCAGGCTTTGCTATGACCGCATGATCGCACTCGCGCAAGAAGTCCCCGAACTTGGTCCAGAACTCGCCCAGGATTTTGTCCGCGTGCGCGACGATGAGGACCGGCACGCACAAATTTTCCAAATTCTCGCCACAGCCTTGGATGAAAAAGACCTGTTGGTTGCGGGAGAGACGGAAGAATCGCTAATCCAAAAAATCCAAGAAGTCGGAGAATACTTCCTCCCGTGGACACAGCGGAAGCGGACTGTCGCGAACAGCAAAATTGGAAGCGGCGGGCGCGTGTTTGTGCTGGAGGGCAAATCTGCGGAAGAGAAATGCAGTGTTTTCCGCAGGCTTCTGGAAATGAGCGGCTTGGCGGAAAAACTCCGGAAGCGCGCTGCTGCCCTTGGAAAACAGCCGGCGGAATTGCGGATCGTGATCAAGCCGTCCTTCATGTTGGGGTACGCGCAGAAGGATCGCTCCATTATCACGGACGCCGATTTGCTTCGAGCGCTTGCGAACTTTCTAGGAGAGAACTCTCTCGGAAACGCTGTGCTTGTCGAATCGGCGAATATTTATGACCAGTTTTTTGAACACCGAAGTGTCGCAGAAGTGGCTGCTTATTTTGGAATGGAAGTCTGCGGATTGCCGATCGTGGACGCGTCTGCGGATCAAGTGCCGCATTCTTATATTCGGGGAATGGCACAAAACACGATCTCGCAGCGCTGGAAAGAGGCGGATTACCGCATTTCATTTGGCAAAATGCGCAGCCATCCGATTGAGATGGCCTATCTAACGATTGGCAATCTCGAGTGGATGGGCGGACGCTGCGACGAATTTCTTTTTGTGGAGCGCCAGGCACATCGCGAAACGGCGTTGATGATGCTTCTTGACGGATTTCCACCGGATTTTGTGCTGCTCGATGCGTATGAGCAGGCCTCCGACGGGCTTGTGGGAATCATGGGGTGCCCGTGCCCGCCCGCGCCGCGAAGGGTATATGCAGGCGAGGATGCGCTTTCCGTGGATTTAATAGCGGCGGGACACATGGGCGTCCGCGAGCCGGAGCAAACCAATATTTTGCGAGCAGCCTGCCACTGGTTCGGCGATCCGCGCGAGCGGATCGAAGTCGTGGGCACGAACGAGCTCTTGCAACATTGGCGCTCGCCGTACGAGACCGAGTTTTCGACCATGCTAAGCTTTGTCGCTTATCCGGTGTATGTCTTTGGAAGTGGACGCGGCTCGTTGTTCGTTCCAGAGATGGATGAGCAGGCATTTCCTCCAATCCAGCGAGTATCAATTTCCCAAAGAGTTCTGCGCGCGGCATTACGCAGACTTCTCGGACTGCATTTTCCTCGCACGAAAACAAGGCAGCCTGCGAAGGCTGCAGTCCAGTGAAGAAAAAAGTTGTTGTCATTGGCGCGGGCATGGGCGGTCTGACGGCGGCACTGCGGCTCGCGCAAAATGGCTTTCAGGTGCGCGTGGTCGAGGCCCGCGCGATCGTTGGCGGGTTGGTGTCTGGAGAAAGTTTTGATGGATTCGCGTTCGATGCAGGCGCCTATATTTTGCTGGACCGGCCGGGGCTCGAGTGGGCCTTTGCATCCGTCGGCCTAAAGCTCGGCGAACACATTGAGTTGTGTGCGATAGACCACACGTACAGCGTCGCATTCCCGAACGGTCCCAATGTCAACATTTACTCCAGCGACGTGAAGACAGCGCGAGAACTCGAACATAGGCGGCCGGGAACAGAAGAACTTTATTTGCAGTTCGTACGCCGGACGGGAGCGATCGAATCATCGCTCCGGCCGCTCTTATATGGATCTGCCCCTGGTCCCGTCTCGCTTCTCGGTGGTGGGCGGTGGCGACACGCTGCTTTTCTCATGCGCTCTCTGCAGTCAGTGTTGCGAGCATCGAAGCTGCCTCAGCCTGTCCTTGACGCTCTTTCCATCTGGACGCATGTGGCAGGGCAACGTCTCGAAGAAGCGCCAAGCCCGCTCGCGTTTGTCCCCGCCCTTGTGCACTCCGTCGGATGCTTCTACCCGAAGGGCGGGATTCGCACTATTCCTGAGGCTTTGGGAAGAGCAACCGTCGCCGCCGGCGTGGAATTCAGCTATATGACAAAGGTGAAAGAGATCTGCAACGAATCCGGGCGAGTCACGGGAGTGAAAATTGCAAGCGGAGAGGAGATTCCTGCAGACGCCGTAGTTTCAGATTGTGGAATCGCAACCTACCTCGAGTTGCTGAAGGACAACGAAAGCGCGAGCCGCAAACGCTGCGAGACACTTCCTCTGCAATCACCGGGAGTATGCGCCTATCTGGCCGTGAGGGGAAAGATGGAGCCGCCATACCTGCGTTTCATGCTGCCCGGTGGGGAAGAACGCTGCCGCCTGCTTATTCTTCCCGGTGTTCTAAATCCTGAGGAAAAGCACGGCGAATGGTATCCGGCGCGGCTACTCGGGCCGATGGAGCATGTGAAAGCGCAACGCATGGGGCAGCAAGCCCAGGCTGAATACTTGGAGATGCTGCTGCAAGAGAAATGGTGGCAAAAGGGAATTGATGAGTACCGCGTCCTTGCGCGCCGGACCCCCGTGAAATGGGGCGCGGAATATTCGCTCGCGCGCGACAGCATGAACCCCGTGATGACGGCGAAATTCATGCGTGAAGGAAGGCTCGCCCATCGCAGTCCGGATTTGCGGGGATTGTATCTCGCGGGGAGCGCGACGCATCCGGGGCAGTGGGTCAGCTTTTGCGCGATCTCTGGCATATTGGCCGCAGATTGCTTGCGGAAGGACTTTGCCTAATGCTCGAGGCGGTGACTGAGATCCACGGTGGACGCAAGGTGCGTGCGGCGCATCTTGGGAGCGGGCATCCAATGATTCTCCTGCACGGATATCCGGACAATTTGCAAGTCTGGTCAGAAATTGCACCACGCCTCGCGTCGCGCTTTCAAGTAACCGCATTCGATTGGCCGGGGATGGGCTTCAGTGAAGCATGGCCCGGCGGCGCGACTCCCTTCGACTTTGCGCGGCGACTGCGCGACCTGATGGATAAGTGGAGGATTCCACAAGCTGCGATCGTCGGGCACGACATGGGCGGCCAACCGGCTCTGGCGTTTGCTGCCGAATTTCCCGATCGAGTCAGCCATCTAGTCGTGATGAATTCGCTGCTCATCTGGGATGAGAAAACTTCATGGGAGATTACGCTGCTCAGGAGATTCGGTTGGAACCGTGTCTTGCTGGAACGATTGCCTCGATCCGTTTTCCATCGCGCCTTGCGGACGTTCCTGCCACGCGGTTACAAGCTCAGCCCCGAATTGCGTGACGATTTCTGGGAGAGCTTTCGACAGGCGGCGGACAGAAAGTTTGTGGTGCGGATGTGCGCTGGTTACCAGGGCACTCTGCCGCGACTGAAACAGCTTTATTCGGCGATCAGAACGCCATCCCTTTTTTTGTGGGCTGAGCACGATAAACACTTTCCCACGAATCATGCGAGAAAGGCCGCGGCGATGATCCCTCATGCGGAGATTGCGGTTGTCCCGCACGCGCGGCATTGGATGTCGCTGGATCTGGCGGAAGAGGTAAGTTTGCAAATTCTGCGTTTCCTCGGGACATCGTGAACCCTCTTACAGTGCTCAATAACATGATGAGTTCCATTGGTTCGTCCAAAAAGCTACGCGGCCCGGCTTGACGCTCTCGCTCGCGACCGCTAGTCTGACAAGCTCATGCGCTCATCCTGGCGGAAGCTTCTTGTGCTGCTTGCTGCATTGCTGGCCATAGGGTTTGCCATTTACCGATTTGGGGGGGCGCTTCACGGAGCAAGCTTTAGCGGCGAGAAATTGTGGCAGGCGGTCCGGCAGGCTAATCCGTATCTTCTGCTGGTTTCCGTCGCGGCCATCTACGGTTGTTATGCGATTCGGGCACTGCGTTGGGGCGTGTTTCAACAGAACCTTGGTGCATCGAATTTCTGGTCAATTTACGGAATGACGCTGGCGGGCTTTGCGGCAGTATTTCTCTTGGGGCGTCCTGGGGAGCCGATCCGGCCCCTGCTGCTCGCGCGAAAAGAAAAGTTGCCGGTCGCGGACATGTATGGCATATACGCACTCGAAAGAATTTTCGATGTTGTGAGTGCGGCGGCCATCGCCGGTATCGCGCTTCTTGTGGAAAAGCGAAACGTTCCGGTGGCGAATACCACCGGGGCGGTGCTGATTTGCGGGGTCGTCGGGATTATCGGGTTCCTGGCGTATTTCAGGCTGCACGGAACGGCGGCGCTGGAAAAATCGCTGCACGGCTGGCGCACGTCTTCCGGATGGCGGGTCAAGGTCGCCGAAATTATTTTGGGCTTTGCGCGCGGCGTGCAGATTATTCGGAGTTGGGGCGAGCTCGTTTGGACTGTTTTTCTGTCGGCGGCACATTGGAGCCTGGTTTTCCTGGTGTATGTTTGGATTACGCATAGCTTTGGGGGAAGACTCGGCGAACTTTCATGGGCGGATGCATTGCTGCTGATGGCGTTTACGCTCGCTGGTTCGGTCTTTCAATTGCCATTGGCGGGCGGCGGTTCGCAATTGGCGGCGATTTCCGTATACAAGTTCTTCGGGATTGCAACGGAGCCTGCCACGGCGGCGGCCATCGTCTTGTGGCTCATTACGTTTGCTGCATGCAGCGTTGTAGGGGCGCCCCTGCTTGTGCATCAAGGGCTCTCGGTAGGCAAGCTGAAGCAACTTGCGGAACAGGAAAAGGAAAAAGAAATCATGGAGCTGGAGCGGGAGCAAACCGGCGCCGGAGACAGTTGAGGGAATGGCGAGGAGAAACATCGAGTGAAGTGTCCATTTTGCGCGCATTTGGACGATAAAGTAATTGACTCTCGCGAGGGCCGTGCCGGCGACACCATTCGCCGTCGGCGAGAGTGTCTCAAGTGCAGCCGCCGCTTTACGACCTACGAGCGCATCGATGAAATTCCGTACATGGTCATCAAGAAGGATGGCCGCCGGGAACGGTTCGAGCGTCAAAAGATTTTGCAGGGTTTGTTGAAAGCTTGTGAGAAGCGGCCCGTGGCCACGCCGAAACTCGAAGCTATTGTGGACGAAATCGAGAGCGTGGTGCATGAAGCGACGGAGCGTGAGCTAACCACGACCGAAATCGGCGAAATGATTATGCACCGGCTGAAAAAACTCGACAAAGTTGCATATGTTCGATTTGCCTCGGTTTACATGGACTTCAAGGACGTCCAGGAATTTATGTCGGAGCTGAAGAATTTATTGAAAGACCGCTCGAAAAAGTGAGTCCGCCCTCAGCGCGGCCAGACGCCTGCGGTAAACGTTCGAATCGTCGTGAACCCCAGCTTTTCATAAAGCTGCACAGCCCCGTAGTTTTCTGAGGTAACCGTCAGGGTAAGCTCCCTGAATTTCATGCTGCGCAGCGTTTCCCCGGACGTTTGCATAAGCATGCGTCCGATTCCGTGTCCTTGATAACCGGGGAGCACGCAGATTTGCGTGGTGTGGCCCACGCCGGGAGAAACTTCGCTTGTTAAGACCGCCGCGACGAGTTCGTCGCTTCCGGGCTGCCGCAGCACAAACGAAGCCGGGGGAACGAAGCGGCCGCATCCCGGCAACAAAATAATGTTTTTTAGAAATTTCAGCGCGCCTGATCGGCTGCGGTACTGATCGTTAATTTCGCCGTCGAGGTGGTTCGCGTAGGCCAGAAAGATCAGCTTTGCGCATGGCTCGAAATAGCGGTCATTCCAGCGGTCCAGTCGCATTCCCGCGGCGACTCCGTGCTTGGTTTCTGGCAGCTTTTGCAGGTCCTGTAACATAAATTGGCGGGAGTACAGCCGAAATCCCTGGTTGCCGAGAGGGACTTCTACTGGCCCGCAGAACGGCATAAGTTGCGCTTCGATACGTGAAAGTTGGGGAATCGCGCGCATGGAGAAAAGCATCTCGTCAAGCAAGCGATGCCCAATTTCCGCTTGCGAGAATTTCGCGGACACATAAAGTCCGCCAATCAGGCCCTTTTGTTCTTCGAGCACATAAAAGGAATAACCCGCAGCGTTCCCGTTTTCGAAGGCCACGCATCCCGCCAGCGCATGTGCATCTAGAAAGCGCTTGATCAATTCCAGCGCGCTTCGATAGTCCCAATGGAGTTCATCATGCCAATGCCGCGCCTCTTCTTCGAGGAGCGGCTCAAGTTGGCGGACGGTCGTCTGGCGCAAGTCGACAATATTCATGGAGGAGAGTACTGCCGCGCGGCCCCTGCCGCTTAGTGACTATGATAGCTGAATTAGTGGTCCCGCAATCAACCCAGAGGGCGGTCGGATACAACTCCGACACAATGGGGCAAGGCGCCGGGAAATGGTACCGAAAAGGTGTGTTAACATCGCGCTTGTAATGTTTCCTGAGTGAGGAGTGAAAATCCGCGGCATCGGCCGCGCAGCTGCGTAGACCAAGAATGTCCATCCTGTACGAACTCCGCTATCCAACCAAGTGGTATATGAAACTTCTCACGGCCGTTCTGGCGCTGATCTTTTTTGCCGTGCTCGCAACGACTGCCATCGCCGGGTTTCTTGTCTACCGCATCGTCAAGCCTCAGCGAATCGGCAGCGAAATCGATATGAACAGCTTCCCGGGCAAGCCGGACTTGGTGGATTTTACCGTTCCGGAGTTGGGGGTACGTCACGGCTGGTTTTTCCCCGGGCTACGCGGCGCTCCGACCATCATCCTTTGCCACGGCTATGGCTCGAGCCGTGGCGAGTTGCTGAC
>Ga0335085_10007181_pt1 | contig 17388 bp, 10 predicted proteins | sample Lox_Sample_45_FD_206712 | JGI IMG/M metagenome (GOLD analysis project Ga0335085, IMG submission 206712) | Soil microbial communities from Loxahatchee National Wildlife Refuge, Florida, United States - Lox_Sample_4.5 | ecosystem: Environmental > Terrestrial > Soil > Wetlands | place: USA...
GCGATCCAGTCGGTGAGGCTTTCCGTGCCGGTGGCGGGCGCGTCCGAGTCCGCGAGGCCGGCCTTCATGGACTCGTACTCCTCCCTGGTGAGCAGCACGTCGTGCAGCGCCGCGCCGAGCACGGCCGCCAGCGGCGGCATCAGCCAGCCGGGCGCTGGCAGCAGGAGCGACCTGCTGCCGGTCGCGGTCCGGATCGCGCCGGCCATATCCCGGAAGGTCGGCGCCTCCGGTCCCACCGCGTCGACCGTGACGTTGTCTTCGCGTGCGCCGAGTTCGACGAGCAGCCGGGCGAGGTCGTCGACGTGGACCGGGCGGACCCGGTACCGGCCGCCGTCACCGATGCCGAACACCGGCAGGTGCCGCAGCAGCCACGCGATGTTGTTGAGCAGGACGCTGGCGGAAACGCCCCGCTCGGTCGACGAGCCAAACAGGATCGCGGGGCGGGCGATGGCGTACGGCACGCCGCTCGCCGCCAGGTGCTGCTCGACCTGGCCCTTGCCGCTGAAGTACGGGTACGGCGAGGCGGTGTCCGCGTGCAGGATGGATACGTACACGATGCGCTCGATGCCGGCGTTTTTCGCCGCGTCGAACAGGATCTTGCTGTTCGTCACCGCCGACTCCCTGGTGGCGCTGCCGTGCGGGAAGCGCACCCAGTACGTGCAGTACAGGGTGTGCGCGCCGGCCATGTCTCTGGCAAGCGCCTCCGGGTCGGTGAAGTCGAGCGGCCTGGTGTCGATGCCGTCGGCCTCCGGTCCGCTGCGCGGATGCCCGGTCAGCGTGCGCACCTCGTGCCCGGCCGCGCGAAGCTCCCGCGCGATGGCCGCTCCCGAATAGCCGAACGCACCTGTCACCACATCGGTCTGCATCAGCGTTCTCCCTTTCCTGGTGATCCGCCTGAGGTCTTCCTCGTGCCGCCAAGGTCGAGCAGCGCGACGAGCGGGCGCAACCGGTCGAGCACGTCGCCCACCGCACGGGCCCGGTCGAACAGGGCGAGCGCCGCCGCCCGGTCGCCGTCCAGGCTGGCAAGCATCTCCAGGCCGAGAATGCCGGCCACCACCGCGTGCGCCGCCTCCTCGGCGGGCAGCAGCGCCGCGACAGGGGAAGCCGCAAGTACGTCCGTGACCGCCGCTGCCGCGAAGTCCCGCCACGGCGCCAGGCACGCGGCTACCCGCTCGCCGAGCCCGGGAACGGACTGCGCGCCGCTGATCATCTCGGTCAGCACCCGCACGTGCCCCGCGTCGAGGTCCGCCTCGAAGACGCTCCTCGCCGACGTGATCAGCTCCCCGAGCGTCCCCGTGCTGTCGAGCAGCTCACGGTATGCCGCCATGCGCTGCGTGCTGACCTCCTCGAGTGCCGCCACGAGCAGGTCGTTGACCGTGCCGAAGTGGTAGAAGACCAGCGCCTGGTTGACACCAGCCCGCTGCGCGATCCGCCGGGCGCTCGCGCCAGCGAACCCCGAGTCCCGCAAGACGTCGATGGCCGCCTGAACGAGCACCGCCCGCGTATCGCCCGACACCCCGCTCCTTCCCGGCCTCGCCTGTCATCTCCTGTATTGAGCGACCGCTTTAAGCGATCGCTCAAAACAGAGCCTAACCCGGCCCGTGCGGCACCGTCAACGCCTCAACCGGGCCTTGACCGAGGACACCGCAACGGGACGCCAAGCCCCCGATCGCATGCGACGATTAGCGGGTCCAGGACCACAGCGGCAGAGCGGAGCACCGCCCATGGCTAACAGCGTGCGGCACGTCCTCTTCTACGACAGCGGCGACCTCTCGCTCGCAGCGCAGCACTTCGCAGCGCACCAGGCCAGATACCAGGAATTCATGCGCAGCGGCACCCTGCTCACTCTCGGCCCGTTTTCCGACCGAGCCGGCTCGATGGCGATATTCACCACCCGTGAGGCCGCCGAGGAATTCGCCTCAGCCGACCCCTTCGTACTCAACGGCGTCGTCAGCAGCTGGCAGATCCGCGAATGGAACGCGGCAACCCTCTTATATCTTCATTTTCACGGCCACATGCAAGAATGCAGTGCCTGACAGGACAGCGAGTCCTCTCCCCTGCGCGGAGCTCGCCCCGCCCCGTCCCACCCCGCCCTGCGCGGTGCTCGCCCCGCCTGCCACTGCGCGCACCCAGCGCCGGCACATTGCTTAACCGGCGACCACTTTCTCCCACTCTGCTTAACCGGCGACCACTGTTGCGCCCGATTTAAGGCTTTTGTCGCACCGCCGGTTAAGCAGAGTCGCGCTTGCCGGTCACCAGCTCAGCAGAGCCCCCGGACTGCGCGGCCGTCGGCTCGGTCCGGTAAGTCCTGCCGGAAATGATCACGGGACGTCAGCCGCGCAGCCGCAGGCCGCGGGGCGTGTGCCGGAAGCCGGCCGCCTCGAGCGCCCGGGTCAGCGGTGAGTCGAGGACGACCATCCCGCCGTCCGCCTTCTCCACCGTGATCCTGCCGAGCGCCCCGTCCCTGACGGCGGTGGCGAGCGCCCTGGCGCACGGTTCGAGGGCGACCGGATCGTCGGTCCAGGACAGCAGCGTCTTGCCGCCACGCTCGACGTAGAGCACGAGTTCACCGCCGAACAGCAAGACGATCGCGCCTGCCTTCCGGCCTGGCCGGTGCGAAGTCGCGGTCTCTTCTGGTCGCGCCGGCCACGCCAGCGCCGCACCGTAAGGCTGCGCAGGGTCGGCCGCGGCCAGGACAACTGCTCGCCGTGGATCGTCCGCCGAGACGCTGCCGCGCGCACTAGAGAAGGCAGGATTCGCGTCCGTCTCCCACGGCACGCCAGCCTGGCCTGCGGTTCCGTCACCGGCCAGGCCGTCACGGCTGAGCGCGTCGCCCGCCAGGGCCCGCATCCGGTCCACCGCACCAGGCAGCGCGAACTGAGCGCCGCCGAGCCCCTCCACGAAGTACCCGCGGCGGCACTGGCCGGTCTCCTCCATGGCCCGCAGCACCGGGTACACCGCGGCGAAGCCGCCGGGTATCCGCTCCGCGGCGACCGCGCCCCTGGTCACGACGCCGTGCCGCTCGAGGAGCGTCAGCGCCAGCGCGTGCGCCCGCATGGTGACCGCTCCCGGATCGGCGCTTTCGCGGGGAACGTCTCCTGGCCCGCCTTCCGTCCCGGACAGGCCCGTCGGCAGGCCGTACCGCTCGGGCAGCAGCGACCACCGGCCGGACACGGTGGGCGGCCCGGTACGAGTGGGCATGGCCCCACGGCGCGAGCCGCCCGCCCCCCGGTAGCCGCCGGCGCCGCGGTAGCCGCCGAATCCGCCGCCGCGCGCGGAAGGCCGCGGATTGAACACGCCGGGAGCGGGCCGCCGCGCCCCGTACCCGGCGGAACCATATCCAGCGGAACCGTATCCAGCGGAACCGTATCCGGCAGAACCGAACCCGGACCCGCCCGTGTCGCCAAGCCCGGGCCCCCCGTCGCCGCCAGACGAAGCACCGTCCCTGCCACGCTCGCCAAGCTCCGCCGCCCAGCTCGACCCGATCCCCGTGGTGCGCCGCGGCCCTGACGGACGTCGCACCGCACCGCCGCCCGAGGTCACCATCCGCAACGGCGCGAGGGTGTCGTTGCTGACCAGCCCCGCCCAGGCGAGATCCCACAGCGCGGCGACCAGGTCGCCGTCGTCGGCCGGGTGACCGTCGAGCACCGCGGCCACCCGGTCGCTGAGCATGCGGAAGAACATGCCGCCGCCCCCGGCGAGAGCGGTGAGCACGGCCCCGTGCAGCGGCGTCATGGTCAGCTCGCCTGGCTCGGGCAGCAGCAGCGGCGCCGACTCGGCGGGCGTGAGCACCACCCAGCCGTCTCCGCTGCCCACCGTCCCTGCCCCGGCCCAGACAACCTCGCCCGCCGAGGTGAGCTCGTCGAGCAGTGCGGGGGAGTAGCCGGGCACCCGCCCGGGCAGCACGAGGGTCTCAAGCGCGGACGCGGGCACGGGAGCGCCGGCGAGCCGTTCGATCGCTTCGAGCACCGCGCCGGCGGTCGCCCGCCGTGTGCGAGATGAGCCGATCCCGTGCCACGCGGGCAGGAAGCGGCCGAGTACCGCGGGCGGCACCGGCTCGGCCTCCTTGCGCAGCCGGGCCAGGCAGCGGCGGCGCAGCATGCGCAGCACCCCGCTGTCGCACCACTGCGTGCCGTGCCTGGTGGCGAGGAACTCGCCCTCGGCGACCCGGCCGTCGGCCGCCAGCCGCCGCAGCGTCATCCCGACCACGGCGATGCCGAGCCCGTACCGCTCGGCGAGGTCGGCCGCGAGGAACGGACCGTGCGTCCGCGCCCAGCGCGCCACCAGGTCGCCGACGGGATCGGGCAGCGGTTCGGTGAACGCCTCAGGCACCCCGACGGGCAGCGCCACGCCGAGCGCGTCGCGCAGCCGCCCGGCGTCCTCGATGGCGGCCCACATCGGCTGCCCGGCGACCCGCACCGCGATGGCACGCCGCGCGGCGGACAACTCGGAGAGCCACCCAGCGGAAGCCGATCCATCGACACAGCGCAGAGCCACCTCGGCCGCGGTCAGCGGCCCCGACGTACGCAGCAGGTCGGCCACGGCCTCCGTATCGCGGCACTGCCGCGACGCCGACAGGTGCTGCAGGTCGGCCTCGGCCTCGGCCACCACCGAAGGGTCGAGCATCTCCCGAAGCGCCTCGGTGCCGAGCAGTTCCGCGAGCAGCGCCGGGTCGAGCGCCAGCGCCTGCGCCCGCCGCTCGGCGAGCGGCGCGTCCCCCTCGTACATGAACGCGCCCACGTACCTGAAGAGCAGGTTCTTCCCGAACGGGCTCGGCGTGGCCGTTTCCACCTCGACGACGCGTATCCGCCTGGCGGCCAGGTCGCGCAGCACCTCGGTCAGCGCGGGCACGTCGAACACGTCCTGGAGGCACTCCCTGACGGTCTCAAGCGTGATCGGGAAGCCGGGGAACTGCGCGGCGATCTCCAGCAGCTGCGCGGACCGCTGCCGCTGCTGCCACAGCGGCGTCCTGCGGCCCGGCTGGCGCCGGGGGAGCAGCAGCGCCCGCGCGGCGCACTCGCGGAACCGGGAGGCGAACAGCGCGGAGCCGCCCACCTCGGCGGTGATGATGTCGCCGATCTCCTCGGGGTCGAGCAGCGCGATCCCGGCGGGCGGCGGCTCGTCGGAGTCGGGAACCCTGATGATGATCCCGTCGTCGGTGTGCAGCGCCTGCACGTCCATTCCGCCGTACCGCTCGCGCAGCCGGGCGGTGATCGCCAGCGCCCATGGTGCGTGTACCCGGTCGCCGTAGGGGGAGTGCAGCACGACCCGCCAGTCCCCGAGCTCGTCGCGGAACCGCTCGACGACCAGCGTCTTGTCGTCGGGCACCTGCCCGGTGGCCTCCCGCTGGTCGTCCAGGTAGGACACGAGGTTCTGCGCGGCGAGCGGGTCGAGTCCGCTCTCGGTGAGCGAGGCCACCGCCGCTTCTGAGGTCATCGCGGCGAGCGCGCGCAGCTTCGCGCCGATCGCCTTTCCTAGCTCCGCGGGGCGGCCTGGCGTGTCGCCGTGCCAGAACGGCAGCTTGCCCGGCTGGCCGGGCGCGGGCAGCACCAGCACCCGGTCCGGCGTGATGTCCTCGATCCGCCACGAGGACGCGCCGAGCACGAACACGTCGCCGACCCGCGACTCGTACACCATCTCCTCGTCGAGCTCACCGACACGGCGCGGTGCTTTCGCGGACTCCTGCGACGCGGGCAGGAACACGCCGAAGTAGCCGCGGTCAGGAATCGTCCCGCCGCTGGTCACGGCCAGCTTCTGCGCCCCGGGCCGGCCGTGGATGACACCGGCGACCCGGTCCCAGACGACCCGCGGCTTCAGTCCGGCGAACTCCTCGCCCGGATAGCGCCCGGCCAGCATGTCGAGGACGGCCTCGAGCACGGACCTGGTCAGCGTCGCGAACGGCGCGGACCGCCGGATGACGGACTCGAGCTCGTCGACCGCCCAGTCGTCGAGCGCGGTCATCGCGACGACCTGCTGGGCGAGCACGTCGAGCGGATTGCGCGGTATGCGCAGCTCCTCGATCGCCCCGGCCTGCATCGACTCGGCGACGACGGCCGCTTGCACCAGGTCGGCCGCGTACTTGGGGAAGATCACGCCACGGGAGATGTCGCCGACGTTGTGCCCGGCGCGGCCGACGCGCTGCAGCCCGCTGGCCACAGAGGGCGGCGACTCCACCTGGATGACCAGGTCCACCGCCCCCATGTCGATGCCGAGTTCGAGGCTGGAGGTGGCCACCACGGCGGGCAGCCGCCCGGCCTTCAGCGCCTCCTCGATCTCGGTCCGCTCCTGCCGGGAAACGGACCCGTGGTGTGCACGCGCGATGATCACGGCCTCCCCGGCCGCCGCCACGTCCCCGCCCCCGCCCTCGGCCTCGCCGCCTGGCATGCCGCCGGCCGCGACGAAGGCACGCTCAGAAGCCAGTTCGTTGAGCCGCCCGCACAGCCGCTCCGCGAGCCGCCGCGAGTTGGCGAACACGATCGTGGACCGGTGCGCCTGGATGAGGTCGAGCACCCGCTCCTCGACATGCGGCCAGATGGACCGCCGCGGCACCGGATCATCGACAAACCCGCCGGGCCCGCCAAGCGCGCCGGGAGGCCCGCCAGGACCTCCCGGCACCCCGGCGCCGGGCGGCGGCGCCATGTCCGACAGGTCCCGCATGTCCTCCACGGGCACGACGACCTCGAGCTCGATCCGCTTCGAGCTGGCCGGCTGCACGATCGTCACCGGCCGCGAGCCGCCGAGGAAGGTGGCCACCTCGGATGGCGGCCGAACGGTCGCGGAGAGTCCCACCCGCTGCGCCCGCGCAGCGGCGCCGGCGCCGCCGGAAACCCCGCGCAGCGCGTCGAGCCGCTCAAGCGACAGCGCCAGGTGCGCGCCCCGCTTGGTCCCCGCCACCGCGTGGATCTCGTCCACGATGACCGTCTCCACGCCGCGCAGCGTCTCCCGCGCCTGCGACGTGAGGATGAGGAACAGCGACTCCGGCGTGGTGATCAGGATGTCCGGCGGCCGCGTCGCCAGCTTGCGCCGTTCCTCTGTCGCGGTGTCGCCGGTCCGCACCGCGACCTGGATGTCCGGGTCGGGCAGCCCGAGCCGGTGCGCGGCCTGCCTGATGCCGGTCAGCGGCGAGCGCAGGTTCCGCTCGATGTCCACGGCGAGCGCCTTCAGCGGCGACACGTACAGCACGCGGGTGCGCCGCTTGCGATCCGGTGGCGGCGGCGTGCTCGACAGCCGGTCGATCGCCCACAGGAACGCGGCCAGCGTCTTGCCAGACCCGGTGGGCGCGATGACCAGCGTGTCGGCCCCTTTTCCGCCCGATCCCACCCCGCCGATCGCCCGCCAGGCCTGCGCCTGCGCCTGGGTGGGCACGGCGAAGGCCCCCTCGAACCACGCCCGCGTCGCGGTCGAGAACCCGTCTAGCGCCTGCGCGCTGCTCACCGGCCCCGTGTTAGACGACCCCGCGTTGACCGGATCGGTACCGCCCGGCCCTTCTGCTGCCATCCATCCAGTCTGCCCCCGCCCGCCGACATTCCGGTCCCGCGCTGCCGCCGGCCAGCCACCTCAAGTGCCAGAACGCAAAGAACGAACCCGCCGGCCCATGGCCGCGGGAAAACGCCCTCAGGTACCTTTGTCAAACATGATCCGGCGGGACATCGACGTCCTCAAGCAGCGCCGTTCGGCGCCCCTCGCGGCAGCGCCCTTCGCTACAGCGGCATTGGCAGCGCTGCTCGCCGTTCTGGCCGGCTGCTCGGCGTCATCCCAGCCGCAGGCGTCCGCCACCAGGAGTGCAACCCGCTCGGTGAGCCCCGCACCCAGCCACGCCACCGTCCTGCGCGCGACACCGACGGCATCGCCCACGCCGACCCCGACACCCACGCCGTCCCCGCCAGAACCCTCCGCCCTGCCCGTCGCGCCCCCGGATGCCGGGAGCGAGCCGCAGACCACGGTCCAGCCGAAGACCTCAAGCCGGGCGTTCAAGAACGCCGTTCACGACATCTGGCTGGCCGTCGCCACGGGCGACCCGAAGTACGCGCTGCCCGCCTTCTTTCCCGAGAAGGCATACGCGCAGGTCAAGGCCATCGCCTATCCGGATTCCGACTGGGAGAACCGGCTCTGGCTCGATTTCACGCTCGACCTCGCCGCCGCGCACAAGCTGGTCAAGCCGGGCGCGCGGCTGACCGGGGTCAACGTCGCGCCGCAGTACTTCCAGTGGATTCCGCCCGGCGCCTGCTACAACAACGTGGGTTACTGGCACGCGCCTGGATCACGCGTCGTGTACCGGGAAGGGGGAGTCACGCACTCGTTCGGTATAGCTTCGTTTATCTCCTGGCGCGGCGACTGGTACCTCATCCACTTCGGCGCGGTGGTGCGCGATGGCGCGTACGGCATTGTGGATGACCCGGAGCTCGGCCCTGGCCTCACGGGGCCCCCAGGCAACTGCTAGCCAGGCGGAGCTGGCCGCACGCTGACGGGGAGGCCCGAGTACCGTGCCATCCCGGTCAGCGGGTCGGCCTGCAGGTGGCTGGTGAGCAGGTTGACGTTGGCCTCGGAGTACCCATGCGGGACCGAGACCGCCCCGGGCCGTATGCCGGGATCGAGCCGCGCGATAGCGGTGAGCTCGCCGTCCTGGCTGCGGACGATTACCGCGGCTCCGTCGGTCAGGCCCGCGGCCGCGGCGTCGTCCGGGTGCAGCAGCACCTCGGGTTCGTCGCCAAGGAACGTGAGCTGGGAGTTAACGTGCCGCTTCTGTCGTCGTGGTATCAGCCGCAGCGAGTCAGGCTCGGCTGCGGGCAACTGGGCGAGCTGCGCGAGCTGGGCGACAAACGGCGGCGGGGCGAGCCGCCAGCCACCGGCCTGCCCGATGTAGTCATCGACCCAGGGTGCAGGCAGGTCGTAGCCGGACTCGGCGTACCGGGCGGCGGTGATGTCGGCGAAATCGGCCCGCCCGTCGGCCGCCTGGACGGCCAGCATCGCGTCGTCGTCTTCCGGACCGTCATTGTCCGGTGCGGCCGGCATTTCGTAGCCGAGGCGGCGGCCGAGTCCGCGAAGCACCCACCAAGCCGACCGCCGCTCGCCAGCCGGGGTCACGATGGCGGGTGAGTACATGCCGGCCACGCGCGGGGAAAGGAAATCCCACAGGTTGATGTCGGCCCGCTCCAGCTGGTCTTTCGTCGGCAGGACGTGCGTGGACAGCGCGGTTGTCGAATTTTCAATTATCTCGATGGTGGCGAGCACGTCCAGTTTGGCGAGGGCGCGGCGCATGGCCTGCTCGTCGGGGAAGGCGGTGAGCAGCCCGCCGCCGAGATTCAGTACGGCACGGATGTTCCCGGCCTCGATCTCGCTGGGCAGCGCGGCGCACGGCCACTCGCCCATGAAGCCAGGCAGGTCCGGCCGGCTGGGCGGTCCGGCGGCGAAGAATGCCTCCGGCGGGATCTGCGGCAGCGGGGCCGTGTCGTACGTGCGGAAGAACCCGGGGTGGAACCACGTGCCGCCGGGCCGGTTCATCGAGTCGGTGAGGATCATGATGACCCAGGTGAGCCACTGCACGACGTTGGCCTGCTCGGCCATGGTGATGCCGGTTCCCGTCTCGATCGCGAGCCGTCCCGCCGCCTTGACCGCGGCGGTCAGCTCGGCCAGCTGCCGCGGCGGTATGCCGGCGATGCCGGCCGCCTGTTCCAGTGCATAGGGCTCGACCGCCTCGCGCAGCTCGGCTAGGCCAGTCACCAGGGGACCGCCAGGGCCGGGGGCGCCGTGGTGCAGGAGCTCGCGGACGATGTGGGCGAGGATCGCGTAGTCGGTGCCCGGCCGGGGGGCAATATGCCCTGACCCCAGGCGGGCCGTTTCGCTGACCCGCGGGTCGATGACCCACACCTGCGCGTGTTCACGCAGCTGGCGCAGGGTTGTGGTGGGACTGGGCATGGCCGTCGTGTGGCCGTGGGAGACGACCGGATTCACGCCGATGTAGATGAACAGACGGCCGCCGTCGTAGTCGGGTACCGGTTTCAGTCCCGGGAACCCGCCGACCAAGGTCGCCGTCACCGTCTTGGCTGTCCCGTCGATGGTCAGCGGGCTGAACCGGGCTGGCGTTCCGATCGCGTGGTGCAATGCCTCGGCCATCCGGTAGCCGGCGGCGTCCATGCCAAGGCCGCTGCCGAAGAAGATGCCCACGGAAGCCGGGCCATAGCGTCCGATGACGGCGCGAAGCCGGGCGGCGAGGTCGTCAAGGCAGTCCGCCCAGGACACCCGGGCCAGCGCCGCGGGATCACCGGAGCGGGGCGGCGGATCCGTCCGTAGCAGCGGGTAGGTGAGCCGCCGCGGGTGGTGGTGCATGGCGGGCAGCGCGCGCCCCTTGGGGCACGTGTAGCCCTGGGACATGGGGTGGTCCCGGTCGCCGCGGACCCGCCGCACCTGGCCGTCGTCGATGTCGACGAGGATGCCGCACTGGGACGTGCAGATGCGGCAAATGCTTCGCACGGAAGACGGCATGTCATTCTCCAGCTAAGGAATGAGCATTTCCCATGGCGGAGAATCATGGTCCGTCTCTTCCGAGCCGCTGTGCAATCCAGTCTGCTGCTCAGCGGAACGGCAGGCAGCGGGACAGCCCAGACGCTGGCCCGGCCGGCGCTAGCTCGCGGTCGCCTTCGCGCCGCGCACCGATCCGGTCAGCTGCCCGCTCGACGCCCGCACCTCGCAGATCACGGTGCGCGTGCCCGCCTGCCACGCGACCGCGTCCGGGTACACGTAGGTGGACGCGAGGCTGATCGCCAGCTCGGGGTTGAGGTACCCGGAGAGCCGGGTCACGCAGCCGTTGCTCGCCGCCGTGGCGGCCGCGGTGTTCCCCGGCCACTTGGCGCCAGGCAGCTTGAACGTCGCGAACACCTCGGCCACGTGCGGCGAGTCGCAGGAGATCAGCGTGTACGACTGCCCCTGCGGGTCCAGGCAGTCCCCGGTCTTCAGCGAGAACACCGCCGACTTCTTGTAGGTGACCTTCACCGGCTTCTTGAATCCGTGGGTGAGCGAGCCGACGATGGCGATCGCGCCGACGACGATGGCCGCCGCCGCCATCACGAACCCTGCCGCGAGCAGTATCCGCGGCCACCGCTTGCCCGGCCGGAACTCCTCGACGTGCTCGGCCCGCTCGACGGGCTCGGAGAACCCGATCTGTTCGGCCGGGTAGCCGTCACCGTGGTCGTCGTCTGCGTCGGACGCAAGTGCTAGCGGCTCGGCATCCTCGTCAGCGTGGCCCGGCTCGGTGCCCTCCGTGCCGCCACTCTCCGGCTCGGCGCCGTCCGCTCCGGCTACCTCGCCAGGATCGCCGCTCGGGCCAGCCTCGCCGCTGGCCTCCGTGGCCGCGCCGTCCCTCGGCGCCGGCACTTCACCAAGCGGGCCCTCGGTCACTCCCTCGACGGTGCCCTCCGTCCGCCCCTGCCGCGCGTCCGCCGCGACGCTAGGCCCAGCGACGTCAGCAGCAGCCGGCTCGTCCGCTATGACGGCTGGTTCCGGCTGAGTGTCGCCCGTGGCGTTCGAGGACATTTCCTGCTCCTGCTCCGCGGTGCCGGACAGTTTGCCGCACGCGCCCCTTGTCGATCAAAGTTCCCCGCCTACCACAACGACATACCAGCCTTAAATGTCCCGATTATCTCGCAAGGTTCCTGAAAGTTTCCTTAGGGTCGATGTTCCGCGCGTCGCCCGGTAACCTGGGCCGATGCGGCTGACGGAGTTCTGGGAACGGATGCGGGAGCAGTTCGGCGGCGCCTATGCCGAGAGCGTCGCGAAGGACTTCGTCCTGTCCGGCCTCGGCGGCCGCACCGTGAACAGGGCGCTCGCCGACGGCGAGGACGCGAAGGTGGTCTGGCGCGCGGTCGCCGAGCAGTTCAACGTCCCCGACCGTCTCCGCTAAAAGCGCAGCTCAGGCGCGGGCTGGGGTCCGCGCCCACGCGGCCGTCGCGACCGCCGCTCCATGAGCGTCAGCCGAACGGGTTCGGCCTACTCCGCACCCGCCCGCACCCGCCTCCGATCGATCGAACGAATCGGCGTGTCCTGCCCGCGATCGAATAACCGTTCCAGTAGAGTAAGGAACGTCGGGCGCCGCGCGCCCAGCACGCACTTGCCTCCGTCCGGCTCTCGTCCGGACGGTACGACCGGGAAATGTCGGCGGTGGTGCGTAACGTGTGCGGTGTTGACGGCGGGCGCCAGTTGACCTAGTGAGCACTGCTCGATCTAGCAAACAGGGTGATCTAGCAAACAGGGCGCCGAAGGTCGCCGCCAGCCTGACAGCGGAATTCAATCGGCAGGAGTCGACATGGCACCAAGCGGCAAGACGGCCCCGGACCGGGCCGGCGACAAGGACAAGGCGCTCGAGGCGGCGCTGCTCCAGATCGAGCGGCAGTTCGGCAAGGGCTCGATCATGCGTCTCGGCGAGGAGTCGCGCGTCCCGGTTGAGGTGATCCCCACCGGGTCGATCGCACTCGACGTGGCACTCGGCATCGGCGGCCTGCCAAGGGGCCGCATCGTCGAGATCTACGGCCCTGAGTCGAGCGGCAAGACGACCGTGGCCCTGCACGCGCTCGCGAACGCGCAGCGGGCGGGCGGCATCGCCGCGTTCATCGACGCGGAGCACGCGCTCGACCCCGAGTACGCGCAGAAGCTCGGCGTGGACACCGAGGCCCTCCTGGTCTCGCAGCCGGATACCGGCGAGCAGGCCCTGGAGATCATGGACATGCTGATCCGCTCCGGCGCGATCGACATCGTGGTCATCGACTCGGTGGCCGCCCTGGTCCCCAAGGCGGAAATCGAGGGCGAGATGGGCGACAGCCACGTCGGCCTCCAGGCTCGCCTGATGTCCCAGGCGCTGCGCAAGATCACCGGCGCGCTCAACCAGACGAAGACCACCGCGATCTTCATCAACCAGCTCCGCGAGAAGGTCGGAGTTATGTTCGGATGCATGCAGGCAGGCACCCGGGTCACCCTCGCCGACGGCACGCAGGAGAAGATCGGCAAGATCGTCAACCAGCGAATGGACGTCGAGGTTCTCTCCTACGACGCCGAGACCGACCGCATGGTCCCGCGCAAGATCGTGAACTGGTTCGACAACGGAAACGCCGAGCGGTTCCTCCAGTTCACCGTGGCGAAGTCGGGCGGTAACGGGCGGGCGCAGTTCGCGGCGACGGAGAACCATCTCATCAGGACGCCCGGCGGCTGGCGAGAGGCGGGCGAACTGATCGCCGGCGACCGTGTTCTGGTCGCGGAGCAGCACCTGCTCAGCGAGCAGCAGTTGCAGGTCGTCCTCGGTGCGCTGATGGGGGACGGGAATCTTTCGCCGAACCGTCGCGACCGGTCGGGCACCCGGTTCCGCATGGGCCACGGCGCGAAGCAGGCCGCGTATCTCGACTGGAAGGCCTCGCTCCTCGGCAACATCGGACACTCGCGGACGGTCAATGCCAAGGGCGCGGTCTTCGCGGACTTCACCCCGCTTCCGGAGCTTGCGGAGCTCCATGAGGCCGTGTACTTCGGTGACGGGAAGAAGCACTTCACCTGGGAGTACCTCAAGAGCCTCACGCCGCTGGCGCTGGCGGTCTGGTACATGGACGATGGCAGCTTCGTTGTGCGCTCCAAAGGTGTACAGGAGCGGACCGCCGGCGGCACGGGGCGGATCGAGATCGTCGTCGAGGCGATGTCCCCTGGCTCGCGCGACCGCCTCGTGCGGTACCTGCGCGACACCCGCAAGCTGGATGTCCAGCTCGTCAGCAAGGGCGCCCGGCAGGTGAGCGCCATCCGGTTCACCACCGCCGCATCGGAGAAGTTCCAGCGGCTCGTCGCTCCCTATGTCCATCCGTCGATGGACTACAAGCTGCTGCCGAGGTTCCGCGGCCAGTTCACGGTCGAGCCGCAGTTCACGCAGGCGACCCAGCGGCTGGCCGCGGCGCGCGTCCTGAACGTCCATGTGAAGCCGCCAACCCGTTCGATGAGGCGCTTTGACATCGAAGTGGAAGGGCTGCACAACTACTTCGTCGACGGCGTGATGGTCCACAACAGCCCGGAGACCACGACCGGCGGCAAGGCGCTGAAGTTCTACGCCTCGGTCCGGCTCGACATCCGCCGGATCGAGACGCTGAAGGACGGGACAGAGGCGGTCGGCAACCGGACGCGCATCAAGGTCGTGAAGAACAAGATGAGCCCGCCCTTCAAGACCGCCGAGTTCGACATCCTCTACGGCGTCGGCATCTCCAAGGAGGGCAGCCTGATCGACCTCGGCGTGGAGCAGGGCGTCGTGCGCAAGGCGGGCGCCTGGTACACCTACGAGGGCGATCAGCTCGGCCAGGGCAAGGAGAACGCGCGGAACTTCCTGCGCGACAACGTGGACATCGCCAACGAGATCGAGAAGAAGATCAAGGAGAAGCTCGGCGTCGGTCCGCGCCTGGACAATGACGCCACAGTCCCGGCGGCGACGGGCAGCGCGGTCCCGGCTCTGTGACCGGGCGGGACGACCCGCAGATCTCCGAACAGGACCACGGTGATCCGGCGGTGCGAGCGCGGCAGGTGTGCCTGCGGCTGCTCACGCTCGCGCCCCGGACCCGGGCCCAGCTCGCCGACGCGCTGCGCAAGCGCGGCATCCCGGACGAGGCGATCCACGAGGTGCTCGACCGGTTCGAGGAGGTGGGCCTGATCGACGACGCAGCCTTCGCCCGCGCCTGGGTGGAGTCACGGCACTACAGCCGCGGCCTGGCGGGCCGGGCGCTGAGCGCGGAGCTGAAGCAGCGCGGCGTGGCCGCCGACGAGATCAGCGCCGCGATCGACGAGCGGCTCGATCCGGAGGCCGAGGTGGCCACCGCGCGGCGCCTCGTCGAGCGCAGGCTGGCGGCCTCGCGCGGGCTGCCGACCGAGCAGCGGACCCGGCGGCTGGCAGGGATGCTTGCCCGGAAGGGTTATCCGCCGGGCCTCGCCTTCCGCGTGATCCGTGAGGCCATGGAGGCCGAAGGTGAAGCTGCGTTCCCAGAGGACGAGCCTCCGTTTGACGAGGCCGACCTGGATGCGGAATGAGGTCAATCCCAGTCCCGGGGGGACCGGAACCATGGCACCAAGCAACAGCAATCCCATCGGCAAGCTGGAACGTTGGAAGCCGGTGCCGGGCCATGAAGGCGCGTACGAGGTTTCGGACCTCGGCCGCGTCAGGAGTCTGGAACGGTGGGTGACCTACCGTGACGGCCGGGGCAGAAGGCAGCGCGGTCGGGTGCTGAAGCTGCTGGCGGACGGCAACGGATACCTCCGCGTCAACATGGCAGGGGTCACCCGCCACGTCCACATCCTGGTGCTGGAGGCGTTCGACCAGCCGCGACCAGCGGGTATGGAAGCCTGCCATGGGCCAGGCGGCAAGACCGACAATCGGCTGTCGAATCTCCGGTGGGCAACCCGGTCGGAGAACCTCGGCGCGGACAAGCACCGTGACGGGACGATGGCCTACGCGAAGCTCGATGTGGCGAGGGTGCTTGCCTGTCTTGCTCGGCATGCGGGCGGCGAAAGCTATGCGGCTATCGCCGCAGACTATAACGTCACCAAGGTCACGGTGTGGAACGTCGTCAACGGCCGGTCATGGCGTCACTTGACAAGGCTTGCGCCTCGCGGGTTAGACGACAGGCCCGGCCGTACCCGCTCTAAACGATTGTTTTCGTGGATGGCGTAGATCACGGTGAAGATACGCGCAGATCCCGGCTGAGCTGCAATGATGGGTCTACCTGGGGCTTTGCTGCTGACCGTTAGGTCACAAATTTGTCACGCATGGCGTAGACAGGCCCCGTAATCAACGCTTAACCTCACGGCAGTAGGGCGTTATCTGGCGCCGGACGGATGACCCGCACCGCCCGACCCCCGAGACCAGTGCTGGCGAGTACCGTCGGCCACGCCGTGCCCGCCACGCACGGCCCCCGGCTGGCATGGGCACAGCACGGCCAGTCGCCCCACCTGACAACGCCAGGGTCCGCTGCGGCGGAACGGAAGGGGTGACCGTGAGCGGCGCAGACGCGCTGTTGGTGATCGGGCTTGTTGCCTTGGCCCTCGCGTGCGGCGCGTTCGTCATCGTCCTACGGCGGATTCCGGCGCGCACCCAGTCGGCCGCAGGCCCCGAACGGCTCGCGGACCGGCAGGCCGCGGAACGGCTCACCGGACAGGCCCAGGCCGAGGCCGAGCAGGTCAGGTCCCGCGCCCAGGCCGACGCCGACAAGATCCTCGGCCGGGCCGCCGAGGCAGCCGAGCAACTCGCGCGGCAGGCCGAAGACGGCCGCCGCAAGGCGGAAGACGAGCTCAGCGCGGTCAAGGATGAGATCCGCCAGCTGCGCGGCGACCTGGAGCGGCGCGAGCAGCGGATCGGCGAGCGTGAACAGCGCCTCGACGACGAGAGCCGCCGCCTGGAGGCACGCGGGCAGGCGCTCGACGCGCGCAGGAACGAGATCGAGGAGCGGGCGAAGGCCCTGGCCGAGGCCGACGCCAAGGCAAGGTCCGAGCTTGAGCGAGTCGCCGCCCTCACCGCCGACCGGGCCAAGACCGAGCTCGTCGCCGCGATAGAGAACCAGGCCAAGCGCGAGGCGGCGGTCTCCGTCAGGGACATCGAGTCCGCGGCGCGGACCGAAGCCGACAAGCGAGCGCGCAAGATCGTGACCCTGGCCATCCAGCGGGTCGCCGTGGAGCAGACGAGCGAGTCCGTGGTCTCGGTGATGCACCTGCCGGGCGAGGAGATGAAGGGCAGGATCATCGGCCGCGAGGGCCGCAACATCCGCGCTTTCGAGTCGGTGACCGGCGTCAACCTGATCATCGACGACACGCCAGAGGCGGTGCTGCTGTCTTGCTTCGATCCGGTGCGCAGGGAGATCGGCCGTCTCACCCTGGAGCGCCTGGTCACCGACGGCCGCATCCACCCGCAGCGCATCGAGGAGGCCTACGAGCGCGGCAAGGCCGAGATCGAGCAGATCTGCCAGCGGGCCGGCGAGGACGCCATGACCGGCCTCGGCATCACCGACATGCACCCCGAACTGATCAGCCTGCTCGGCCGCCTGCGCTACCGCACCTCCTACGGCCAGAACGTGCTCGCCCACCTCACGGAGTCGGCCTACATCGCCGGCATGATGGCAAGCGAGCTAGGACTCAACCCGGTCCTGCTGCGCCGCTGCGCGGTCCTGCACGACATCGGCAAGGCGCTCACCCACGAGGTCGAGGGCAGCCACGCCCTGATCGGCGCCGAGATCGCCCGCAAGTACGGTGAGTCAGACGACGTGGTGCACGCCATCGAGGCCCACCACAACGAGGTCGAGGTCCGCACCGTCGAGGCAGTCCTCACCCAGGCCGCCGACGCCATCAGCGGCGGCCGCCCCGGCGCACGCCGGGAGTCTTTGGAGATGTACG
>Ga0335085_10007182_pt1 | contig 17387 bp, 13 predicted proteins | sample Lox_Sample_45_FD_206712 | JGI IMG/M metagenome (GOLD analysis project Ga0335085, IMG submission 206712) | Soil microbial communities from Loxahatchee National Wildlife Refuge, Florida, United States - Lox_Sample_4.5 | ecosystem: Environmental > Terrestrial > Soil > Wetlands | place: USA...
CGCGCCGGCGTTCAGGCGTCGCCACATAGAGAGGCCAGATCGCGGCGATGATGGCAACGTCCGTCGGTCCCTCGTGCGTGAGTCTGATCGTCGGACTCTGAGACGTTGGAAAGCGCAAGAACCCTGAGTCATAGCGGGGCGCTGGCTTCGCCGGACGCGGTGGCAATGCGCCAAATGTTTCGGCGACGTATTCGGTCGCGACTTCCTCGGACACATCGCCAACTACGGTGACTTCGAGAGGATCGGAGGTAATCGCGGGCTTAAGCTCGGCGGCAAAATCACGCGCGCGCAAGCGCAACAGGTCTTGCCGCGCCGGCAAGCCTTCCCGTGCGTCCGATTGCAGTGCGTGCTCCAGCCCATACCTTAGCACTGAGGCGGGATCGGACCGCGCATCGCGATAAAAGGCATCGGCCAGTGTCGGAATTTGACTGTCGAACGAGTCGCGAAATCCTGGATCGCTTGCAAACGCTGCGAGAATTTCAAGCTGACTCTTGAAATCCCCGCCAGTTGTGGAACCGCTGAGCACAAAGCCGCGATCTTCGATCCGCAGTTCCGCGTTCCAGTCAATTTGGGAAAATTGCTGCTGCAGGTCGACATAGTCGTTGCGGCCCAATCCCATCTGGGCAAGCAGCGCCGCGCCCAGCCGCGCTTGCACCAGATCGTCCGGAGCAATTTCGCGACGACCGCCGCCAAATCGCACGCGAATCTTGACCTGATCGTGAGCAAAATCCGTGTGCTTGAAGTTGAGAACGAGACCGTTGCTGAAGACCATCCTGACAAAATCAGGATTGGTCATATTGGTGCGGCTCACCACCTGACCGGCTTTTCCGAAGTCGCCATACGACCATGCGGCCGGCTTGTTCGGCGCCGCCGTGGTGAGCATCGCCCGCTGCGCATCTTGCCAGACCTGCTGAACCGCGCTCTCTGCAACTTTGCTGTCCGTGGACAGTGCAATCAGCGGCCCGCCGCCGGTCCAGTCGGTTGCAAATGCGTGCTCGACATCGGCGATGCGCACAGATTCGGCGGCAACATCGAACACTCGGAACGCTTCAGGGGGTGATGCATAGACCTCATGATTTAACGCCCTTCCGGCGATTTCTGTTGCAATTCCAGCTGACGCCGAGGTTTGTGCCACATGCATGGCGCCGCGAAAGTTTGCCCGCTGATTTTCGATGGCAGCATCGATCTCCTCCTGGCTGATTCCCCCTTCTGACATTCGGCGGATTTCAAGCCATGCCGCGCGCAACGCCTGTTGCCATTGCCCAAGCTGCGGAATGATCAGTAGACAGGTGTTTCGCGCCGCTCGAAGGTCGGTTGAGGAAAACACTTGTGCCGACACAAAGGGCGGTGAGGGACCTCCGGCGATCGCGCCAAGCCTGCGATCGGCGATTTCGACCCAAAGCGACGTCAACAAGCGCTGGCGGACAGCCGCTACGGTATCGATCTTGTAGGGCTCGTTGGGACCGACCTTGCAGACATAGATGGTCGTGGGAAGACGCGGTTCAGAGCGCGTCATAACCTCTTCGGCTCGTTCCGCCGCAACTGTGCCGGGCGGAGGCGGAGCGGGCTTGGGCCCATTTGCGGTCCATGTGCCAAAGGTGGATTCGATCTGCTGCCGCAGCGCCTGTTCGGAAACATCACCGACCGCGACGATGATTGCGTCGTCCGGCCGGTACAGGCGCCGGTAAAATGCTTGCAAGCGGGCGGCGGTAAGACCGGCCAGTTCGGCCGGCGTGCCGATTGTTTCCGGGCGCGCCGCGCGCAAATGCGGCAGAAGAAATCGCTCCAGGTCATCGCCGAGCAGCTGCTGCGGTCCCTGCCCGACAGCCCGCTCAGCAAGTATGATCTGCCGTTCGCGATCGACGGCGTCTTCGGAGAAGATCGCGCCATCGGCAACTTTGCGCAGCCAGCGAAACCCGATGGCGGTCGCAACGGCATCGGTCCGCGGCAAATCGATCTTGTAGACCGTGGAAAAGTCGTAAGTGAGCGCGTTTTGATCGCGGCCAAGCTCGACACCGATGTCGGCGAAATCGTTCTCGGGACCCGCCGAGTGCGCATTGTCGCCGCCGCTGAACGCCAAATGCTCCACGAAATGCGCAGCACCATGCTCGTCTGGTCCTTCGTCATAGCTTCCGACGTCGAAGACCAACCTCAGCGACAAGCTACCTTTGGGCGTCGCATTCGATTTGATTGCGTACCGCAACCCGTTCGGCAGAGTCCCGAACGTCGTGTTGGGGTCCGCCATAATTTGATCGGCTGCAATGTCCAAAGCCGGAGTGGCCGCAGCCAGCGCACGGTCGCCATCGATCGCAATACACAGAACAGCAGCGGCAGCTGCCGCCACCGCTTGCAGCGAATGTCCCACCTGACCAGCCCCACCCTTGTGTAACCCGCGCGCCCCCAAGCGCACCGGCAACCACGTTATCGCAATCGCGAGTGAAAGAGAACCATTCGCGTGGTCTCCGGCTGGAGTTCTATGCGCCGGTTATCAAATGATTTTCACTCGAATGGCGCCCGCTCTCACGATCGGTTCTGCAGACTTTGCGGGCGCACAGGCCGCAATTGCGACTCAGGCTGTGTGGCTACACTGGGCGAGTACGGACGGTCGGCCATGCCAAGCAATCGACGGCCAACTCGGCTTGTCGACTATGTCGCAGTGCGAAGGACGGTTTGCGCCGCGCCACCATCGTGTGTAGAATTTTTGCCTAGGGGGACTCATTTCATGACCGACACTGCTGTCGCTGCCGTAGCGTCGCCATTCTCGATCGGACAGGTCGTCAGCCGCACGTTCTCTGTCCTTGGCAGACACTTCCTGCTCTTTTTCGGCCTTGCCGTGCTGGCAATTCTGCCATCCGAGTTCATGGCTTTCGTGATGCAGCCGGGCGCGGGCGGACTGCCATTTTTTGGCGCCGCTTACTGGGCCACATTCATCCTGAGCATGCTGGTTTCGGTGATCATGTCGGTCCTGCTGAGCGCCGTCCTGACATACGGCACTGTGATGGATCTCAGTGGCCGGCAAGCGAGTTTCGGCGAAGCATTGGGCGTCGCGGTCAGATTGTTCTTCCCGCTGATCGGGCTTGCGATCATTTCCAGCTTTGGCGTTGGCTTTGCATTTCTGCTCCTGATCGTGCCGGGGCTGATGCTGATGACAGCCTGGATCGTGGCCGTTCCGGTGCGGGTGATCGAAGGTACCGAGGTCTTCGATACGTTCAGCCGGAGCGCGGAGCTGACTCAAGGCCATCGCTGGTCCATCTTCGGCCTGCTCGTGGTCTATTTCATCATCGCGATTGTCGTAAGCCTGATCGCACGCCCGCTCCTGGTCGGAGTCTCTGCCGCTCATATTGGCGGAATCGCACCGCTCTACTTCATCGTCGACGGGGTCATCCGCACGTTTACCACCGTGATCTCCGCGACCGGCGTTGCCTGCCTCTATTATGAATTGCGATCCAGCAAGGAAGGCATCGGTCCCGATCAGCTCGCCTCGGTCTTCGAGTAAGTCAACCTGCGTCATGCTTGTCGCGCTTGCGCTTGCCGAACAACAAGCGCTGCTCGAGGCGGCCGCGAAGCGCCGCATAATACGCTGACAAGAACTCGGGCGCCGGTGTCTGGTCGGCGGTCAAGCCGATCTTGGACCGAATCCTCACTGCGACGGCCTGCATCGTCGCCGGATCGCGCCGGCGCAACACCTCCTCGAGCACTGACAATTCGTGAATACCGTAGGCGTCCAACGCCGCGCCGCTGAACATGATGGCCGGCAGCGCGGTTGCCGTAAGGTCGGCCCCCAGCACCCGTTTCGGTGCGCGCAACACCCAAGTACCGGCAACCAGATCGCCGATGCGCAAGCGGTCGGCGTTGAACAGCGGAAAAAGCGTGAACACGCCGCACCACACGAGCGCAAAAACCGAAATCCAGGTATCGACCGTTTGCACACGCGCACCGAGAAAGGTGAGCGGCAGGAAGACCTCCAGCTCGCGCATGGCGTTTCGCGCGAAGATCGCATCCGCCGTCAGAGGACCACCATCGCGCCGCGCCACGCGCAGACCCAGAATGCGCTTGCCGGGCGTGGCGGCCCGGCTGGTGCACTCAAAGGCCGTAAAATAGAAGACGCGCAGAAAGAAAAACCCGAGCAGCCATAGCGCACCGAAATACTCGCTGGCGGCAAAGGAAAAAACGAGGCCCGCGCCCACCAGCACAAGCGTAAGCGCAATCAGCGCCAGCACGATGAACGCGACATCGAGCAGGAAGGCTGCCGCGCGCTCGCTGGCATCGACAACGACAACACGGAGATCCACGCCCTCCGGCGTTACGAGCTCGCGGATTCGGCCGCCCGGCGTTCGGAGAAGACGTTCAGTCTGCGCGGCCGCGTCCATCGTTCCTCACGGGGAAATAGAAATACGCGAGCCAGAAAAGGCCGGTCATGGCCCCGATAGCGTAACGCAATTCGGTGCTGCCGATCAGTTGCCGCGCGAATCCCTCCAACAGGCCCGCGACGAGCAACATCACCACGACTCCGATCATCACGAGCGTCGCGTCCTTACCGGCGCTGCGCAACGCGTCCAGCCGCGAAAGCTCACCTGGAAACGCCAGCGCCCAACCGATGCGGAATCCCCCGGCGCCGGCCAGCGTAATCGCAAACAGCTCCGTGACACCGTGGACGAAGAGCCATCCGCCAAATGGGATGCCCAGGCCATGCCCGGCATAAACGGCAATCATGGCTCCCAACATGAGGCCGTTGTAGAAAAGGAAAAATGCCGTCGGCAAACAGCAGGCAAATCCCAGTGCGAAGGCAAGCAGCGCCATCTGAGCGTTGTGCGTAAAGAGAAAGCTCGAGAAGAAGGCCAGTCCATTGGCGCCATGGCTTTGCGCTATAGCCTGCTGCAGGTCCTTCGTCGAAGCACCTGGATCGCGTCCCTGAGCCAGTCCTTCCGGCACGAACGCGTAAAACCATTCCGCGCCGCTGCTCACAAGCCAAAACGCAATGGCGACGCCGAGAATCCCGAACGCGAACGCGACAATCGTCTCCCGCCATAATCCTCGCACGGCATTTCGCCAGTCGCGGAGGAGGTACCGCGTTATACGCTCGACGAATGACGCTCTCGAGCCATAGACACAGAAATAGGCACGCGTGCACAAGCTCTCCAGATAGGCGATGAGATTTTGGTCCAGCGACACTGCACGTGCCGCCGACAACGACGACAGGGCGGACCGATACAACACCGGAATCGAAACCACGTCGTCATCGCTTAACTGCCGCTTCCGGCCTGCTTCGTAGAGGTCGAGCAGGTGTTCGAGCCGGCGCCACTCCGCCTCGCGTTCGGTCCGGAATTTCTGGCTTCTCAGCATGGATGCCATGTCACAGCCGGGCCGCGTTGTGCTTCAGCGCGAGATAAGTCTCGAGCAATCCAATTCCGATCCTGTCCAGAGAGGTTTCGACGACGTCGACGCCCAGCCGCTTCAGGCGCATGACCACCGTCTCGCGCTCGCGCAGCATACTGTCGGCCAGGACCGCGCGCGAAACATCCGCCGGCTCATTTGGCCTGGCTGCGCGCATCGTCTCCAGCTCCTCGTCCCGGAAAACGACAAAGACGACGACGTGCCGCAAGAGCAGCTGCCTCACATTCTCCAGCATCAGCTCGGCACTGACCGTGTCGGCAAAATCCGTGAAGACCACGATGATGGAGCGGTGCATGGCTTCGGCCGACAGTTGCGTGAGGCCTAAGGTGAAATTGGTTTCGGCAGTCGAATATTCGAGCCGCGACGCCAGACGCTGCAGCATCGGAAAAGCAGCCACTCCCGCGACTTGTCCGCTGCGCGCCCGGGGACGATCGTCAAACGCAAACAGGCCGACGCGATCGCCCAGGCGCAGCGCGACGAAGGCGAGCAGCAACAGGGCCTGGATTGCGCGATCGACGCGCGGAAGGCCAGCCAGGGGTTCGCACATCATTCGGCCGGTATCGACCGCAAACACGATGTGCAGGTTTTCTTCGGCCTGAAACTCGCGCACCAGCAGCTTTCCATGACGAGCGCTCTGATTCCAGTCGATCATCCGGCGGTCCATTCCGCTCTGAAATTCCTTCAGGGCGTTGAACTCGGCACCCTCGCCAGCCCTGAGCTGCACCCGCAAACCAATTTGCGCGGCGCCACGGTGGAACAAGCGCACCGCCTCGTCCTTGACTGAAGCGATGTTGGGAATCACGGCGATAGTCCGCTCCACATCCAGACGAGTCTGCCGCCAGCAGAGACCGATCGGGCCGCGCCAGCGGGCCCAGATGGACTTTACGGTTCCCTGGCCGCGGCGCACCGGCGCGATCGCGAAGCGCGCGCAGCCCATACCGGACTCCACAACGCATCCGATTTTTCGCGGTTCGGCCTGGAGCCGAGCGTCCGTGTCGATTGCAAATTCGAGATGAGATGGTGCGCGCGCGGAGAACCGGGCCTTGAGGGTTGCGGATTCCGCGCGGCCGACGCCCATGGATGACGGGATGTCTGCGTCTATGATCGTTCGGGCAGGCGATGCCGCCAACGCGGCGTCGATCAGGAAGAGCCCAAGCGAAAACACGATCCAGCCCACACCGATCAGCCACAGCGACGGAACGGCGATCGCCGCGGCAAGCGCCAGAGGCACGCCGGCCAGCGCAACGAAAATCATGCGAGCGCTGGGATACATCAGCGCGGCGCCTCGACCTGCTGGGTGATGGCCTGGACGATCTCGTCCACCTTGCGGCCGTCGATTTCGGCCGCCGGGGACAAAATTACGCGGTGCCGCAACGCCGGAAGGAGCAGCGCCTTGACGTCATCCGGGATGACATAGTCTCGCCCGTCCAGCAGCGCCCGCGCACGGGCAGCAGCGGCCAGCATCGCTCCGCTGCGCGGACTTGCGCCGTGCGACAGGTCCGGGCTCGTGCGCGTCGCGCGGATGAGATTGACGATGTAGGCGGTCACCGGCTCGGCGAGCCGGACACTCGAAACGAGCGAGAGACTCTCGCTCAGCTGTCTGGCATCCACGACGGGTGCAAATCCCAGCGCCAGCGGATCGGGCATGCGCACGGTCGCGCCTTGCGCGCTCACCATGGCGATTTCCTCCGCTTCCGAAGGATAGGCGAGCGTGTGCTTGAAGAGGAAGCGGTCGAGTTGCGCCTCAGGCAGCGGATAGGTGCCTTGCTGCTCGATCGGATTCTCTGTCGCGATGACCATAAAGCGATCGCTGAGCACATTTGCCTTGCCATCCAGCGTTACACGCCGCTCCTGCATCGCTTCCAGCAAGGCTGCCTGCGTCTTGGGAGGCGTGCGATTGATCTCGTCCGCCAGCAACAGCTCGCAAAAAATCGGTCCGCGATGTACAACGAAGCTGCTGGTCTGGAAATTGAACTGGTTGGTGCCGATAATGTCGCCAGGCAGAAGGTCGGGCGTGAACTGGATGCGTCCAAATTCCAGTCCCATGCTCGCCGCGAAACATTGCGCGAGAAGCGTCTTGGCGGTTCCTGGCGGACCTTCCAGCAGAATGTGACCGCCGCAAAACAGCGTCACAAGCATGAGGTCGATCGTCTCGGCCTGCCCGATCACGAGCCGGCCTATCTGGGCCCGAATGTGTTCCGCGACCGCCTTGAGTTCAGCTACGTTCACGCAAGATCTCCCGTTTCCACGAATAAAGCCTGGTCGCTATTTGCATCAGGTCGCCCACGCTTCTGGCTGCGAGCGCTTCGGCCCGCAACCGGGCAAACCGGTCTGATCGCGGCGTTGCCTTCTCGATCGCCGCGATCCACGAGGAATCGGCTTGCGATCGCGGTATCCCAAGCCGGATGGCGATGACGCGCAGCATGGTGTCGGCATAGCGCGGCGCCATCGCCACTTCCCGGTGCATCAGATGCAGCATCGCGGCGGTGTTGTCCGCGAGCGCCCGCTTGCCGAATGGGATGACGCGAGGTCCGCTGCGAGGATCCCCGAAGCGGTTAAGCGCATGAAATGCCAAAAGGGCGGCAGCAAGAAGTGCGCAGAGCGTTGCGCCAAGGATGGGCGGCTGAAATACCGTGCGCAGCAATTCAGGGGATTGCGAAAATCCGTTCAAGGTAACATCGAACGAAATCGGGCGGTCACTGACTCGCAGAAGCTGAGGCAGCGCAAATGCTGCGCGCGCAACCGACACATCGCGCAAGCCAAAATTGTTGAACAAGTCGGCGTCGGCGAGAATATAGGCTTGCGTGCCGCGAATTTGTGCCAGCACAGCAGCCCCGTGCTCGTCCACAATGCAGGGATCCAACCCCTTGCCCGAAATCGTCTGCAAACTGTCTATCGTCACCGCCCTGTCCGGCACGGCGCCCGCGAATCTGCCGAATGCCGCTTTCAGACGAATTCGGCCACTGCCATGGCGCTGCGAGACTTTCGAACGACCGGCAATCGTCGACACGACGGACCTGACGGAATCCGGCGAGAGCGCCCTCATCTTTACCACCCATCCCGGGTGGTCGATATCGGACATCGTGATCCATTTCGGCAAAACGATAAGGCGCGGTCCCGGCCCGATCATTTTCTTGAGATTTTCGCGGCTGCTGTCGACATCCGGGGTCAGCACCACAATGCCGAAACGATTGACTTCCGGAGGCGTGCGGCCGACGACCGTGTCGATGTCGGCGCTCTCAAGCAGGTAGCGAATGCCAGCGAATCCCACGGCGGATTTGGATAGAGCGTTTGCGGCGCTAGTCTGTTCCGAACTCAGGTCGGATTCGTAGGCGGAAAGAAGCAGATATGTGAGCAGCGACAGCGCACTCACCAGCAGGAGAGCAATCGCCGTGCGCGGCCCGATGGGTGCTTGAGCGCTCATGCCGGTGCATTCCACACATCGGGAAAGGCAAAGCGTTCGTAGGCCTGCCGGCATTGCGCGAAAACGTCGGCGCCGACCGGCTGGCCGGCAAAAAGCGCGCGTTCCACAACCTCGGCGATGCTCATGAACGTGTTGCGGGCGAGCTCCGGCAACGCGCCAAGCCTGCCAATCTCCCGGCTGGTGAAATTTGGACGAACCAGATTGGGACGCCTGCTCTCGATATCCTCGATGCTCCGCAAGAGAAGCAAATGGGCCGCATCGCTGTAGCGGCCCATGGCAGCAAGAGCATCTGCTTCTTTCAGCAACTGGCGCGCGGCAGCGGGTGCCGGCCGCCACTGCTCCGGCGGCGGTCGCGAAGGGAGTTTCAGTGGCCGCTTCAGCAATTCCGGCAGGAGAGGACCATATTTTCGGGCCAGCTTATAGACCGCCCACAAGATCAAGCCGGCGGCGATGATCCAGATCGCCCACTTAATGGCCGGCCAGTTTTGCACGAGAAACCGCCCGAGAGCGGCCAGCCATTCCGGCGGCTGCGGCCGATGAAACGATGGGAAGTCGAACTGATAATCCGAATGCCTGCGGAGCGCTTCGTGCGCATGCGCGAACGCCGAGTCTGTTGCCGGCGGGACCGATGCAGATGTCGACTGAAGTTGAACCAAGCCTGCCCCCGAGCCCCAGATTCCAGCAAAACGCCTCATAATCAAGGGCTTCGACGAGCCCAAGACTTCGGCCCCAGACGAATCAACAGGGAAAACTCTGAAGCGCCAATCTTTTGTTTAGCTGCACGCCGCGAACGACGGCTGGAACTCCACCCTCCGGCGGAAAGCGGCAGTTCGCGCACACGGCTTTCGGTACTCAGTCGTTCGACGACAGTGTTGAGTGTCAATCTTCTGCCTCTTGCCGGCTGAAACGCCTCTTGGCGCAAGTTGGTGAGAACCTCCCAATGCCGTTTCGGTGTGGATGACGCCAGCGCAAAAGGGCTGGCAGCCAGTGGGCGACGCGAGGCATTCGGCGGCTCGCGCTCGGCGAAAACGCACGACGTAAACAAGAGTCGTCGCGCGAATCGCGGTGGGACACCGCGCTGGAAAGCATTGGAATGCATGGGGGTCTCGACACTGTCCCATTTGATGCCAATCCTTTGATTCGTCTTGATCAGGTGCCTCCCCGCGGGAGCGCCAATCCTCTATAAATTCAGCGGTCTCGTGAGGGAAAGCCCATGCGCAAGCGTGGCCGCCGCGACGTTCTGAAAGGGCTGGCGGCGCTGCCGCTGGCGGCATCCATGCCCTCGTCCGCTGCACCGTCTTCCGACAAATGGAAATCGCTTGCCGCCGATGATGTGCGCGCCGAGATGGCGTGGGCGTGGCGCAACTATGTCGAACGCTGTTTCGGTCAGGACCAGATCAAGCCGGTGAGCGGCGGCGCCGAAGCCTTCTTCTTTCCCAAGGGTCCGCCGCTCGGGCTTTCCATCATCGAGGCGCTCGACACGCTCTATGTGATGGGCCTCGATGCGGAACTGCACGAGGGCGTGCGCTGGATCGCCGATCATCTCAGGTTCGACGTCGACGGCGAGGTGCAGGTGTTCGAGACCGGCATCCGCATCGTCGGCGGATTGCTGTCGGGCTGGTGCGCAACGCGCGAAAAGAAACTGCTCGCAATGGCGAAGGACATGGCGGATCGCCTGTCGCCCGCCTTCACCAAATCGCCGACAGGCATGCCGTACCGCTTTGTCAATCTGAAGACCGGCGCGGTTCGCGATGCCGAAAGCTATCCGGCGGAAATCGGAACCTACATCGCCGAATGGGGCACGCTGAGCAAAGCGACCGGCGACAAGCGCTACTTCGACATGGCGAAGCGCGCCGCGGTGGCGCTGTTCGACCGGCGCTCGAAGATCGATCTCGTCGCCGACACCATCAGCGTCGAGACCGGTGCATTTGTCAGCCGCCGCGCCAGCATCGGTCCGCCGACAGATTCCTATTTCGAATATCTGTGGGATGGATGGCAGCTGTTCGGCGATGCCGACTTCAAGCGCATGTACGATGTGCATGCGGTGGCCATCGCGAAATACCAAGCGCACGAGGTGAACGGCCACCTGTGGTTTCCGCAAGTCGATTTCGAGAACGGCGCCGTGCTCGATCATCATCAGAGCGAGCTTGCTGCGTTTTACGCTGGGCTTCTGGCGCAAGGCGGCGACGCCGCGCGGGGCAAGGCCTATCTCGCATCCTGGGCGGATGTGCAGGCGCGCACCGGCGTGCTGCCGGAAGGCTACGACTTTGCGAAGGCAACGCCGGATCGCGTCACCAACGAGCTGCGGCCCGAATTTGTCGACTCGTGCCTCAATCTCTTCCTGCTGGACCCGGACGACCGCTATCGCGAGCTGGCGGCGATCCATTTCACGAAGATGAAAGAGACGAGCCGCGCGGTCTACGGCTACACCATCATCGACGACATTACCGCCAAGCCGATGAAGCAGGGCGACCTCTGCCCGGGCTATTGGTGGAGCGAGCAGATGAAGTATTACTGGCTGCTGTTTTCCAACTCCGACCGCTTCGACTACAAGACCAACTACCTGTCCACCGAGGGGAACATTCTTGTCGGATTCAAGTAAGAACGGCGCACGCCTGATCTCGGCGTTCGTGACCGTCACAACCTTGTTCTTCATGTGGGGCTTCGTGACGGCGTCCATCGATCCGCTGGTGCCGAGCGTCAAGGCCGTGTTCAGCCTCTCCTACGCGGAGTCGATGCTGACGCAGTTCGCGTTCTTCATGGCCTACGGCCTGGTGTCGATTCCCGCCGCGTTCGTTCTGGAGAAGGTGGGCTATGCGCGCACCATCCTGATTTCGCTGGGCGCCATGATCCTGGGCTGCCTGCTGATGCCGGTCGCCACGCATGCCGATGCCTACGGGTTCGTGCTGGTCGCGCTGTTCGTCATCGCCGCCGGCATCACGCAGCTGCAGGTGGCCGCCAATCCGCTGGCCGCCCAGCTTGGCCCGCCGGAGCGTTCGCACTTCCGGCTGACGCTGTCGCAGACCTTCAATTCGTTGGGCACGGTGATCGCCCCCTACCTCGGCTCCTATCTCATCCTGCGTGGCGGCGTGTTTGCGGGCGCTGCCAACGCGGAGAGCCGCAGCGCGACCTTGCGCAATGTCGATACGCAGTTCCTGCTGATCGCGGGTATCATCGTGCTGCTGGCGCTGTTCATCTGGTGGCTGCGCGGATTGCTTCATGTGCCGAGCGAAGCGGAGGACAGGAATGCCTCGCCGTTTGCCGCGTTTGCCTCGCGCTGGGCGCTGTTCGGCGGACTGGCGATCTTTCTCTATGTCGGTGCCGAAGTGTCGATCGGCAGCATCATGATCAATTATCTGCACCAGCCCGCCATCATGAATGTGAGCTTCGACCAGGCAGGCCGCCTGCTCAGCTTCTACTGGGGCGGAGCGATGGTGGGACGCGCGCTCGGCAGCGCGGTACTGATCCGCGTGCCAGCGAGCCGCCTGCTCGCGTTCAACGCCGCCGTTGCGCTGCTGCTTTGCCTGTTCGTCACGCAAGCGAGCGGGCCGATGGCGGGCTATGCGGCCATTGCGGTCGGGTTCTTCAACTCGATCATGTTCCCGACCATCTTCACCCTGACCCTTGAGCGCGCCCATGCGCCGACCGCTTCGACCTCCGGGCTTTTGTGCACGGCGATCGTCGGCGGCGCATTCCTGCCGCTGCTGACGGGCTGGACCGCCGATCACGCGGGCATCTCCACGGCGTTTGTCGTTCCGTTCGTGGCATACATCTGCATCCTCATCTTCGCGCTGGCCGGTGCGCGCCGCAGTGTGGCCATCGCCGCACCAGCGACTTGAGGAGAGCAGCCATGCGAACGATCATCGCGCTCGCCGCGCTCGCTCTCGCCATCGGCTGCGCAGATGCCGCCGATTTGGCCGGTGAAGTAAATCCGTTCATCGGCACGACGAATGGCGGCAACACCTATCCCGGCGCGACACTGCCGTTCGGCATGGTGGCGTTCAGCCCGGAGGAAACGCCGCTGCCCGGCCGCGCCTATCCCATCGCGGCGCCCGGCGGTTACGAATGGCGCGTCAGCGGCATCAAGGGATTCAGCCTGACGCATCTCTCCGGCACGGGCTGCACCGGCGCCAGCGGCGACATCCCCATCATGCCGGTGACGCGTGACGTGACGATGTCGCCGTCGGCCGACGACAGCTTCTCGATGTATTCGAGTTATTTCACGCATGACCGCGAGACAGCTGTGCCGGGATTCTACATGGTCGCGCTCGACAATGGCGTGGCCGTGGAATTGAGCGCGACCACGCGGACCGGCATCGCGCGCTTCGCCTGGGCGAAGGACAAGCCGGCAAATCTTCTGTTCCGCACAGCGGATTCCGAAATCGGCAGCAGCGATGCGAGCGTGACGGTCGACGCCGAGAAACGTGAAGTGACAGGCAGCGTCACCAGCGGCAATTTCTGCGGCTATCTCTCACCTGATCGCCGCGAGAGCTACTACACGCTTCACTTCGTTGCCGCGTTCGACCAGCCCTTCACAGCGGGCGGCACCTGGCACGATATGACGATCACAAAGGGTGCCACGTCGGCGCAAGGCGGTACGACATACGGCGACCGCGGCCATCCACCGGGCCGCAAAGGCTCGGGCGCGTGGATCTCCTTTGATCCGGCGAAGACACCGGTCGTCACCATGCGCGTCGGCATTTCCGATGTGAGCCTTGCCAATGCGCGCGCCAACCTCGCGACAGAAAATCCGCAGGGCACCACGCTCGAAACCGTGCGCGATGCGGCGCGCAAAATCTGGAATGCGAAGCTCGGCGAGATCACCGTCAAAGGCGGCACGAAGGATGAGCGCGCGGTGTTCTATACCGCGCTCTATCACGTGCTGCTGGGCGAAAACACCACCAGCGACGCGAATGGCGAGTATGTCGGTTTCGACAAAGTGGTTCACAAGACCGCGCCGGGCCATGTCCAATACGCGAATTTCTCCGGCTGGGACGTCTATCGCTCGCAGCTGCAACTGGTGACGTGGCTCGATCCGAAGATCGGCTCCGACATCGCGCAGTCGCTTTACAACCAGGCGAGCCAGAACAACGGCGTGTGGGATCGCTGGACGCATCTGACCGGCGCGACCAGCGTGATGAACGGCGATCCCTCGCCCACGTCCATCGCTGCGATCTACGCGTTCGGCGGACGCGATTTCGATGTGAAGGGCGCCTATGCCTCGCTGCTCAAGGCGGCGACGGTGCCGACCGATCTCGATCTCTCATCGCGCGGCTGTCCGGTGCAATGCGTGGGCGAACGTCCCGGCCTCGATCGATGGCTGAAGCTGCACTACATGCCGGCCGGTTCGGGCTGGGGAAGTGCCGCCGACACGCTCGAACTCGCCGCCGCGGATTTCGGCGTCGCGCAACTGGCAGAGGATACCGGCGACACCGCCAACGCGAAACTGTTTCGCGAGCGCGCCGGCTGGTGGCGCAATCTGTTCAATCCGGCCACCGGCTACATCCAGCCGCGCAACGCCGACGGCAGCTGGAAGCCGGTCGATTTCAATGCCGATGATGACGATGATTATGTCGAAGGCTCCGGCGCGCAATATCTCTGGATGGTTCCGTTCGATCCCGCCGGACTGTTCGAAAAACTTGGCGGCACGGACAAGGCCCGCGCGCGCATGGATCACTTCTTCTACAAGGATGATGGCAGCCTCGCCGTGACGAAATCGGGCGCCTCGCACGCCGAGCTCGACAACGAACCGTCCATCGCCTCGCCCTGGCTCTACGACTTTGCCGGCGCGCCGTGGAAAACGCAGGAGATCGTGCGCGCGGCGATGAAGCAGATCTGGACGAATGCGCCGAACGGAATCTCCGGCAATGACGATCTCGGCGAGATGTCGTCCTGGTATGTGTGGGCGGCGCTCGGGATGTATCCGCTTTATCCCGGCCGCAGCGAGCTGGTGCTGGGAAGTCCGCTGTTCGAGGAGGCGGTGATCGATCGGCCCGGCGGCCGCGTCACCATCCATGCGAAGGGCGCGGTGATGGACGCGCCCTATATCGCCTCGATGTCGGTGAACGGCGCGGCGAATACAAAACCGTGGCTGCCGGCATCGTTCGCAACCAGCGGCGGGACGCTGGGATACGTCCTCTCGAAAACGCCCAACAAGACATGGGGAACATCCGCAGCCGACGTGCCGCCGTCATTCGGTCCGTAGCCCGCAGCTTACGGGTTCTGAACGCCTCCGGCCTGCCGGATGAGACGATTGGCCCGGACGGATGCATTTCGCACGGCCGTCCTCTCGCAGGATGTCTTGCGCATCTCATACACGGGGTAGGCAACGGCAAGCTGCTCGCAAACGTCCACGGCGGCCGAGCGCAGCCGCGCCCTCAACGCGTCGGCACCCTGCGGCGTGCGGAGATCGAGATCGTCGAAGCGCACATTGGTCGACATCCTGACGGGTCCGGGCGCCCCTGTCGGGCGCATGCCACGCGTGCTTCTCAGCTGCGGCGCCACGACAGGCACCTCCGCGCTGGCCGGTGGCTGCTGGACATCGCTGTCGCTGGGGGGCGCCCAGTCGTCGTCGCCCGGCTGTGCGGCCGCCTGCGGTGCAGGAGTGCCTTCTTGCGCCGGCGCCTGAGACGCAAACATCAGCAGACCGGCCGCGGCAGCAACCGCGAAATAAAAGCGGAAATCGGTAGACATGCAGAACTCCCTCATTCGAGACGCTTGGGCGCTGCAATTAGCCTAGTGCTCGTTGCGGCGGGTGCCATTGCACTAAGGTCCAACCGGACGTCTCTACTGCGACGACACCTTGCGCACAGAAAGGCTGTCGGCCACCCTGGAAGCCCAGCGGTTGAAGGCGCGTCTCACTTCGGCCCGATTGGCCACGCGGTTGTTCATGCCCCAGACGCCCGCCGGAAAGTGGCGGTCAGCGGCCTCTGCGATCACCTGGCTCGTCGCTCCGTCGGCGAACGCCATGGCAATCGCCATCGTGCCTCCGCCTTGCGACAACGTGAAGCCACGGCCGGTGGAGGTGCGCCTTGTGCGTTCAAGCGGCGCCGCGAGCCGGATGTCGATGATCTGCGACTGGATGATCAGGGTATCGGGCGCGGTGGACGTCACGAACGTGTATCCGACCCGGGACAATTGGGCGCGCATGGCCCTGTCGTATTCTTCCTGCAGTGCGCTGACTTCCCGGTCGCCCAGAACGTAACTCTCGAAGCCGCGTGTCCTGGCGCCTGGCGGTGCCGCATCACGTACCTCGGTGGGGATGATCAACGGTCGAAGCTCGATCGTGCGGAATTTCGAGAAATCCGCACCCGGGCGCATGTAGACAACAGAGGCCCTGACGTTGGGAACCCGAACGAGGCCGTTCGGACGCTGGTCCGGCGGTGGCTCGGCAAGGCCGAACGTGGCATAGAGGGAAAGGCCGAAGACGGCGGCGGCGAGAGTCAGGCGTGGCGGAAGTTTCCTCATGCAGCACATGAGCGCAATGGAAACGAGAAATTCCATTGACCATTGGCCCCATGCTCGCCGAAGGAACCCGAATTCACTTAGGGTTGGATCAAACTCGCACGAGTGGCGTTGATCCTTGATTGGTCCAAAGGGCCACGATCATCGGGAGGAAGGCATGCCGGACAGGGAGACCATCGAGAAGGCAAGAGAGGACAAGCGCGCGGGCAAGTCGGCCTCCACGCAGGCGGGCGAATTCGTCAAGGCGGAGATGGACAAGATCCGCAAAGGTGAGCATGGGGCCAGCTCGGCGAAGCAGGCCATCGCGATCGGGCTGTCGGAGGCACGCCGTGCCGGCGTCGATCTGCCGCCGCCGAAGACCGGCAAGGCCCGCACAAGGAAGAGCGCGACGTATGCCTACGACGTTGGCCAGGGCAAGCGGAAGGCGACGCACCGTCCGAAGGTCGCGCGCGCCGCGAAGGAGAACCTGAAGGAAGAGCCGCACAGCGCGGCGACGCATAGGGCCTTGTCACGCCAGGCGAGAAAGGCCGCGAAGAAGCGCAGCGCTGCGTCCCGTTCGGCCTCCGCCCGCAAAGCCGCACGCACCAAGGGCGCTGCGGGACGCTCTCGGGCCGCTAAGAAGGCGGCTCGCACGCGCGCCCGCAACCGGTAGCGACGGCGAAGGATCGGGCCGCGCCTAGTTCTTGTAGACGGAGTAATCGGACTCCCACGCGCCGACGCTGCCTGTCGACGGCATCATCACCTGGGTCTGCACGGTGTGAGTGCCCTGCGTGACGACGGCGTTCTGCTTGAGATTGCCGATCTGGTAATTGCTCGATTGCGCCACGCCCTGCACGGGGCATCCGCCGGGCTCTGCGCTGTTTCCGTCGACGGTTGTGCAGATCGCCCATTGTCCGGCGTTGTCGGCGATGACCTGAACCATCGCGGCAATGGTGATCGTGCAGCCCGCTGTGGCGCCGCATTTGATCGTCGCCGTATCGATCGTGTTGAGCCCTGCAGCCAACGGCGCCACGACGCCGTTCCAGCGGATGGCTGTGCCCGCGAGCTTGAGCAGCTGGGCCGCCGCACGATTTTGATGCGACTGGGAAGCGCTGCCCGGCGACAG
>Ga0335085_10007183_pt1 | contig 17386 bp, 14 predicted proteins | sample Lox_Sample_45_FD_206712 | JGI IMG/M metagenome (GOLD analysis project Ga0335085, IMG submission 206712) | Soil microbial communities from Loxahatchee National Wildlife Refuge, Florida, United States - Lox_Sample_4.5 | ecosystem: Environmental > Terrestrial > Soil > Wetlands | place: USA...
TGCCGACCGCCGCGACGTCGGCGACGTTCTGATCGGCTCCCTCGGCCACCGCCGTGCCGCACACTCCAACGCCCACCGCGATCTTGGTGTGCTCCGTCTCCCGCCCGGCGTGCGCCTCGAGCAGGAGGTCGTCGCCGTGCAGCATGTACGCGTAGACCGACGTGAACGGCGGGCCCCAGGCGCGGATCCGCTCGCACGCTTCCCGCAGGAGCTCGGCCCGCGGGCGGTCGTGCAGGTGCGCGGCTCGCAGGGCGCGGACCACGCCGCGGGCGTCCCGGCCCGCGCTCACGGCCGCTTCATGTCGTAGAGGTTCGCCACGGTCGTGGCTCCGATGGCGGTGATCACGTCGCCGCGGCCCTGGCGCACGTCGTCGGACAGATACCGGGCGTCGGCGAGCTCGCGGCGGGCGGCAGGCGGGAGAGCATAGTCGATGATATCTAACCACGGGCCGGAGCTTTCGGGAGCCGGCGTTTGCCCGCGTTTCCGGCGCTCCCTAGATTGGGCCGGACCCGGATGCTCTCACCTCAGACCTTCGCCACCCACCTCGCCCGCGCCGTGGAGCTGTTCCGCGACCCGGGCGCGAAGGCCGCGCAGAAGACCGAGCTGCGGGCGCTCATGGGTTTGCTGCGCCTGGCCCCGGTGGTCCTCAAAGCCGATCCGGAGCGCCTCCTCATCAACGACGTCGCCGTGGAAGGGGTGATGTACCGCCCCCTCCTCGAGCGCCTGTCTCTCCACAACGTGAAGGAGATCGCGCTGCCGTCGGATGCCCCGCCCGCCGACGTCTTCAATCTCCTCAAGACCCTGGCGGATCAACCCACCGGGGCCGCCGTCCCCGAGCGCCTGCAGTCCGCCGGCTCGAAGCGCGTCACCGTGGAAATCGCCCGGCTCTTCGCCGAAATCCCGGGGGAGCCGCTCGTCGAGACGGCGCCCGCCCTGCCCGGGGAATCCACGACGGGCGTCCCCGCTCCCGCCGCGGCGGCCCCCGCTCCGGCCGAGACCCCCAAGATCGACCTCGGCGTGGAGGGGATTTTGCAGGGCAACATGGACAACATGCCGATGCCGGCTCCCGCGCCGCCGTCGGACGCGCTCTCGCGGGCGGTCCTGCCCCCTCCGGGCGCGCTCGACCCGCGGATGCCGCGCGGCACGCCGGACATGGGCATCCTCCCTCCGGATCTGGGGCCGCCGCCGGCGGGCGGGCGGGACGTGCCGCGGACCGCGGGGATCGAGGAGGCCCTGGCCCGGCTCGAGGAGCTGGCGAGCTCTCCGGCGGTCGGGGACGTCCTGACCGTGCTGGGCGAAAAGGTGGAGGCGGCGGTGCGCTCGGGCCGGCCGGAAGAGGCGGCGCGCATCATCGCCGCCATCGCCCGGGCGGAGCGCCAGGTCTCGGACTCGGGTCCGCGCCGGCAGTACGGCATCGCGCTGAAGCGGATGTATTCGCGGCCCCTCCTGGACGGGCTCGTGGAGCTGCTGGACGCGCCGGGGCACCAGCCCGACGCGTCGCTGGCACTCCAGCGCGGAGGCGGCGATGCCGTCGACATTCTGCTGGAGCAGCTCGCCGAGTCCACCACCGTGTCGGTCCGCCGTCACACGTTCGACGTGCTGTCCAAGATGAAGGAGGCGGGCGGCCAGATCATCGCCATGATGGGGCACTCCCAGTGGTACGTCGCGCGGAACGTCGCCGAGCTGGCGGGGGAGCTGGGGCTCGAGGAGGCGGTGCCGGCGCTGACCAAGCAGCTGGACCACGAGGACGAGCGGGTGCGGAAGGCCGCGGCCCTGTCGCTCGCCAAGATCGGCACGCGGGCCGTGGCGGAGCCGCTGCGCCGGGCGCTGCGCGATTCGTCGGCGGACGTCCGCATGCAGGCGGCACTCGGGGTCGGCGGGCGGAAAGCCAACGCGCTCGCGATGCCGCTGGTCGTGGCCCTCGACGAGGAGAAGGATCCCGAGGTCGTGAAGGAGCTGATCCTGGCGCTGGGCCGGATCGGGAGCCCCGACGCGGTGCAGGCCCTCATCAAGCTGGCCCAGCCCGCGGGGCGCTTCATCGGCCGGAAGCCGGCGGCGCTCCGTCTGGCGGCCGTCGAGGCGCTCCGGCTGGCGGCCACGCCGGCGGCGTTGGGGACGCTCCAGGGGCTGATGAAGGATTCCGACAAACAAGTGAAGGCGGCGGCCGGGGCCGCCGCGCAGGAGATCAAGCGTCAGTCGTCGCCCTGACGCCTAGGGGACGAAGCTCGAATTCTTGTTGAGCCGCCGCGCGAAAGCCGCCAGGAGCTGCGCCGCCCGCTCCAAGTCAGCCAGCGCCACCATTTCGTTGGGACTGTGCATGTACCGGTTGGGCACCGACACCAGGCCGGTGGCGACGCCGCGGTGCGCGTTGTAGATCGCGTCCGCGTCCGTGCCCGTGTCGTGTGGGGCCGCCTGGAGCGTGAAGGGGATCTTCTCCGCTTCGGCGCACTCGACGAGGAGGTCGAACACCAGCGGGTTGGTCGCCGATCCGCGGGCCAGGACCACGCCGCCGCCCAGCTTGTGATCGCCGGCGTGCTTCTTCTCGGCGCCGGGGTAGTCGGTGGCGTGCGTGACGTCCACCACGAGCGCGACCTGGGGATCGAGCGCGACGGCGCTGGTGCGCGCGCCGCCGCCGGTCCACGCGATCTCTTCCTGGGTGGTGGCGACGCCGAAGACCGCGGCGTGCTTGGGCCGGTCCTGCGCCAGGAGCCGGAGCGCCTCGGAGACCACGTAGGCGCCGATGCGGTTGTCGATGCTCCGGGACACGATGCGCCCGTTGGGGAATTCGCGGACGTCGGTGGCCAGGACGCCGGCGTCCCCGACCCGCACCCGCGCCGCGGCCTCCTCCTGGTTCGTGGCCCCGATGTCGATCCAAAGGTCCGTGACCTTCGAGACCTTGTCGCGCTCGTCCGGCTTCATCAGGTGAATGGCCTTCTTCCCGACCACCCCCAGCACCGGTCCGTTCTTGCCGAGCAGGGTGATCCGCTGGCCGACCAGCACCTGCGGGTCCCACCCGCCGATGCCGGCGAAATAGAGGAAGCCGTCGTCGTCGATGTGGGTGATCTGGACCCCGATCTCGTCGATGTGGCCCGCCAGCATCAGCCGCGGAGAGCCTTTGGGATTGATCGCGGCGATGGTGTTGCCGCGGACGTCGCTCTCCACCTGATCCGCGAAGGTCTTGACCTCGTCGCGCCAGAGGCGCGCCGGAAGACTTTCGAATCCGGAGGGACCGGGGGTGTCGAGCAGGCGCTTCAGGAATCCGACCGAGCCTTGCGTCATCGGCGTGTCGTCCTGGGAGAAAGGGGAAGGCCGAGGCGGGTACGGACACTGTCCGCCGCGGCGCTGTCGGCAAACGTCACCTGGTAACCCGCCCGTACCGGAATCGCCGTCACCGCCATCGTATGGTCGGGGGCCACGGTGATTCTGAGGATGGCCCCCAGCCGGGTCCAGGGGCGATCCTGCGAGAACACGAAGTTACCGAGAGATTCGACGATCGGCGCGCCGTTCCGGTAGATGATCCGCTGCAGCACGTGCGGGTGGTGGGCCAGCACGACATCGGCGCCGGCGTCCACCAGGCCCTCGAGAAAGCGCAGGTGCGACGGGCTCGGCTCTTCCCGGTATTCGGTGCCTCCGTGCACGCTGACTACGATCAGGTCCACCCGGCCGCTGGCCTTCAGGGCCCGGATGGCCGGGTACAGCCACCCCGGGTCTCCCCACGCAATGTACCGGGCCCCGGGGTGGCCGTAGAAATCGTCCGGGGCCGGATTCCAGGCCCGCGTAACCGCGAAGAACCCGATCCGCCAGCCCCGCCGCTCCAGGATCACCGGCTGCTCGGCCATCGCCCGCCCGAAGCCCGAACCGACGAACCGGATCCCCTGCTCGGAGAGACGCTCCATCGTTTCCACGACGCCGTCGGGACCACCGTCCCAGGCGTGGTTGTTGGCGGTGGACACGATCCGGAATCCGGCCCGCGCCAGCGCGGTGGCCGCGAGCGTGGGCGCCGTGAACTTGATCCCCGCCGACTCCACGGTGTGCGAGTCCGGCGCGATGGGGCTTTCGAGGTTGCCGAAGAGGAGATCGCCCGTGCCGAGGGAGTCCATCACCTCGCGGAACGGGAACAGCGTGTCCCCCTTCTCGAGATGATCCTTCGCCAGCCGGCGTCCGAGGTTGATGTCACCGACCGCCAAGAGGCGCAAGGTGTCCCGGGGGGACCGATGCGGCCCCTGGACCGACAGTACCGCGAGCAGCACGAGATCAAGCCGCATGCGACTCCGAGATGACGCGCCCCAGGATCTCCGCGGCGTCGATCAGGCGGGGACCGGGCCGGGACGTGTACGCGTTGCCGTCCAGAAAGACGGCGCGCCCGTCGAGCAGCGCCCGTCCGTCCGCGTCGGCGACCAGCGCGGTTTCGCGCCGGGCGCGGGGCACATCGAATCCGCACAAACTTACGATAACCAGATCGGGCGCAAGGCCTCGGAGCTCGCTCCACGGGCGGGCCCGGGACGGCGCGCCGGGCTCCGCACCGACGTCCCGCCCGCCGGCGGCCGCGACCAGCTCCGGCACCCAGTGCCCCGCGACGTACGGTGGATCGGTCCACTCGATCACCAGGGCGCGCGGGGGCGTGGGGGAGTCGCGCCGCGGGATGGACCGCAGGCGATAGCGGAGTCCCGCCACCAGCTCTTCCGCGTCACTCGCGAGGTCGAGTGCCGCGCCGACCCGCTGCATGTCGTCGAACACTTGATCGAGTGTGTGCGCGTGGAGCGTGGCGACGGCCGGGCGTGGGTCGAGGCGGGGGAGGGCCTGCGCCACGGGGTGGCTCCCGACCGCGCAGACGTCGCACAGCGATTGTCCGATGATGAGGTCCGGCGCGAGCCGCCGCAGCAGCTCGACGTCGAGGGTGACGAGCGGCTCGCCGGCGCGGGAGGCCGCGACGACGCGGGTGTCGATCTGCCCCGAGGGGAGCGCGGGATCGAGCGTGGTGCGGGTCACCCGTGGAAGGCCGGTCACTTCAGGCGGGTAGTCGCACTCGTGCGAGATCCCCACCAGCCAGGCGCCGGCGCCGAGGGCGGCGACGATCTCCGTCGCGGCGGGGAGGAGCGATACGACCCGGGGCGGGCGCATATCGGGGAGAATATACGAACGGGCTTCGCTTGACAGTCCCGGGGACGGGCGGGACATTCGCCCATCCCTAACATCGAGGGGCCTCGGATGGCCGCTCCCCAACCGCACGCGCAGGGCTCGGGCGACGCGCCGTACATTCCCGCGTCGGCTTCTCTGCCCGAGATCACGGTCAAGGCCCTCGTGTTGGGCGTGCTGCTGTCGCTCATCCTGGCCGGCGCCAACGCCTACCTCGGTCTCTTCGCCGGCATGACCGTGTCCGCGTCGATTCCGGCGGCCGTGATCTCGATGGCGGTGCTGCGGCTCTTCCGGAATCACAACATCCTCGAAAACAACATCGTCCAGACGGCGGCGGCGTCGGGCGAGGGGCTGGCGGCCGGCGCGATCTTCACGCTGCCGGCCCTGATCATCCTGGGTACCTGGGGGACCTTCGACTACTGGACGACGACGGTGGTCGCGGGCATCGGCGGCGCGCTGGGCGTGCTGTTCACCATTCCGCTGCGGCGGGCGCTGATCATCGAGGACCCCCTCAAGTTTCCGGAGGGGATCGCCACCGCCGAAGTCTTGAAGGTCGGCGAGAGCGGCGGGGCCGGCGTGTCGACCATCGTGGCCGCGGCCGGCGCCGGGGCTCTCTACAAGCTCGGCGCCACCGGGTTCAAGCTCTGGGGCGAGGCGATCACCACGGCCCGGTACGCCGGCGGCTCCGTGGCGTATTTCGCGATGAACCTGTCGCCGGCATTGATCGGCGTCGGGTTCATCGTCGGCCTGAACGTGGCGGCGCTGATCTTCATCGGCGGCGTGATGAACTGGTACGTCGCCATTCCGTGGGTGGCCGCGCACACGGCGCACCCCGACGGGGTGGCCGCGGTGGACTTCGCGTCCGGGATCTGGAAGAACCAGACGCGCTACATCGGCGTCGGCGCGATGATCGTGGGCGGCATCTGGGCCCTGATCCGGGTGCGGAAGAGCGTCATCCGGGGCGTGCAGTCCGGGATGGCGGCCTACCGGCAGACGCGCGACGGCGGTCCCGTGATTCTCCGCACCGACCGGGACACCCCCATGCACTGGGTCGGCCTGGCCCTGGTCGTCCTCGCGATTCCCACGTTCTTCATCTTCAATCGATTCACGGGCGTCTGGTGGGTGGCGGCCGCCATGACCGTCATCATGCTCATCGCGGGGTTTCTGTTCTCGACCGTGGCCGCGTACATGGCGGGCCTCGTCGGCTCGTCCAACAACCCCATCTCCGGCGTCACCATCGCGACCATCCTCACCTCGGCCCTCCTCCTGCTGGCCTTTCTGGGGTCCGGCAGCGCCAAGGGGCCGGCCGCGGCCGTCTTCATCGGCGCCGTGGTGGCGTGTGCGGCGGCGATCGGTGGAGAGAACCTGCAGGACCTGAAGGCGGGGCGGATCGTCGGCGCCACGCCCTACAAGCAGCAGATCATGCAGATCGTCGGCGCCGTCTCGGCCGCGTTCGTCCTCGCCCCGGTGCTGACGCTCATCCAGAAGGCCTACGGGATCGGCGTGCCGACGCCTGATCACCCCCACCCGCTGGCCGCGCCGCAGGCGACGCTCATGGCCGCGGTCGCCGGCGGCGTGTTCCACGGCGGCCTCCCGTGGACGATGATCACCATCGGGATGGCCGTCGCGGTGGTGGTGATCAGCTTCGACCTCTGGCTGCAGAGCCGGAAGAGCGAGTTCCGGACGCCGGTCCTGGCGGTCGCCATCGGCATCTACCTGCCGCTCCAGCTGTCGGTCGCGATCTTCGTCGGGGGCGTCATCGCCTGGCTGGCGAGCCGCTACTTCAAGCGTCGCCGCGCGAGCGCCGAGGCGCACGCCACCGGGGAGCGGAACGGACTGCTGTTCGCCGCCGGGCTGATCACGGGCGAGGCCATGGTCGGGATCCTGCTCGCGATCCCCATCGTGAAGTGGAAGAGCGCGGACGTGCTGGCGTTCTGGGGCGAGCACGACGGCGTGCTGCCGGGCATCATCCTGCTGGTGGTGGTGCTGTACTGGCTCTACCGGGTCGCGACGCGGGAGCAACGTACCACAGGGTGACGGGACCCGGCGCGGACCGGCTCTTTCTCGACTTTCAGACGGCGGTGGTCGGACGGTACTCGCTCGAGCGGGAGCTCGGCCGGGGCGGGATGGGGGTGGTGTACCTGGCCCGTGAAGTCCGTCTCGACCGCCTCGTCGCCATCAAGCTCTTGCCCCCCGTGTTCGCCGACCGGACCGAGCTGCGTGAGCGCTTCCTGCGCGAGGCCCGGATGGCGGCCCGCCTCTCGCATCCCAACATCGTCCCCATCTTCGCCGTGGACGAAGTCGGGGGCTTCGTCTTCTACGCCATGGCGTTCATCGACGGCGAAACGCTCGCCCACCGCGTGGCCACCCGGGGGCCGTTCGCGCCCGGCGAGGCGACCCGGCTCCTGCGGGAAGTCGCGTGGGCCCTCGCTTACGCGCACGCCCAGGGCGTGATTCATCGGGATGTGAAACCCGAGAACATCCTGCTCGAAGGAGCGTCGGGGCGGGCGCTGGTGGCCGACTTCGGGATCGCGCGCGTCACCCGGGAAGGAGGCGTTACCGGACCCGGCGAGGTGATCGGCACCCCGGAGTTCATGAGTCCCGAGCAGGCGGTCGGAGACTCCGTGGACGGCCGCGCCGACCTGTATTCGCTCGGGGCCGTCGCATACTTCATGCTGGCCGGCCACCCGCCGTACCGCGGGACGAGCTCCGCCGCGGTTCTCTCCCAGCACATCGCCGCGCCGCCGCCGGTGCTCGAGGGGCCCGGCATCCCCCGCCGCCTGGCCCGCGCCATCGAGCGCTGCCTCGCCAAGGATCCGGCCGCCCGCCCCCAGAAGGGCGAGGACTTCGCGGAGTCGCTGGGGCAGGTGCTCGAGGCTCACAAGGAGCTCCCCGTCGCGCTCCGGGTCTTCGTCAAGCGGGGAGGCCGCCTCGGGGGAATGGGAGGGCTCGTCTACCTCCTCCTCTCGTGGGTGGGTCTCGGTGCGGCGATGAGTCTCGCCCCGCGGGGACATCTGCTGCTGGACTTCTTTCTCGCGTTCGGCGCGGTCTATGGCGCGGGCCCCGCGATCATGCTGGCCGCGCGGGCCCGGCGCTTTCTCGCGTCGGGGTTCGATCCGAAGGACCTCCCGGCCGCGTTTCGCGCCGAGCTGGAGCAGGGACTCGAAGAGCGGGTATTCGAATACGGCCGCCGCCCCTCGCTGTACGAGCGGGTCACCGGCATCCTCGCGGGCACCGGCGCTGTGGTCGCCGTGGCCTCGGCGTTCCTGCTGGCGGGCGCGGGGTTCAGCTCCCCTGCCTTGGGGGTGACGTTCGCCTGGTCCATGATCACGGTGTTTGCCGGCGGATTCCTGTGGCTCACCCGGCTCAACCGGCGGGTGGATCTCGACACCAAGATCTGGTCCTGGGTGTGGCGCGGTCCGATCGGGCGGGCGCTCTTCGCCGTGGCCCGGCCCTTCGTGGGGCGGCGCGCGCTTCCGGCCGCCGGAACCCATCGGGCCACGGAGCTGGCGCTCTCGCTCGCCGCGGAGCAGCTCTACGACGAGCTGCCCAAGGCGACCCGGACGAGACTCAAAGAGCTGCCCGACGCGCTCCGCCGGCTTGAGAGCGACGCGCAGCGGCTGCGGGCCCGGCTCGACGAGCTGCAGGATGCCCTCGCGGGCGGGGAGGCTTCGGCGACGCCCGTCGGCGATCCGATCGGAGAGCGCCGGTCCCGCGTGCGCGAAGCGCTGGAGGCGGAGCGGAGCCTCGTCGAGCGGCGTCACGCCGACGCGGTGGCCGCCCTCGAATCGATCCGCCTCAGCCTGCTCCGGCTCCACGCGGGCAGCGGATCGGTGGAGTCGCTTACGACGGACTTGGGACTGTCGCGGGAGATCTCGGCGGACGTGAATCGTCTGTTCGAGGCGCATCAGGAGCTCGAGGCCGGGCTGTAGGGCGTCCGGGTCTCAGGCGGAGCGCGAGCAGCAGCACCACCGCGAGCGCGTACCATACCGGCGTCCACTGCTTGCCCTTCACCAGCCAGAGATAGTGGAGGGACGCCAGGGCCGCCGCGGGGTAGATCAGGCGGTGCAGGGCGTTCCAGCGGGCGCCGCCGAGCTGCCGGATCCAGCCCTTCGTGGACGTCCAGGCCAGCGGAATGAGGAGCAGAAGGGCCGAGAAGCCCACCGTGACGTAGGGGCGCTTCGCGATGTCCTTCGCGATGTACTTGATCGCGAATCCCTGAAACGGGAATCCCTGATCGATCATGACGTAGATCAGGAAGTGCAGACAGACGTAGGAGAAGGCGATGAGCCCGACGGTCCGCCGGTAGCGGATCACGCCGTTCCAGCCGGTGAGCCGCCGCAGGGGGGTCACGGCGAGCGCGGCGAGCAGGCTGCGGAGCGCCCAGTCGCCCGTGGTGTGCTCGATGGTCTCGATGGGATTGGCGCCCAGGTCCCCCCGGAGCGCGCGGAGGCTCAGGAATGCCAGGGGCAGGGCGGCGGCCACGATCAAGAGCGCGTGGCCCGCGCGGCGGTGCCCCATCAGAAGTTCCGGCGGAGATCCATCCCCGAATACATCGACGCCACCTGGTCGGCGTACCCGTTGAACTTGAGCGTGGCGCGCCGGAAGAACTCGCCCAGCCGCCGCTCGCGGGCCTGGCTCCAGCGCGGATGGTCCACGTCGGGGTTCACGTTGGCGTAGAACCCGTATTCGTCCGGCGCCGCGATGCTCCAGGTGGTCCGAGGCTGGTCCCGCACCAGGCGGATCTTCACGATCGACTTGATGCTCTTGAACCCGTACTTCCACGGCACGGTGAGCCGGATCGGGGCGCCGTCCTGATTGGGCATCGGCTTGCCGTACAGGCCGGTGGACAAGAGGGTGAGCGGATGCATCGCCTCGTCCAGCCGGAGCCCTTCCACGTACGGCCAGGTGAGGACGTCAGAACGCTGGCCCGGCATCTGATCGGGTGCGTACAGCGTGGTGAACGCCACGAACGCGGCGTGCGACGTCGGCTGCACGTCGTTCAAGAGCTTGGCGAGCGGAAAGCCGTCCCAGGGCACCACGATCGACCACGCCTCGACGCAGCGATGGCGGTAGATCCGCTCTTCGGTGGGATACCGCTTCAGCAGGTCGTCGATGTCGAAGACCTTGGGCTTTTGGACCTCGCCCTCGACGCTCACGGTCCAGGGCCGGGTGACGAGGGTGCCGGCGTTCTGGGACGGATCGCTCTTGTCGGTGCCGAACTCGTAGTAGTTGTTGTAGGTCGTGATGACGTCGTACGGCGTGGGCTTGTCGTCGTCCCCCGGTGCCGCGTGCGGGGCGCGGGGCAGGGCGGCGGCGGCCAAGGCGCCGGCACCGGCGGCGAGGAAGCGCCGCCGGTCCCAGTAGAGGGACTCGGGCGTGATCTCAGAAGACGGAATGTCGGGGGGTCGCCGGATCAGCATGACGCGCGCCTTTTCCTTGATACCCAAACTACGCTCCGATCACCGGGCGCGGATGCCCGGGACTCTGGTGCTTGACAGCCCTGGTACCCCTGAACAAACTGCGCTGATGCTCCGCGTTTCGAAACGGTCCGTGCTGATCGCCCTGGCCGCGGGGTGGGGCTGCGGAAGTCCGAGCTACGTGATCGTGCACCAGCCGGTGGTCACCGTGCGGGTGACTCCCGCGCTGGACACGCTGCCCTTCGGCGGCACGGTCGCCCTTCAACTTACCACCCTCGACTTGAGCGGCCAGCCGACCATTCCGGATCATCATCCGGTCTGGACCTCTCTCACCCCCTCGATTTTCACCGTCGACACCGTCGGCAACGTCGCGGCGATCTGGTACGGCCTGGGGACCATCCGGGTGGTCGTGGACGGAGTCGAGGGCGATGCCCAGCTCGTCGCGCTGGCCCCGCCGATCATCAGCGTCTCGGTGCTGAGTCCCAATCTCCACCCCGAGCTCGGAGACACGGTGCAGTTCCAGGTGACGGCGGTCAACGCGGCCCGGCTTCCGGCATCCACGGCCGGGACGCGCTGGACGGTGTCCGATCTCTCGAAGATGCGCGTCGACTCGACCGGGCGCGGTATCGCCATCGGGGTCGGGCCGGTCACGGTCCGGGCCGCATTGGCGGGCCTCTCGGACTCGGCGACCGAGGCGGTGCTCGTGCCGGCGGCCTCGGTGACTCTGTCGCCGAGCACCCTGACGCTGGCCTTCGGGGCGATCGACAGCTTTCAAGTCACCGTCCGCGACTCGGCCGGGGACACGCTCACGGATCACCCCATTGCCGTGTCCACCTCCGCCGTCGTCCAGGCCGCGCCGCTGGTCAGTCCGCCGGAGCGGTATGTCGCGGTGCGCGGCGTCGCCGCGGGCACGGGGACGGTCCAGGTGGCGGTGGGGCGGGTGCGGGACTCCGGAACGGTGACGGTGGGGGCCCCACAGCCTCTGACCTTCCGCTCGGCGGTCGCCGGCGGAGCATTCACCTGCGCGGTGACGGTGGACAGCGCGGCCTACTGCTGGGGGTGGGGTCACGGGGGAGAGCTCGGGACGGGCGACACGGTGTCGGGTCCGCAGCCCAGAGCCGTGGCGGGTGGGCTGAAGTTCGCGAGCCTGACGGCGGGGCCCGAGTTCGCCTGCGGCGTGACCGGAGCAGGGGCCGCCTACTGCTGGGGCGCCAACGCCACCCAGCAGCTCGGCAGGAGCGGCGGCGGGAGCTCGACGCCCATCGCGGTCGGGGGCGGCAACCAGTACACCGCGCTGGACGCCCATTTTAGCCGGTTGTTCAGCGACTCCGGCGGCGCCGTCTGCGGCCTGGCGTCGGGCGGCCAGGTCTATTGCTGGGGATCCGGATGGGGGACGGCTCCCGTTCCCGTGGGGACGCCGGGGTTCATCGATCGCCTGGCGCTGGGGGCCTTGGGGTTCTGCGGAGTCCGTTCGTCGGACACCGCGGCATTCTGCTGGTCTCCGTCATCCGCTCCCGGGCGCATCGTCAGATGGGATACCCTGCCGCTGGCGCTCGAAGATCGCGGCAGCTGGGCCCTGGAGTGCGGGATCTCACGGCTGCACCTCTACTGCGGCGGATCGTGGCCCTCGTCTTCCACGACCTGGACCGCGATGTCGCTCCTGCCGGCGAATCCGATCACGTTGGTTGCCCCGCCCACCGAAGCCGCCGCGGGAGTGAGTCACGAGTGCGTCAACCTGGTGACGGCCGTCATGTGCCGCGGAGACGATACCCGAGGCCAGATCGGCACGACCAGCGGGTCGTTCACGGATACCTTCCTCACCGTTTCCGCGTTCCCGACCCCGTTCACGGGGCTGGAAGCGGGGTGGGCCCACACCTGTCTGTTCGGGGGCGACGGGCTCCTGTATTGCTGGGGGGACAACTCGTTCGGGCAGGTGGGCTCGGCCCTGGGAAGCGCGGTCTTCACTCCCCAGCCCGTGATGGGCCAGGCGGCCGGGCACTAGTATCTCAGAGGTTGCCGAGTCGGCGCGCCGCCTCCTGCAGCAGGTCGTCCGTCTTGCAGAACGCGAACCGCACTTCCTTCCGCCCCAGCTCCGGACGACTGTAGAAGCTCGACCCCGGCACCGGCGCCACGCCGTGCTCGGCGGTGAGCCACTTCGCGAACTCGTCGTCCGGCAGGTCGGACAGCGCGGAGAAGTCGGTCAGGACGTAATAGGCGCCTTCCGGGGGACGGCAGCGGAATCCCGCCTGCAGCAGGGCGCCGCACAAGAGATCCCGCCGCGCCCGGTACTCGCGGGACAACCCCTCGTAGTAGTCGCGACCCAGCGTCTCGATGGCGACCGCTACGCCTTCCTGCAGCGGCGCGGGCGCGCCCACCGTGAGGAAATCGTGGACCTTCCGGATGGCCGCGGTGGCGGCCGCGGGCGCGACGATGGTCCCGATGCGCCACCCCGTGATCGAATAGGTCTTCGAGGCGCCGCTCACGGTGATGGTCCGGTCGCCCATCCCCGGCAGTGTCGCGAGGGGGATGTGGGTTCCCTCGTAGTAGATGTGCTCGTAGATCTCGTCGGTCACGGCCCAGGCGTCGTGCGCGCGGCACAGCTCCGCGATGGCTTCGAGCTCCGCGCGGGAGAGCACCCGGCCCGTGGGGTTGTTGGGGGTGCAGACGATGATGGCCCGGGTGCGCGGCGTGAACGCCGCCCGCAGCCGGTCCAGGTCCAGCGGCTCGCCGGCGCGCAGCGGGACGTACACCGGCGCCGCGCCGCAGAGAATGGCGTCGGGCCCGTAGTTCTCGTAGAACGGCTCGAACACGATGACTTCGTCGCCGGGATCGATCAGGGCCAGGAGCGCCGACGCCATCGCTTCCGTGGCGCCGCAGGTCACCGTCACCTCGGTCTCCGGGTTGACCGTCATGCCGTACCAGGACGCGTACTTGGCGGACAGTGCGTCCCGGAGGCGCTTCGCGCCCCAGGTGATGGCGTACTGGTTGATGTCGGCCCGGATGGCGCGCGCCGCCGCCTCCTTGAGCACGTCGGGGGCGGCGAAGTTGGGGAATCCCTGCGCGAGGTTGATCGCCCCGTGCTCGTTGGCGAGCCGGGTCATGCTGCGAATCACGGATTCGGTGAACGAATGGGTCCGGCGGGCGGTACGCACCTACTTCAAGAGCATCTTGGCGATCGTGTTCAGCTGCATGTTGCTCGTGCCCTCGTAGATCGCCCCGATCTTCGCGTCGCGGTAGAACTTCTCCACCGGATACTCCTTGGTGTAGCCGTACCCGCCGAACAGCTCCACGGCCAGGGACGTGACGCGCTCGGCCACCTGGGACGAATACAGCTTGGCCATCGCGGCCTCCATCGTGTAGGGCGCCCCGGCGTCCTCCAGGCGGGCCGCGTTGTACACCATCAGGCGGGCCGCCTCGAGCTCCGTGGCCGCCTGGGCGAGCTGGAACTGCACCGCCTGGAACTCGGCCACGGGCTTGCCGAATTGCTTCCGTTCCTTGACGTACGCCAGGCCGGCCTCCAGGGCGCCGCGGGCCACGCCGATCATCTGGGCGCCGATTCCGATCCGCCCGGTGTTCAGCGTTTCGATAGCGACCTTGTAGCCCTGGCCTACCTCGCCCACCACGTTGGCCGCGGGCACCTCGCACTGATCGAGGATCAGCTCGCAGGTGGAGGAGGCGCGGATGCCGAGCTTGTCCTCCTTCTTGCCGACGCTGAATCCGGGGAACGACCGCTCCACCGCGAACGCGGTGATGCCCTTGTATCCCTTCGAGAAATCCGTGTTCGCGAAGATCACGTAGAAGCCGGCCTCGGCTCCGTTGGTGATCCACAGCTTGCGGCCGTCGAGGATCCAGGCGTCGCCCTTCCGGGTCGCCTTGGTCTCGAGCCCGAACGCGTCCGAGCCGGAAGCGGGCTCGGAGAGGGCGTAGGCGCCGACCAGGTCCCGGGAGAGGCGGGGGAAATACCGTCCCTGCACGTCGGCGGACGCCCACTTGAGCAGCAGCGCGTTCACGAGCGTGTTCTGCACGTCGACGAAGATGGCGCTCGACGCGTCGACGCGGGACAGCTCCTCCACCGCGAGCACGGTGAGAAACAGGCTCCCGCCCGCCCCGCCCAGCGCGTCCGGGACCTCGATCCCCATGAGGCCGAGCTCGAAGAATTTCGGGATGAGCGTGGGGTCGAGCTGGGCGGCGCGCTCCATCGCGCCGACGCGGGGCCGGATCTCCTGCTCCGCGAAGTCCCGCACCGCCTGCTGGAACATCAGCTCCTCTTCGGAGAGCTGCGTGAGGGGAGCCGGGCTGGTCGTAGTGGTCATGGAATCGGAAAATGTAGCGAGAGAATCCGCCGGCCGTGAGACGGCGAGGTATCTTGTCGCATGGCTCCGACCGACGCGGTGCGCCTCGACGTCTGGCTCTGGTCCGCGCGCTTCTTCAAGACCCGCGCGGCCGCGGCCGAGGCGATCGCCGGCGGCAAGGTGCTGGCGGGAGAGGCGCGCGCCAAGCGCGCCAAGCCGGTGCGGGTGGGGGATCGGCTCCGGGTCCGGAAGGGTCCCTACGACTTCTTCATCACGGTGCGTGGGCTCTCGGCCCGCCGGCTGGCGGCGGACGGGGCCGCGACGCTGTATGAAGAAGACCCGGAAGGGAAGAAGCGGCGCGAACATCTCGCCGAGCAGATTCGCATCGCCCCGTCGCCGGGGTATGAAGGGAAGGGAAGGCCCACCAAGCGGGAGCGCCGCGAGCTCGACCGGCTCACCGGCGAAGAGCCTTGATCAGCTGAATCTGTCCGGCGTGGTACAGATCGTGGGACGCGATGCCGTAGATGTGCTGGAGGTTGGTCCACCGCCGTGAATGCCATCCCTTCACATGCAAGCGACCGGGCGGGAAACGGGCGATGACGTCCCGGAGCAGGCGGTGCTCCCGCTTGAGGAGCAGGACGTCGCGGCGCCAGAGGGCGGCCGTGGGGTGAGCGGGGACCGCCGGCCAGTTGGCGGGGCTCCCGGGAAATTCGAGCGCCGGGTCGCGCGTCAAGCGTCTGCGGACCACGTACTTCCAGTAGGCGGTGTGGAGCGTGAGCTCCCAGATGTTGTGGCGGCCCGGGTGGGGGCGCTTCAGCGCCTCGCGCCAGGTGACCCCCCGGAGAGCGCCGGCCAGGGGCGTGCCGTGCCAGGCCCGGTGGTCGAAGGCCTGGTCGAGCACCTCGACCAGGAGGGCGATGCGACGATCGGCGCCCACTATTCCCGGAAGAAGGCGAGCGTCAGCGCCCAGGCTTCCCGAGCGGCCCGCGGATTGTACGCGGGCCGCTCGTTGCAGAAGAACCCGTGCTCCGCGTCGGAGATCTCGACGTGGATGGTGCTCTTGCCCGCCGCCCGCAGCGCGTCGGTGAGGGCCCGTGGGTTTTCGAGGCCGAGGTGCTTGTCCAGGCCGCCCCAGAAGAACAACGCGCTCCCGTGCGCATCTTTCACGCGGGGCAGGTACTCCGGCACCATCCCGCCGCCGTAGTACGACGCCGAGGACACGACCGGCACGATGAGGTTGGCGAGAAACGCCACCCGGCCGCCCATGCAGTAGCCGACCGAGTGCGTGCGGTCCCGGTTCACGCCGGAGTCCGCGAGCAGCCACGAATAGGCCGCCCGGATGTCCGCTTCGAGTCCCGCCGTGGTGAGCGCCTGCATCTGCGGCCGGACACTGTCGAAGTCGTCGTAGCGCCCCTCGAAGCCGGGGGCGGTCCGGTGGAACAGCTCGGGCGCGATGACGACGTACCCCTCGCGGGCGAACCGCTGGGCCACGTCGCGGATGTGGCCGTTGACGCCGAACGCCTCCTGACACAGGAGCAGGCCCGGCAGCGGGCCGGTGCGCGCGGGCCGGGCGACGAACGCGCTCATGGCCGGCGCGTCGGCGACGGCGAGCGATACCGTGGTGGTCAGGACTTCCTGGGCCATGCTCAGTCTCCGGGATGCGGGACCGGTGCGGCGAGGGGGACGGGGGTGGCGCGGAGCCGATGCTGGAGCGCGTCCAGATAGGTGTAGATCACCGGCGTGACGTAGAGCGTGATGAGCTGGGAGAAGGCGAGCCCGCCCACCACGGCGAGGCCCAGGGGCCGGCGGGACTCGGACCCGGCCCCGAACCCGATGGCGATCGGCAGCGTGCCCATCAAGGCGGCCATCGTGGTCATCATGATGGGCCGGAAGCGGACGAGGCACGCCTCGACGATCGCCTCCTCGGGCTTCTTGCCTTCCTTCCGCTCCGCCTCGAGGGCGAAGTCGATCATCATGATCGCGTTCTTCTTCACCAGGCCGATGAGCATGATGATGCCCACGAACGAGTACACACTCAGGTCGGTGTGGAAGATGATGAGGGTCAAGAGGGCGCCGAAGCCGGCGAACGGCAATCCGGACAGAATGGTGAGCGGATGGATGAAGCTCTCGTACAGAATCCCGAGGACGATGTAGATGATCAGCAGCGCCAGCACCAGCAACCCCAGCAGCCCCTGCTGGCTGGACTGGAAGGCCTGGGCGGTTCCGGAGAAGGCGGTGCTGACGGTCGACGGAAGGACTTGGGCCGCCTCCCGCTGGACGGCGGCGACCGCGTCGCCGATAGAGGCGCCGGGCCTCAGGTTGAAAGAGACGGTGACCGCGGGAACCTGGCCGGCATGGTTGACGGACAGCGGGCCCAGGTTGGCGGTGAGGTGGGCGACGGCCGCGAGGGGCACCAGCGCGCCGGTCCCGGACCGGATGTAGAGCATGTTCAGCGCCGACAGGTCCCGCTGGTACTGCGGCAGGAGCTCCAGGACGACCCAGTACTCGTTGTTGGGGGTGTAGATGGTCGACACCTGG
>Ga0335085_10007184_pt1 | contig 17385 bp, 10 predicted proteins | sample Lox_Sample_45_FD_206712 | JGI IMG/M metagenome (GOLD analysis project Ga0335085, IMG submission 206712) | Soil microbial communities from Loxahatchee National Wildlife Refuge, Florida, United States - Lox_Sample_4.5 | ecosystem: Environmental > Terrestrial > Soil > Wetlands | place: USA...
ATCGCTCGGCCAGCCAGGGATCCTTCCGGTGCGCCTTGGCCAGGGGCGAAAGCACGCGGGGGTAATCCAGGACGAAGGTCGGTTGCACCAGGGTGGGCTCGACGTACGCCTTGTACAGGGCATCCATCAGCCGGCCGCCCGAGAGGGCTGCAGCCTCCTCGCCTGTGATACCCCGGCGTTCCAGCGCTTTCCGCATTTCTCCTTCGGGCGCGCGGCGCAGATCGAGCTTGGCGGTGGTCTCGATGCACTCGAGAAACTGCCGCCGGGGCCAGGGGGGAGTAAAATCCAGGACCGTCCCTTCCCGTTCGATCTTGAAGGAGCCGCAGCATTCCATGACCAGGCCCGAAATCATCGACTGGGTCAACTCCAGGATATCGAGGTAGTCGGCATAGGCCTGGTAGCACTCCAGCATCGTGAACTCGGGGTTGTGGGTCCGATCCATCCCCTCATTCCGGAAGTCGTGGCCGATCTCGTAGACCCGCTCCAGGTTCCCTACCACCAGCCGCTTGAGATAGAGCTCGTCGGCGATGCGGAGATACAGCGTGGTATCGAGCGTGTTGTGGTGGGTGACGAAGGGCCGGGCCGCCGCACCGCCGTAGAGCGGCTGCAGGATCGGGGTCTCCACCTCGAGAAATCCCCGGTCGTCCAGGAAACGGCGCAGCCACCGAATCGCCCGGGCGCGAAGCCGGAAGGTCTCTCGCACCGCCGGATGGACCGCCAGATCGGCGTAGCGTTGCCGATAGCGCGTCTCGGGATCGGCCAGGCCGCCGTAGGTCACGTCGCCCTCTTCCCCGGTCTGCGATTTCCCGAGGGGAAGCGGACGGAGCGACTTGGCCAGGAGCTCCACCTGCTGAACCCGGACCGTGACCTCCCCGGCCTTGGTGCGGAACAGCGGACCTCGGACTCCGACGTAATCGCCGAGATCGAGCAGCTTCACCAGCGGGTAGCGGTCTCCGAGCTGATCCGCTCGGAAATAGACCTGAATCCGGCCGCTCACGTCCTCGAGATGGCCGAAGGTGGTCTTCCCCTGGCCCCGGTAAGAGACCAATCGGCCAGCCACCGAGACCTCCGGACCGGACTCCTCCATGGCGTCCGCATAGGCGGCCAGCGCCTCCGCGGCGCTGTGGGTCCGCTGGTACCCATAGCCATACGGCGCTACACCGATGGCGGCGAGCTCCGCCAGCTTGGCGCGGCGAGCCTCCTCGACGAAGGAGCGGGGCGGCGCGACGCTCACGCGGCCTTCCCTCCGAACCGCTTGAGGTAGGCCTGGATGAAGGCGTCCAGGTCGCCGTCCATGACCCGCTGCACGTCGCTGACTTTGACCTCGGTCCGATGGTCGTTGACCATCGTGTAGGGTTGAAAGACGTAGGAGCGAATCTGGTTGCCCCAGGAGATGTCGGTCTTGGTGGCTTCCAGCTTGGCGCGCTCGGCCTCCTGCTCCTCCAGCTTCCGCTGATAGATCGCGGCCCGGAGCATTTTCATCGCGGTTTCCTTGTTCTTGTGCTGGCTCCGCTCCTGCTGGCAGGAGACCACGATGTTGGTCGGGATGTGGGTCAGGCGTACCGCAGAAGAGGTCTTGTTGACATGCTGGCCACCGGCCCCGGAGGCGCGGAAGACATCCATCTTGATGTCTTCGTCGCGCAGCTCGACCTCGATGGTGTCGTCGATGTCGGGGTAGACGAAGACCGAAGCAAAAGAGGTGTGGCGGCGCGCCTGGGAATCAAAGGGAGAAATGCGGACCAGGCGATGAACGCCCTTCTCCGCCTTGAGGTAGCCGTAGGCGTACTCACCCTTGATTTCGATCGAGGCCGACTTGATCCCTGCCTCCTCGCCGGGGAGCAGATCCAGGATGGTCACGGTGAAGCCGTGCCGCTCCGCCCACCGCACGTACATCCGCATCAGCATCTCGGCCCAATCCTGCGACTCGGTGCCGCCCGCCCCGGGGTGGATGGTCAGGAGGGCATCCCGTGAGTCGTCCGGTCCGCGGAGCATCGTCTGCAGCTCGTAGCTCTCCACCGCCGCGTCCAGGTTGTCCACCTCCTGCTGGAGCTCGGTGGCGAGCGCCGGGTCCGGTTCCGCGTCGAGCAGCTCGGCCAGGGCACGGCCGTCGTCGAGTCTCCGCACAATGCCGTCGTACGGAGCGACCCAGCGCTTGAGATCCTTGATCTCCTGCACTGCCTGGCGGGCACGGTCGGGGTTGCTCCAGAACCCCGCCTCGGCCTGCTGTGCCTCGAGCTCGCTCAGACGCCGGGTCTTCCCTCCCAGGTCAAAGAAAGTCTCGCAGCTCGGAGACGCGGCGATGGAGATCCTCGAGTCGTTCGGTTGTTTCGGACATCGCGGGCCTTTTCGGTCGAACGTGTACGCGTGACTGCAAATATAGACGGAAAGCGAAGCGGCGAGAGCGAGCGGCGACCGTTCCGCTCACCCCTCGCCGCCGGTGTTCGCACGCTCAGAAGACCTTCTGGCCGCTCGCGAGGATTTCGTTGAGGGCGTCGGTGAAGAATGTCGTCGACTCGGCCAGGTCCTTGCCCACCTGTTCCGTGTACTCCTCCCAGCTCTTCTTGATTTCCTCCTCGAAGAGCTGCTTCAGGGTCCCGGCCCGGAGGCCCTCCTTGCGGCGGTCGGGGTAGTAGACCGCCAAATCGGAGATCAGGGCGCGGGCCAGTCGCTTGGCCTTCGCGGACGGATCCTGCGACAGGAAGGGGTTGCCCGGTCGGGCGGGCCCTTTGGGGGCTGGAGCTGGCGGCGCCTCGGGCATCGGCGGTGGCGCGGGGGGCTCCACCCTGGGGGTGACCACGGTTGGCCCTGCCGTCGGGCGAGCGGGGGGCGGGGCCGCCGGCGGCGAAGGGATGGTCGGCCGAACGGCGGGGGGGGGCCCCGCCCCCTGGCTCGGCGCGAACGGCACGTTCGGCCGCATGGGCGGTGCCCCAGGCCCCGACGGCACGGTCGGGCGTACCGGGGGTGGCATCACCGGAGCGCCTCCCGGACCCACGGTGGGTCTGACCGGCGGTGGGAACTGCCGCGGCGCGGTGGGGCGTGGAGCCGCAGGTGGGGCCGGGGGTGGAGCTGGCGGCATCACGGGGGTCGGCGGAGGCGCCGCGACCGGTCGGGGAGGCGGTGGTGGCGCCGGCTTCGGCGGTGGTGGCGCCGGAGGAGGCGGTGCAGGCGCAGGGGTGAACGCGGCTGGCGGCGCCATACGAGGCGGAGGCGCGGGCGCCGGAGTCGGCGGCATGGCGACGGCAGGAGCCGCCGCCGCGACCGGTGCCGCAGGCTCCATCTCCCTGGTGACCGGGAAAACCGCGGCGCAGACCTGGCACCGAGCGCGCACCCCGCCCCCCGGAACCTTGGCGGGATCGACCCGGTAGACCGTCGCACAGCTGGGGCAGGTAACGTTCATGGAGCGTTCCTCACCTGCGGAGATGACGGACGACGGTCGGCCGGCGAATCAGAGTCGGTGGAGTGGCGCCGATCCACCACGAACACGGAGCCGGGGAGCGTCTTGGCGTAGCTCTTCATCTCCGTCGCCAGCTCACTCACCTGCGCGGGGTGGGTGAATCGCCGATTGCGGTTGGTGACAATCCCGATCGAGAGCGTCATGAGCGGCACCCGGTGCAACTGGCCCCGCCGGTCCTTTCCGAAGAAGTAGCCCGCCCGCCGGTCCTGTTCATTGTACTGCAGGGGAATCAACGTGTCGAACACTTCCAGAATCTCGCTGCACACCGGGCTGACCTCCGGCGTCGGAATCACGAAGATGAAGTCGTCGCCGCCGATGTGCCCCACGAACCCGCCGCCCCCGACCATGCCCTTCACCACATCGTGGAGGATGCGGGAGAGCAGGTAGATCACCCGGTCGCCATCGTTGTAGCTGTACCGGTCGTTGAACTCCTTGAAATGGTCCAGATCCGCATAGCAGACCGCGAAGTCGGCTCCGCTGTCCAGCTGCCGCTTGAGCTCCCGCTCGATCTCAGTGGTGCCCGGAAGCCGGGTCGAGGGATGAACCGAGACGTCCCGCTCGGTCCGGACCAGGGCCGCCTCGAGGCGGGCCCGCTGCTCCGCCGGAGAAAACAGGCCGCTCACCACCTCGTCCGCCCCCGCCCCGAACCAGCTGCGCACGGCCTCGGGATCGTGCGACTCGGAGAGGACGATCACGGGCACGATGGCCGTGAAGGCGTCGCTCTTGAGGAGTCGCACCAGTCGCAGCCCGTCGCCTCCGCCTCGATCCGCGTCCACCAGCAGGTAACACGGAAATCCGCGGAGGACGATGGCCTGAACCTCCTCCGGACTGGGCAGGACCTCGAGAGGGAAACCCTTAGTTTCCGCCCACTGGCGGACGAGATCCGGAACCAGGCGCGGGTCCGGCGAATAGTAGAGAATCGTCGGGCGAGTCCGCACCCCCTGCCCCTTGTAAAAAGATGTGGTACGCTAACTTACGGGCCTCCCCCACGGAAGTCAAATGAAGTAGCCCGCTACAGCCACCAATGAATACACCGCCAGCAGCTGCACGCCTTCGAACCAATGGGATTCCCCGTCGAGCATGATCATGGCTACGATCGCAGTGGAAAGCGCGACCGATACCACCTGAAACGGGGGAAACACCAGGTTCATCGGCTGACCCATGAACAGACTGGCGAGGACCAGCACTGGCGTCACGAACAACGCCACCTGGGTGCTGGATCCCAGTGCGACATGCAGGGCCAAATCGATCTGTCCCTTCCTCGCGACCAGGATCGCGGTCGCGTGCTCGGCGGCATTGCCGATCAGCGGAATCACGATCAGCCCGAGGAAAGTCTGAGTCCACCCGAGCGTCCCCGCCACCGCTTCGGTCGCGTGCACCAGGATTTCCGATTCGACCGCCACACCGACCGTCGCGAGAGCCAGGATCAGCACCGCCTTCCGCACCGTCCACTGAGGCGGTCCTTCGACGGTATGGCCACCGCTGAACAGCGACTGGTGGGTCCGGAGCGAGAACAGCAGCGAGAAGAGGTAGGTGACCCCCAGCACCACCGCGACCAGCTCCGACATCCGGACCTCAGTCGGCGCCGCGTTCGGGTGCAAGGCGTGAAAGACCGCGGGGAACGAAAGCCCCGCCACGGCCAGGCCCAACATGCCAGCGCTCATCCCGGCCGCCACCCGATTAAAGGTGAAGGTCGGGCGCTTAAGACCGGCGGCGACGAGAGAGAGGCCAAGGATGAGAAGCAGGTTGCCCAGGATGCTGCCGGTAATCGAAGCCTTTACCAGCTCTACCAGGCCGGCCTTCAGGGCAACCAGGGCGATCAGCAGCTCGGCGGCGTTGCCGAAGGTGGCGTTGAGCAGACCGCCGAGCGTAGGGCCGGAGTGGTCGGCCAGTCGCTCGGTCGCCTCGCCCATCACCGCGGCCAACGGCAGCACCGCCACACAGGCGAGGACGAACAGCGGAACCGGGGGGGCGTGCAATGCTGCCGCCCCCCAGCTCAACGGAATTGCAAGAAAGAGCAGCCGCCGCACCATGGGGCCGGAGGCTCAGAGCGGTTGGGCTTCGTCGATCAACATGATGGGAATGCCGTCATCGACCGCGTAGACCAGACGGCAGGCATGGCAGACCAGTGACTCCGGTTCGAGGCGGTACTCGAGATCGCCTTTGCATTTGGGGCAGACCAGAATCTCGAGCAGCTCAGGGGCCAGCGGCATGGAGGCTCCGCGGAGATCGGTTGACGTCAGCGATGTCGGTCGGCAGACTCGTGGTCCTCGGGCGGCGGGAACCCCAGGCGCTCCAGGCTCGCGATCCGGCGGCGCCAGTCCGGGAGGACTTTCACCCAACAGTCCAGGTAGACCTGGCGTCCCAGCAGCGTTTCCAGTCGAACCCTGGCCTGAGCTCCAATTGCCTTCAACGTGGCGCCGGCCCGGCCAACGACGATGCCTTTCTGGGAGTCTCGCTCGACCAACAGCGTGGCTCGAATGTACACCGGATGCTCGTCCTCCCGGAACTCCTCGACTTCGACCGCGATCGAATACGGTACCTCCTCGCTCAGCCGCTCGAACGCGGCTTCCCGGAGGTACTCCCCGACGAAGAAGCGGAGGGGCTGCGTACCCAGATCCTCAGGGTCGAATTGGAAGGGTCCCTCAGGGAGCCGCGGGCCCACCCGCTCGAGCAGGGGCTCGATGCCCTCCCCACTCTGCGCGCTGACCAAGAGCTCGGTTTCGTCCCAAGCCTCACGCTGTTGAGGTGAAAGCAGGTCAGCCATGGTATAGACGGTGAGCACCGGAGCCTTGGGCGCTGAATCGAGACCCGCCGCCTCTGCGAGCGGCGGCGCCGGTGCGCTGGGAGCGGGATGCAGGTACAGCACAATGTCGGCCTGGGCGAGCGCATCGAGTCCGGCCTTCCTCATACTCGCCTGCAGGGCATAGCGTGGCTCGAGGAGGCCGGGCAAATCCTGAAAGACGAATTGGGCTTGGCCCCGGGTGACCAACCCCGCGACCGGCATCCGAGTGGCCTGTGGCTTGGGGCTCACGATGGCCAGGTGCTCGCCCACCAGCGCGTTGAGGAGGGAGGACTTCCCCACGTTGGGGGCGCCGGCCAGGGCTACGTGCCCGCAGCGGGTGGGGAAGCTGGACATGGCGGAATCTGGTGGCCTCGGCGCTTGCCCGATAGCCGGAAGATCAAAACGGCCCCGGGGAGCGGGGCCGCTGGAAGCCGACTGAAGTGGGATCGCGGAACTCAGGTCGAGGCGCGAGAGCGGCGGCGCCGGCGAGCAGCGGCAGACTTGAGCTGCCGAGCCTCGCTGGGCTTCAGGTAATACCGCTTGCGCCGGAGATCCTGGAGGATACCGGACCGGAGGACCTTTTTCTTGAAGGCCCGGAGCGCGCCGTCGAGGCGGTCGCTTTCACCAATCGTGACTTCGATCATCGAGACCTCGGAAATCAGACGGGCCGGCGCGAGTGCCAGCCCGGGGATTCGCCCGCGAAAGGTAACCCGTGGACTCCCCGGCGGCAACGGAGCAGGTTCGGCGAGAGGCGCGTCGGGCTCCCCCGTCGGCCACCGACCCGTAAATTGGCGAGCCGCCCCTTGAAGACGGAGTCATCAGCCGTGGCCCCTCCCAGTGGGATCCGCCGGGGAGTGTCGAGAGTGGCGGCTTCGATCGCCGTGATCCTGGCCGCCGTCCTGACCGCCGAAGCCGTCCTCGCCCTGTTCGACTTTCCCCCTGCCCCGACCGAGCACCAGCGCCTCTTTGTCGAGTACGACTCCCTGCTGGGGTGGCGAAACATTCCGGGAAGCCACGGGAAGTACGTCACCAACGAGTTCGAGGTGGAGTTGGAATACAACGCGAGGGCCTATCGGGGACCGTTGCATCCTTATGCCAAGCCACCCGGTACCTATCGGGTGGTGATGATCGGGGATTCCTATCTCGAGGGGTATACGGTCGCCCTGGCTCGGCGCGCTCCCGAAGTCGCCCAGGCGATGTTGCAGCCCCTGCCGGTGGAGATCGTGGCCCTGGGAACGGGCGGATACAGCACCGATCAGGAGCTGCTCTGGCTCCGGTCGGAGGGGCTCCGCTATCGGCCGGACCTGGTAGTGGTCCTGTTTGCCGGCAACGACATCTGGTTCAACAATCGGGACACCTACCCTCGGGGCGGGAAACCGGTCTTCAGGATCGCGGGGGACTCCCTGGCGCTGAGCAACGTGCCGGTGCCCCAGGTCCAGCGGAGTGCCGAGTCGATGGCGCCAGAGCCAACCACTCCCTGGCTGGCGATCAAGCGGACCATCGGTCTCCACTCGCGGCTGGTGCGCCTCGCCAAGCGCCTGGTGCGACGGGTTCCCTGGTTGCGACCGGGAGTTCAGCGGGGCGGGTCGACCTCCCCGATCACGGAAGAGTCGGCCAGCGTCGACTCGCTCTACAGCGTCTTCGCCGACCGATTGACACCCCAGGCCGACACCGCGGTACTGGTCACGGAGCGACTGCTGGCCCGGATGAGGTCCGTGACCACAGCGGCCGGCGGGGAATTGATCGTCATGCTGGTCCCCGGGAGGGAAGCGCTCTATCCACCCGGTGCACCGCAATCGCAGGGGTTCTCCGCCGCGGCTCCCTATGGAGAGAAGGACCGCCTCAGCCGGCGCTTTCACGAGATCTGCACTGCCGCCGGGGTCCGTTGTGTAGACCCGACCGCACGCTTCGTGTCAGCGGCCGAGGGTCTGCCCCGGGGGGAGTTGTTGATTTTCCCGGAAGATGGGCATTGGAACGAGCGGGGACACGCGGTGGCCGGCGCGAGTCTGGCGGATCTGGTGCGCGAGGCGATGGCGGAACGGTCCCCCTGAGCGCCCGGGGCTGAACGGCGAGAAGCCCACCCGGCAGGACCGGATGGGCTTCTCAAGGGACGGCTGGCGACGGCCTACTCTCCCACGCCCTCTCGAGCGTAGTACCATCGGCGCTGCAGGGCTTAACTGCCGGGTTCGGAATGGGACCGGGTGTGGCCCCTGCGCGCTAGTCGTCAGCCAATAAAGACGAGGGAAGGATGGGTGGTGTGGAGGAATCCGGGAGAGATCAAACTTCACGGGCGATTAGTACGGCTCGACTGAAGGGGTTGCCCCCCGTGCATCTGCCGCCTATCAACCTGGTAGTCTTCCAGGGCCCTTCAGGGGTCTTGAGACCCAGGAGTGTTCATCTCGGGAAGAGTTTCCCACTTAGATGCTTTCAGCGGTTATCTCCGCGCGACATCGCTACCGGGCGCTGCCCCTGGCGGGACAGCCCGTACACGAGCGGTCGCTTCGTCTCGGTCCTCTCGTACTAGAGACGACGTCCCTCAACACTCCCACGCCCACGACGGATACAGACCGAACTGTCTCACGACGTTCTGAACCCAGCTCATGTACCACTTTAACCGGCGAACAGCCGGACCCTTGGGACCTTCTCCAGCCCCAGGATGTGATAAGCCGACATCGAGGTGCCAAACCGCGCCGTCGATGTGAACTCTCGGGCGCGATAAGCCTGTTATCCCCAGCGTACCTTTTATCCGATGAGCGATGGCCCGTCCACACGGGACCACCGGATCACTTACGCCGACTTTCGTCCCTGCTCGCGCCGTCGCGCTCGCAGTCAGGCGCCCTTTTGCGTATACACTCAACGTGCGATTACCGACCGCACTGAGGGCACCATCGCGCGCCTCCGGTACTCTTTAGGAGGCGACCGCCCCAGTCAAACTACCCACCAGCCACGGTCCTCGGCGGTGTTGCCGCCGGAGTGAGAATGTTAGTAAAACAAGGGTGGTATTTCACTGTTGCCTCCCTCCCAGCCGAAACCAGGAGTTCAACGGCTCCCACCTATGCTACGCAGGTCATACCGACATTCAATGGCAGGTTGTAGTAAAGGTGCACGGGGTCTTTTTGTCCTGTCGCGGGAAATCGGAATCCTCACCGATACTGCTATTTCGCCGAGCTTACGGAAGAGACAGCTCCCAAGTCGTTACGCCATTCGTGCAGGTCGGAACTTACCCGACAAGGAATTTCGCTACCTTAGGACCGTTATAGTTACGGCCGCCGTTTACCGGGGCTTCGGTTCGCAGCTTTGCCTTGCGGCTAACCGCTTGCCTTAACCTTCCGGCACCGGGCAGGCGTCAGTGTCTATACGTCGGCTTGGAGTACGCCTTAGCAGACACCTGTGTTTTTGCTAAACAGTCGCTTGGGACGATTCTCTGCGGCCGGTCTCCCCTCTGCCTGTACGGCGTCAGGTACTGCCGGCACCCCTTATCCCGAAGTTACGGGGTAATTTTGCCGAGTTCCTTTTCCGTAAATCACTCGAGCACCTGAGGCTTCTCGCCTCGCCTACCTGTGTCGGATTACGGTACGGTCAACGGCAGTCCTGGTCCGCGAAGCTTTTCTCGGCAGTGTGCGGCGGCCACTCTTGACGGGGCCTTGCGGCCCCTTCGGCATCGGTTCTCGACTACCCCGGCGGATTTGCCTACCAGGGACCGTCTACCACCTTGCAGCGGATATTCCACCCTCCGCCAGTGACCTTGCTCCTGCGTCCCTCCTCGAACTCATAACGGCTTACCGTTGGTACGGGAATGTTGACCCGTTTTCCATCGTCTACGCCTTTCGGCCTCGACTTAGGGACCGACTGACCCTGAGCTGATTGACATGGCTCAGGAACCCTTAGGCTTACGGTGACAGGGGTTTTCACCCTGTTTCTCGCGTACTGAATCCGGCATCCTCACTTCCCATCGCTCCACCGGAAGGCTTCCGCCCCGGCTTCACCGCTCTGGGAACGCTCCCCTACCCCTTCACACTTGCGTGTGAAAGACGTTGCTTCGGCGGGCGGCTTGAAGTCCCGACCATTATCGGCGCGGCTACGCTGGACTGGTGAGCTATTACGCACTCTTTAAAGGAATGGCTGCTTCTAAGCCAACCTCCCAGTTGTCACAGCATACCCACATCCTTTGCTACACTGAGCCGCCACTCCGGGGCCTTAGCAGACGTTCTGGGTTCTTTCCCTCTCGCCGCGGTACATTAGCGCACCGCGACTGCCTCCCGGGCAGCATTCGACAGGCATTCGGAGTTTGGTTGGGGGAGGTATCGTTATTCACGACCCGGACCCATCCAGTGCTCTACCTCCTGCGAACTCATTTCCCGAGGCTATACCAAAATATATTTCGGGGAGAACCAGCTATCTCCGAGCTTGATTGGCCTTTCACCCCTACCCTCAAGTCATCCCAGCGGTTTTCAACCCACAAGGGTTCGGTCCTCCACCGCCTGTTACGACGGCTTCAACCTGCTCAAGGGTAGATCGCCACGGCTTCGGGTCTACGCCCACGTACGTTGTCGCCCTATTCAGACTCGCTTTCGCTCTGGCTCCGGCCCTGAGGGCCTTAACCTGCACGTGAGCAGTAACTCGCCGGATCATAATGCAAAAGGCACGCGGTCAGGCCCTTGCGGACCCTCCCACCGCTTGTCGGCACACGGTTTCAGGATCTGTTTCACTCGCCACCAGGCGTGCTTTTCACCTTTCCCTCACGGTACTCGTGCACTATCGGTCATCGAGGAGTATTTAGGCTTGGAGGGTGGTCCCCCCGGCTTCGCGCAGAATTCCACGTGCTCCGCGCTACTCGGGATACCACTAGGGGCCGTACGCGAGCCGTTACGGGGCTTTCACCCTCTGGGGCGGGCCATTCCAGGCCGCTTCACGTTAGCGTCGTGCATCCCATGTTGTGGTCCCACAACCCCCGGGGGGCATGCCCCCCAGGTTTGGCCTGTTCCCCGTTCGCTCACCGCTACTAGGAGAATCTCGGTTGATTTCTGTTCCTCCAGGTACTGAGATGTTTCAGTTCCCCGGGTTGGCTTCCCTTGCGGGATGACGGGCCTCGCGGCCCGCCGGGTTGCCCCATTCGGTCATCCCGGGATCACAGCTTGTGTGCAGCTCCCCCGGGCTTATCGCAGCTTACCACGACCTTCATCGCCTCTCGATGCCAAGGCATTCACCATGTGCCTTATTGCGTTTGATCTCAAACTGTGCGCAGGGACGCTTGCGATAGCGCTCCCGCGCATGGTGTGGATTCCTCACACCGGTAGGCGCGAACCCGAGGGTCCGCTCCTACCACAACCATCCATCCCTCAATTGTCAAAGAGCGAAAAAGAATCAATGTGCGCTACGGGTGGGGTCGAGTGCGGGCGACTTCCGGGACCTTTCGTCCGCATCCCCGAAGGGCGCGACTACTCGGTGCTCCAGAAAGGAGGTGATCCAGCCGCAGGTTCCCCTACGGCTACCTTGTTACGACTTCGCCCCAGTCACTGAATTGACCTTTGGCGGTTGCCTCCTTGCGGTTAGCCCACCGACTTCAGGTCCCCCCAGCTTCCATGGCGTGACGGGCGGTGTGTACAAGGCCCGGGAACGTATTCACCGCGGCATGGCTGATCCGCGATTACTAGCGATTCCAGCTTCATGTGGTCGAGTTGCAGACCACAATCCGAACTTAGACCGGCTTTTAGCGATTAGCGCACTCTCACGAGTTGGCGACGCGTTGTACCGGCCATTGTAGCACGTGTGTCGCCCTGGACGTAAGGGCCATGATGACTTGACGTCGTCCCCACCTTCCTCCGGTTTGACACCGGCAGTCTCCCTAGAGTGCCCGGCATGACCCGCTGGTAACTAGGGACGAGGGTTGCGCTCGTTGCGGGACTTAACCCAACATCTCACGACACGAGCTGACGACAGCCATGCAGCACCTGTGCACGGACTCCGAAGAGGGGCCGATGTCTCCACCGGCTTTCCCGTGCATGTCAAGCCCAGGTAAGGTTCTTCGCGTTGCTTCGAATTAAACCACATGCTCCACCGCTTGTGCGGGCCCCCGTCAATTCCTTTGAGTTTCAGCCTTGCGGCCGTACTCCCCAGGCGGGGTACTTACTGCGTTAGCGACGGCACCGAGAGGGTCGCTCCCCCCGACGCCTAGTACCCATCGTTTACGGCGTGGACTACCAGGGTATCTAATCCTGTTTGCTCCCCACGCTGTCGCGCCTCAGCGTCAGCAACGGCCCAGCAGACCGCCTTCGCCACCGATGTTCTTCCCGATCTCTACGCATTCCACCGCTACACCGGGAATTCCATCTGCCTCTACCGTGCTCCAGCCGGACAGTCTAGAAGGCAGCCGTGCAGTTGAGCCGCACGATTTCACCCCCTACTTATTCGGCCGCCTACGCGCCCTTTACGCCCAGTGATTCCGGACAACGCTCGCACCCTCCGTATTACCGCGGCTGCTGGCACGGAGTTAGCCGGTGCTTCCTTTGGAGGTACCGTCGCTCGCCTTGCGGCGCATTCGTCCCTCCCGACAGTGGTTTACAATCCGAAGACCGTCATCCCACACGCGGCGTCGCTGCGTCAGCCTTTCGGCCATTGCGCAATATTCCCCACTGCTGCCTCCCGTAGGAGTCTGGGCCGTGTCTCAGTCCCAATGTGGCTGGCCATCCTCTCAGACCAGCTACCCGTCGTCGCCTTGGTGAGCCGTTACCTCACCAACTAGCTGATAGGACGCGAGGCACTCCATCGGCGCATTGCTGCTTTCACCCCCAGAGCATGCGCTCCAAGGGTCTTACGCGGTATTACCCGGCCGTTGGGCCGGCTATCCCCCACCAATGGGTATGTTCCTCACGTGTTACGCACCCGTCCGCCACTGAACCCTTGCGGGTCCCGTGCGACTTGCATGTGTTAAGCACGCCGCCAGCGTTCGTCCTGAGCCAGGATCAAACTCTCCAAGAAATTTGGTCAAGCTTGATATGTAGCTCTTCCCGAACGACTGTGTTCTTGCCGTCGGAATCACGATGTACAGAGTTAAAACCCTCACCAGACCGGCTCTGCACCAGTCCGGTTCACAGGGTCCGCACTCGTCCACCCATAGCACACATCGATTGTCAAAGAGCGGGAAACGAACTCCCGACTTCGGGAGCCCCAAAGAGTACCCGTACCACTCTCAACCGTCAAGGGGTCAACCGCCTCGAATTTCAATTACTTCGCCCCTGAACCCGCCCTGAGCCAGCTCGCCCAGGCCGGATGGTCAAAAAGGGCCCCGGACCTGCCCTCCGGGCCTCCATCTTCACTACTTTTCTCGCCCTCTTCACCCCAGTCGGAGCACCATGCCCCTGGTCGAGTGCGTCCCCAACTTTTCAGAAGGTCGCCGACCCGACGTGATTGCCGCCATCCGGGACGCCATGGCCGCCATTCCGACCGTGGCAGTCCTCGATGTCTCCTCTGACTCCGCCCATAACCGGACCGTGATCACGCTCGTGGTGGAACGAGACCAGGCCGTCAACACCGCCTTTGCCGGGATCCGAGCGGCTCGGGAACTGATCGACCTCACCAAACACCGGGGTGAGCACCCCCGGATGGGGGCGGCGGACGTGGTTCCCTTCATCCCCCTCGAGGGGGCCACCATGGAGGACTGCGTCACCCTGGCCCAAACCCTGGGTGAACGGGTCGGGCGAGAGCTTGAGATCCCGGTCTTCCTATATGAAAGAGCCGCCGCCCGCCCGGACCGGGCCAACCTGGCAGATGTGCGTCGGGGAGAATTTGAGGGATTACGTGATGAAATAGGTCGTAATCCATTGCGAGACCCAGATTTCGGACCGCGCTACATTCACCCAACCTTCGGCGCCGTCGCGATCGGTGCCCGCCCCATACTGGTCGCCTTCAACGTCTACCTGGGACCGGCCAGCAACCTCCCAGTCGCCAAACAGGTGGCCAAGGCGGTCCGGGAGTCTTCGGGAGGACTTCCCTTCGTGAAGGCCCTCGGCCTCGAGGTGGACAACCAGGCCCAGGTCTCCATGAATCTGGTCGATACCGACCAGACTCCCATCCACCGTGCCTTCGATCAGGTCAAGGTGGAGGCCGAGCAGCGAGGAGCCCAGGTGACCTGGAGCGAGCTCGTGGGGCTGGTACCCCAGCGCGCTCTGGATGCCGCGGCCACCCACCACCTCCAGCTGGCTCAGTTCAAGCCCTCCCAGGTTCTGGAGAGCCGGATTCGGGAAGCCACGGGAGGCCCCGCCTCGGGGACCGCTGCCTTCCTGGCCTCGGTAGCCGCCCCGACGCCGGTCCCCGGTGGCGGGAGCGTGGTGGCGCTGGCAGGTGCCCTGGGCGCCGCCCTCGCCCGAATGGTGGCCGGACTCACCATAGGAAGGAAGAAGTACCAGGAGGTCGATGCCCAGATGCGCCAGGTCGCCCAGGAGGCCGCGGCACTTCAGGAGACCCTCGCGCAGCTGGTGCAGCGCGACGCCGACGCCTACGCCGCAGTCTCCGCCGCTACCAAGCTCCCCAAGGAGCCGGCCCCCGCCGCTGCCGCCCGGGCCACCGCCCTCCGGGAAGCCCTTCTGGGGGCGGCGCGGGTGCCGCTCGAGACCGCGCGGGCAGCGACCGCTGTGACTCGCCTGGCGGCGACGGTGGCCGGGTCCGGCAATCGGAACGCCGTATCCGATGCCGGGGTGGCCGCCTTACTCGCCGAGGCGGCTTGCCGTGGCGCTGCCTATAACGTGCGGATCAACCTGGTGGGACTCGAGCCTGGAACGGATGGAAAGGCGTTGGGAGAGGAGGCCGGGGCGCTGGTCGCTGAAGCCGGCCGCCACAGCCGGGCCGCCCTGGCGGCAGTCGAAGCCGCGATCGGGGGTTGAGTCGGCTTATCCCGATTTCCAGGCGGCCTCGCCGGACACCACGGTCATAACGCAGGCGTTGGGCCGGAAGTAGTACAACCACTGATCGACGCTCTCCGCGTCGATCACGGCGAAGTCGGCCGCCTTTCCATCCTCGAGCGAACCAACTCGCTGCTCCAATGCCAGTGCGCGGGCGGCATAGTGGGTCGCCCCCTTCAATACCTCCGCCGGGGTCATCCGTTGGAGCGTACAGGCGAGCAGCATAGCCAGGGGCAGGTGCCAGCTGGGGGCCGAGCCGGGATTGAAATCGGTGGCAACGGCAAGGGGGACGCCGGCCTCAATCAGGTGGCGCGCCGGCATCGGGGCGTGCTGGAGATAGAGCGTCGCCAGCGGAAGGCTCACCGCGACCACGCCAGCCGACCCGAGCGCCTGGATCCCCCGTTGCGACACGCACTCGAGGTGGTCGGCGGAGACCGCGCCCAGCTCAGCCGCCAGTTCGGCTCCACCACCATCGCTCAGCTGGTCGGCGTGTAGCTTGGGACGCAAGCCGTGCGCGAGTCCGGCGAGGAGGACGGTGCGCGCCTCTTCACGGCTGAACGCACCCTCTTCGACGAAGGCATCGCAGAAGTGAGCCAATCCCTCCCGCGCGACCCGCGGGATTAGTTCTCGGACCAGCAGCTCAAGGTAGGCCCCGCGACGACTCTTGAACTCCTCAGGGACGGTGTGCGCGCCGAGGAAGGTCGGAGCGATCCGCTGGGGAATCTGTTGGGAGAGCCGCCGGTAAACCCCGAGCAGCATCAGCTCGGATTCGAGACTCAAGCCGTACCCACTCTTCGCTTCGATAGTCGTGACCCCCAGGGCCAGCATCGACCGTGCAAAGGCGGCCGCCCGATCTACCAGCGCGTCCTCCGACATGGCCCTGGTCAACCCCACTGTCCTGGCAATCCCGCCACCGGCCCGGGCGATGTCCAGGTAGCTCTTCCCCCGGATTCGCTGCTCGAACTCCTCCGCCCTCCAGCCTCCGAACGCGAGATGGGTGTGGCAGTCCACCAGTCCCGGGATCACCAGACGCCCGCCAGCGTCCCAGGTTTCCTGGTCTCCCCACTCCCGGGGCAACTCCCGCTCGGGCCCGACCCAGCGAATGACGGGGCCGGTCCAGACCAGAGCGCCCCGCGAAATGGGGTGCACGTCACCCTGCCCGCCCGAAGCGGCACAGGTCACCAGGGTTCCGATGTTTCTCAGGACCGGCATCGCTGGGGATGGCGCATCACGGATACAGCAGATCGTACTGCGCGATGAAGTCCTTCATCAGATTGGTCAGGGTCCCGGCTTGGGATTCCGGCACTGGCAGCGTGGGATGGGGATACCAGCTTTCGACCAGGAGGAAGTCGGGATTCCCTCCCGCATCGTGAAACGCCTCCAACGCCGCCAAGGTCTCGTCGTAAAACTGCTGATCACTCGCTCGGCCCGCCGCGTCGGAGTTGTAGATCAACCCGAACCGGAGGCCGTGCGCGTGCACCGTGTCCTGCCAAGCCTTGAGCTTGGCCCACCCGCCCGGCAAGGCCTGGTCGTAGTCATACGGCGCATCGGCGGTGACGAACCCCAGCGAGAGCCGGTGGGCCGCCAAGGTGTCGAGCAGGATGCTCAGCACTCGCGGGAGGTCTTCATACGGCGGACCTGAATTGTTGGGATGGGCTCCGACCGTATACCAGGAAACCGGCTCGATGAGGCCGATCTCGACGCTGGGGAACCGGAGGAGGACGGCCCGCATGTAGGCCGCAACCTCTCCGGCGGTCCGCTCCGCGCTGTATCCACAGTTGCCGGGAATGCTGGTGGCCAAGGCGTGGCCGAAGGGCGAGTCCATTGACAGGTGGCGAATCTGCCCTCCCACCGCCGCCAGTTTGTTCATCTTCGCGATCTCGATCGAGGCCAAGCTGGCACCTGAACACTCCCAATCCCGGACCCCGCCGGCCTCGACGTTGACGTCCACCCGAAGCGGGACCAGGGTCCGCACCGCGTCGCCGAGGGCCCGATGAGAAGCCGTGTCCAGGAAATCGATGAAGAAACTGAAGGTGTGAAGTCGGTCAGCAGTCTGCGGCCACCCGGTGGCGCCGTCAAACAACCCAGCGAACTGGTTGGGACCCATCCAGAGCGTGCGCCCGTTCCGAGTCGGCTTGGGACCGCGACTCAGGATGGTCAGGGCGGCCCGGCCCGTCACCCCACCGGCCGTGGCCGTGATGGTGATGGCTCCGGTCCCGAGGGCCGTCACCACTCCGGAGGAACTTACG